>Ga0209542_10005422_pt1 | contig 25430 bp, 27 predicted proteins | sample RifCSPhighO2_01_FD_184028 | JGI IMG/M metagenome (GOLD analysis project Ga0209542, IMG submission 184028) | Soil microbial communities from Rifle, Colorado - Rifle CSP2_plank highO2_0.1 (SPAdes) (version 2) | ecosystem: Environmental > Terrestrial > Deep subsurface > Rock core/Sediment ...
GGGGGTCGGTTAGAACCTCTGGCATGAAACGAAAAAAAATTGAGCAATGCATCAAAGATTCTTCATAAACCATGCCCAACAAAAAGCAGCAAAGCAATAGAATCACCCGCCGCTCTTTCCTCCAGCAAGCGCTCACGCTCAGCACTGCGCTTCCTTTCTGCTTTCCGGAACGCCCTGTACTGCTGACGGGCTTTGAGCCTTTTGCAGGGACTCCGTACAACCCCACCACAGAGGTCATAGAAGCCGTCGCTAAAGAGGAAGCAGTTGACACTATGATCCTCTCGGTCACTTTTCGCACGGCAGCAGAACAAGTCATTCGCTACATTGAACGGGAAACACCGGCACTCGTGCTCAGCTTGGGGCTAAAAGGAGATCAATACATAACCCTTGAGCAGCAGAGCAGGAATATCATGAATAGTTATGTCGCTGACAATGCGGGGTACCGTCCCCGGGAAGAGCGTATTGCTTCCTCATCTGAGTATATACAGAGCTCCTTTGACGAGCCGGCACTGGCACAGCTCTTGGAGCAAGCCGGGCTTCCCGTGCGCCTTTCAGACAATGCCGGAACTTTCGTCTGCAATGATCTCATCTATCGAGTAAATCACTACATCTGGGAAAACAATCTTTCTACACCTTTTGTCTTCTTCCACATCCCTTGGACTACGAATTATACGGAAGAACACCATGGCCGGGAAATCCCTTTTTTCCATTATTATCAAAGAGTGCCGTTAGAAGAGGTTGTAGCAGCAGTCCGCCTGACCATTACGGCTTTAACGTAGTTTTGTAGGCTAACCGAAAAAAGAAGCAAAAATGCCAAATCCCTGCATAAGCCTTTTATAATTCGGGCTCTTTTTAACCTCAGAAATACGTTTTGCGTTGCTCTTATGGCAAACAAACTTGAGCAAGTTCTTAGTGCCAGTGTTCTGGCTGCGGCTCTGGCTGCTGGTTGTGCCGGCCCGAACAGGACGACGTACTACGAAACCATCGGCTTTACGCCGGATCGGCAGGATGCCCAAGGTGTGAATACGTTCGCAGCAAGTGATGATTTTCGCTATGGCTTGGGCATAGAAGCTGTTGCAGAAATTGAGCGGCGAACTTCCACTGATTATAGCCTTCTTCCCGGAGCTTTCATCAGCTATCAGCAAGTCCAGGACACGAGTGAAGTTCGCTTGTTGCCCGAGCTGCGGTATCTGCTCCACCGGGCAATTGCACAGTCACCAGAATCAGAACCAAAAGAGATTGATGCGTTGTATGAAACCACTTTTGGCATCGGCGTGGAAGTAATTCCCATTTTCCGCTTTTCGACAATTGATCTTCAAGTCAATGGCGAAGAATATCCACGCCTGGGAGTCCCGGGTTTTGGCATCGATGCTAATTTCTTCCTGACCTGGACCCATACGCTAGACCTCTATCTTTTTGAGCCTGCACCCGTTACGGGCTTCATGCAATACCGGCTCAATGACGAGCTGGATGTCGATTTCGTCTGGGGCCTGGGATTGCGCTGGGGCGAGCCGGAACCCTAAAGAAAATTCTCCGGCAAAAGCTTTATAAATCTCTCGAGAAAAACGAGTGCGGAGTATTAAAAAATGTTCTATACCGTCAAAGTAAAAGACCACATCCGGGTTCCACCCAGCATGTTTGACCTGCCGCAGGCAGAAGCTATCCTCAAGAACATACGAGGAGCATATGATAATTATGTGTCCAAAGAATTGGGCTTTGTCATCACGGTCCTTTCCCTGGGCTCAGCGAAAGAAGGAGTCATCATTCCCGGCGATGGAGCAGGCTATTTTGAGACGGAATTTGAGCTGCTGACCTACAAGCCGGAGCAGAACGAGTTGGTCTTTGGAAAAGTACGCGACATAACAGATTTTGGCGCTTTTCTGGAGATGGGGCCTACTGAAGGCATGGTACACATCTCGCAGAGCATGGACGATTTCGTATCGTTCAGCAAAGAAAAAGTCCTCCAAGGAAAAAAATCCGGCCAGGTCCTCAAAGTGAATGACAACTGCCTGGCGCGCATCATTGCTGTCAGCTTTAAAGATATGAACCGGCCCAAGATCGGCCTGAGCATGCGCCAAGAGGGCTTAGGCAAGCTGGAATTGCTGGAGCAGCAGAAAGAGAAAGATGCAGCACCCGTAAATACTGAGGAAGAGAAAGGAAAGGAGAAAGGGAAAGAAAAATAAAAATCCCAGCCACCGCAAGCGGTGGGGTATTTTTAATGTTTAATACCCCGCTATGCTGTGGCAAGAAAATGTAACTAAATCACCCAAAGTTGCGGGGTATCAAACAAATGAGCAAAAAGAAAGCGTGCAAACAATGCAAGATCTTTGTCGAAGGCGATGCCTGCCCGTTGTGCAAAGGGAATACTTTCACGACCAGCTGGCAGGGGCGCCTGTACATTGCGGACCCGCAGAACTCCCTGATTGCGCAGAAAGTGGGCGTTACGGTGAAAGGTGAGTATGCTATAAAAGTACGATAAGCAAAAGAACAAACAACAAAAGCACACGAGAAAACATAAAAATAGGCGAAAAGAGAAACAAAAAAAACAGCCAAAAAAAATAAACGATACACCAACAGGAACAGACCATGAAACTTACTATTGCCACAAAAAAAGAAAATTCGCTCCTGCAGCGGACAGAAGTGCAGGCAAAATTGCTCTTCGAGGGAGCGACGCCGAAAAATATAGATGTTGCTGCTGCGATAGCTAAAGCACTTTCCACTGATGTTCCAAATGTCGTCGTAAAGAAAATAACCACTACCTTCGGTAAGCAGGAAGCGCTGGCAGAAGCAGTGGCATATCAGTCCCTGGAAGCGAGAACGCGCTTTGAAGAGCTCACCAGCCAGGAACGGAAAGTGTTAGCAGAAGAGAAAAAGAAAGCGGCTGAAGCGGCAGCTGCTGCAAAAACGGCTAAGGCCGAGGTATAAGCATGGCAACCAAGCAAAGCGGGGCAAAGAAAGCGGAAGGGAAAGGCAAAGGGCCGAAAGCCAAGAAGCCCGGCTGGAAGATTCAGAAAGTGTATGACGTTTCGGGTGACAAACTCGTCCGCAAGAACCGCTTCTGCCCCAAATGCGGCCCGGGGATGTTCTTAGGGGCGCATAAAGACCGCGCGGTGTGCGGGCATTGCGGATATGTGGAGTATGGGAAAAGATAATCTCTTTGGAAACATCATCATCGGGACTTTTCTGGGAGTTCCTCTTTTGCTCTATGGGGGGATTGCCTATGAGGCAACCATTGGCCTGCGGAACAGGTTTGAAACAGCATACGAAACTGCTTTAATTCGCTATGCTGATACTGACCATAATAACGTGATTTCCCCGGCAGAAAAAGAAGCGTTTGATGCAGGCTTGCTGAGAGAGCAAGGGATGATTCTGCTCCCCGACGAAGAGCAGCCTCGGTACAGCAGCACTGGTGAAGAAGTTCCGTTAAGAACGCTCATCGACTTGGTGGAGGATTATCTGCCTGGGGATAGATGAATGCCATCGCTTCGGCTCATCGCACAAATATCTGATATTTCTCTTTCCCTTCCAGTTCCGACAGAATTCTTTTTATGACGACCTGCCGCGGATTAGGCAGTAGTTTAACCCGGGTCTTCAAATCATTGAAGTCTGCAAAAAGCTTCTCTTTGCGAGCTTCCAGAATTTCCACCATATGCTTCTTCCCCAGCCCAGGCAGGAGCTCCAGCTGGTGCATGCGCATGCTGAGCGGCTGGGCTTTGTTAAAAAAAGCGATAAACCGCTGCTCATCCCGGCTGATGAGCGTTTCCAGCGCATGGGGCAATTCTTTCTGTGCAGTCATGGTTAATTTTGAAAAAGGGATCCGGCCTTTGATATGATGAATCTCTTCTCGCTTGCCTTCACCGATGTACACGTCCTGATGCGGCTGCAGAAATATGCCCCTCTTGGGGATGAGTTCCAGAAGCGTGATATGCTCTACTCCCAATGCTTGCGCTATGGGCGTCTTGAGCGCACTCTCTTCGAGAGGATAGCCGTGCTCCAGATGGTCCAGGACAATAGCCCGCTCCTCGCGGTCGGGGCCTTTGGTTTTTTCTGTTTCTTCCATTTTTTTGGGGTATTCCTTTCAATTTCATAAGTAAAGCTACTGTGCTTAATAAAAATTACGCTGGTAGAGCAACCGTTTTAGGTTGCAGCCGCTTTTTGCTCTTTGAGAATGTCATTTACCGCAGCGATGATGCTTTCTTGGTCTTTCTTCGGCATCGTCAGCGGATACGCCTGCAAGACAATTTTCAGCTCGTTGACCGTCCCCGGCACAAAATCCAGAATCTTCTTGATATGCTCGGTTTTTAAGCGGGTCAATTCCAGGCCGTGCAGCTTCTCTTCCAGCTGCTCTTGCTGCTCCGCAGTAAGGCGGACAAACGTAGTAACATATTCTTTGGTCTTGTTCGACAGAAAGTTCAGTTCCGTGTCCCGCTTTTCAATGGCTTCTAACGCGCTGCGTACCTCGACGAGGGAAAGCGGCTTTTCTTCAATGAATTGGGGGCTGACCATGGGCACTCTTGTTTTTGTTCTTTAGTTTGCTGCTTATTTTTCTTTTGATGTTTCTTATTTACTGTTTCTTGAGATGGATGGGATGGACAAAGAGGGATTTCTCTTTTCCGCCGTCCGTAATCCGGACTTCATAGCACTTCCCCCGTTTTCCGCAGACCACGCCGGTCATCCCATGGAAGCGGGGAAAAAAATAGCCATGAAGCACTGCTGAATTCAGGACGAGACCGACAGAATCGCCGTCCTGCAGCTGCTGGAAATACTGGCTGAGGGGAATCTTTCCTCTCTGGCGGAAATGCCGCTGCAATTTATAGCGGCTTTTTCGCTGCCGTGAGCCGGTGCGCTTAACCATAGGCTGAAAAACGGCGGTTATTTTATAAACGTTTCGTGAGGGAAAGAAAACGCCGCCGACCCGGCCAAGAGGTGAGCGAGGCCCAAGATAAAGCAACGACTTTATCTGGGCACAGAAAAGCTCGTTGGCTTTTCTTGTGAACTACCTTCGTTTATGAGAATTCAGTGTTCGGTTCTATCAATGACAAACTCAAGCTTTGGACGACTTCAGAAGCCAGAACCGACCGAGCGAACGGCCGAGGCGGCGTTTTCTCAATGGATGAAAAAACAAATACCAATATCACCCCAGCGCGTCCAGAATCTCGTGCGCATTAGTCGCTTGCATCGCGTCCAATAACTCTCTATTCTCTTTGCGCAGCAGCAATTGCATGCGCAGCCGCTGCTTTTCCTGATTGCTGACGCGAGCCAGTTTATCTGCTAAGATCAGGCCATAAGGATAGCCGAGAAAAACCGCATCACGGGACTGTTCGAGCAAAAAAGGAAGATGCTCCTGCTTTCCTTCATAGCGGAAAACGTGCTTGCTTTTTTCATGCAGCTTCACAAAGCCCATCTGTTCGCTTTCCGCAACAGCATACTGCCAGCAGCCCGATGGGCCAAGCTTGTTCAGCAGCAGGGTGGGATTGTGGCCATTTTTTGTGAAGAGCGCCGACGTTTTGGCCAGTGCGCAGACGGCAGGGCTGAGCTGCTGCAGCAAAGCTTCCTCCCGCGGATAAGTTGCTTCCAACGTGCCGTCGAGAACGACGATGTCCGTGTCTGCTACGGCTTTCCGTACGAGAGCCAGCTCGGCAAAGCGCCGGGCCAGGGAACTTACCACCGTGATGGAAGCACGCTCCTTTCCCGTCGCTAGCAACGCGTCTCTGGAAGAAACCAAGAGCTGCTCGGAAGTAAGCAAGGGCGATGCATCCAGCGGGAATAATTTGCTTTGATACCAGATCTCATTCTCGTGAAAAATACTTTTGGTGAAAAGATAAAATTCTGAAAGGAGTGGCCGTTTTTTTTTCTGCCCGGCAAAAACAACTGCAGCGATGCGAAGAAAGGACAAGCAAAAATTTCCTGCAGAAAGGATCTCCGCCTGGCCGCCATCGACAAAAGCAATAGCTTTTTGTGAATCGGGCTGTTCAAGAGAGATGAACTGCTCCCACCGTACCGGGAACTGTTTACCGTCGAAGAGAAGAGCATCGTCAGCAGAAGAGGATTGTAAAGATGCTTTTATTTCACGAGCAATAGTTTGGAGCAAGATGAACAGCAGAAAAAGAGAATGTTAATAAGCGTTATGAAAGCTATTCTTCGTGGCCTTTGTTCGTGTACGTGATGTCAGTGAGAGGGATAAAACCAAAGCGAGTGAAAGACATCCCCCACCCCCCCATGAGCGTTGCATCGAACGGGTACCAGCTATTGACCCGTATTCCCTGCGCAGAGAAAGGAGCGGTTCCGGCGTAAACGGTTCTTCCGGGAGCACAGGCCATAATAAAGTTAGCAAAATTTTCCGCATCCTCCTCCCCGTACCCGGTGGCACAGGAGCCGAGAAAGATTACGGCGTCCGATGCCAAAACATCATCTAAATAGGAACAGAATTCCCTATCAGAGACATTGAAAGCATGTGATTCATCACGTTGACACTCCCCCAGACGGCAGATGGGCCCCCCGAGAGCGAGGGTTCGGGGTGTTCCATGGCCAAACAGGGTGAGAAAGTTGATGGAAAAAGGGTCAGTAGAAGCAAGGTCTGCAAGAGCAGCGTATGCCTCTTGCTTTTGATGGGCGGCAAAAAGCTGCACATCGTAATGCTCATGAAGGCTGCGTACAAACCAGCCTAAAGCCGTGCTATCAAACACATGGTCCGTCGTTGCAGGAAAAAGAGCGAACGCATTGGGCTTAGCCGTATCCCGATATGATGGGCTGATCTCCTGAAGCAGGGAGAAATAGCGGGGATCTGTCTGCACCGCAAATTCCAGAAGGGAATCTTGGAAAAGCGTGCGCGTATTCTGCAGGGGAGAAGACTCAAATAAAGGCTGATCGGGAAAAGGCTCGTCCAGGCAGCCCGTAGCCGCCATTCCACCGAGAACTAAAGGAACAGAGACAAATGCGGCAGAAGCAGCCTTCTTCAGAACCCCACTGATCATACTGAGAGAAGAAAAATATTGAGTCATATAAACATTATGGTCAACCAGACTAACCATCAGATAAAAACAGCCCCTGCCGAGATTTGAACTCGGGACCTCGTCCTTTCTGTTTTGCATACCAAGGACGCGCGCTCTTGCGCTCTGCGTATGCTTTTGCGCACACGCCAAGTACCACTGCGCTACAGGGGCATGAGCAGCAAGAGAAAGAAGTTTTTATTTAAAGGTTGTTGTGGTCGAAGAAGAAAAAGCAAAATAGAAAAAGTGCGGGGGAAGGGATGTGTTCTCAAGAGGAGTTTTCCTCGTTGTTTGAACCCTCGAAGGGACTAACCCACAGGATGCCTTCCTAACAGCCGTCAGGGGTGGGACTTAAGTCCTGCGCATTTAGCCAGGCTTTGCTCTAAGGAACAGAAAGCATTGCTTCTGGTTACCCCCGCAGACCTAGCTTTTTTGAAACGGGCCTTATCAGATTTAAAAACCTTTCTTTATCTTTTCGACTAATCTGAATAGTATATGCTGGCTTTCTCTTCTCTTTATAGTGCGGTCTGGAGTGACCCCCGTTTACCGGACAGTAGGTTAAGATACTAATCTCATATTTATTTTTTGCTGTTCAAATTCATTCGGTGGCACATATCCTATGGATGAGTGCAACCGTTTCTCATTATATATTTGAACAAATTGTTGAATGCCTAAATATGCATCTTCAAACGTTTCATATTCATTTATCCATACCTCCTCATTTTTAATCGTTTTATTCAAGCTCTCAGCATGGGCGTTATCGTAGGAATTTCCTACCTCGCCCATGCTTGGGAGCATTTCTAATTCTTTAAGCCGACCCATATACGTCATGGATAGATATTGTACTCCATGATCAGAGTGATGAATACATCCTCTCGCTTCATTTATTCCTCGAAGCATGACTGCTTTATTTAATGCAGTGAGCGTCAAGTCTGTGTCAACACTTCTGCTTAAATCCCAACCCACAATTTTGCGGCTAAATAAGTCCATTATCAACGCCAAATATACAAATTCATCCCGCAGATAAATATATGTAATGTCTGATACCCACACTATGTTTGGTGCGGCGATTACTGCTTTCTTAGCCAGATTTTCATATCGTGGTAAGTTGTGATTTGATTGCGTTGTTTGGGGGGTGAAGCGTTTACGCTTCACCAAGAGAGAATGTTGCCTCATCAGACGATGAACTCGTTTATGATTGACAATCAAATTTCTTCTCTGAAGCTCTTTCGCCACTCTTCTGTATCCGTATCTTGAAAACTCAGCAGCAATTGTCCTTATTTCTGTAAGAACTGCCTCATCTTTATCAACGGCGGGTTTCTTATTTTTCCAATCGTAAAATGAACTCCTGCTTACTTTAAGCGTAGCACAAGTGCTACGCACATCGAGAGGTGACTGAGAAATCATTTTATACACCTCATCTTGTGCTTCGCTTCTTCTTTGAGTCTTGTTGCTAAAGTTATGTTTTTTTTTAGCAACGCATTCTCAGCATAGAGTTGACCAATAAGCCGATCTTTCTCAGCGAGTTTTGCTTCAAACTTCCAGATATTTCCATTACCACTAAATGATCCACTTGGATTTTCTTCGAATTCTCGCTTCCAACGGTGTGCTAATTGTTTCTGAATTTCGTACTCTCGACACACTTCTTCAACTGGGCGAGAACCCAGTTCTTGTACTATTTTACGCTTTAAATCGATATTAAATTTTCTGCGTGACCTCATTTTCAGACCTCCATAGTTGGTAAGATAGAGTATCTTAACTATGTGTCCGTTTTGAGGGGGTCACTCCACTTCTCTTGTATAAACAGCAATAACCCATCAGTTAAATATGTGCACCACCATTTTGGGAAGATGTGGAAGCCTTTTGGATCTGGACGGCCGTGATGCCCTCACATATTTCCAACAATCCCTAGAACGATGTCGAGAGAAAACTGTGGGAAAAAAATTCTGAAAACTCCCCATCGTTATTTTTTCCCAAATCTATCTTTTCATTACACCTCATCAATCCTCCAGTGCGGGTTCACGCCGATGTCACCACTTTCCTTTCTGCGCAGATACCCTTCCCAAGCGATCATGGCACCGTTATCTTTTACGAGCTCCGCAGGAACGTTATAAAACGTAGCATGCCGCTCTCTGCACATGATATGTAACATGTCACAGAAGCGTTTATTGGCTCCCACCCCACCGACGAGGAGCAGCTCCTGCTTGTTTGTCTGGGCCATGGCCCGTTCGGCAACTTCCGTTAACATGGCAAAACACGTTTCCTGCACGGAAAAGCAGAGATCTTCCTGAACGAAGCCTTTCTCGGCCAGCTGCCGGATTTTTGTCAAAATGCCGGAAAAAGAAACATCCATGCCTTTGACGGCGTACGGCAATGCCACATACTTTCCGCTCTTAGCGAGCTCTTCGATCTTGGGCCCGGCGGGAAAGCCCAGGCCAATTATTCTGCCAAATTTATCGAGCATGTTGCCCAGGCCGATGTCCAGCGTTTCTCCCATGACCCGATATTTGCCGCCTTCTTGCACAATGACTTGCGTGTTCACGCCAGACACATAGAGGTAGCAGGGGTCTTGCAGCCGATGCAGCTGCTTGCCGATGCTCAAGTGTGCCGCAGGATGGTTGACACCGTTCAGTTTTTTTTTGTATTTCTGTGACCATTCTTTTGCTTTCTCATAGCCTTTCCACAACGCCGGATCAAGTCCCGGGCCGGCAGAGTAGGCCATGCTGCTGATGTCTTTCCAGCTCACCTTTGCTTTTTGCAGCGCTTTCTGGAGCACATTTTCCGCAACACGTTCATGATGCTCCGCAACTTTATCCGGAATCATGCCGCCTTCCGCAGAATGAAAGCTGTCTAGTTCATTCGCTAGGATTTGGCCTTTGTCCGTGACGATGCCGATGCCAAAAGTATGTGCCGTGCTTTCGATACCGAGGATAATCATGGCTTTGTAAGATAGCTCTTGCTTTAAAAATCTACGCCAAAAGTATAAATACTTCTGGAAGATATCTATCCTAAACAATAGAACGGCTTCTGGGAGCCGTCCGGGCGATAAAGATATATGGGCGATAAAGAGGGGCGACAGAAAAAGCTAGAGGACATTCTTCGAACGATTACGTGGGGTGATGTCCTCAAACTACGGCGCTTTCGGGGAAAGCTACTGGGCAATCCGGAAGCAGCATTTTTCGTGTACCAGCAATTACGGTTGGAAAAAGATACCCCGTTAGCTTTGGAGCATTTCCACAAAGCCCGCCAGCACAACCGCTGCTGGGCAGATACCTTCTTGTATCATCTCTGCGTCGATGGCTATCAGATACCGGAAGAAGATCGCTTTTCTGTAGCGCTGGAGATCAGAAGCAAGGAAATGCGGTATGATGCGGCAAATGATGCACGGTTACGCAGCGATTACAAGTTTGCGCTGGTGAAAAGTTTGATTACTCCTGGCTGTGATGAGCCTTTTGTCCGTCTTCTTGTTTCCGGTGCAGCATATTGGATGAAGGGATTGTATGCTGAGCATCGGCAGACGTTACTCGGGTTGCTCTATTCTTTGTGAAAAGCTCTTAATCTTATTTTGGGCACTGGGTTTATTTATCGTTTACCTTATTATAGAACTTCTAAAGAAACTGTTAGAAGGTAGTTTTGGTTTTGAAGAACTGGTTATTGGCCTCTTGATAGCAAATCTTGGGTATTCATTTTATATCAATGCACAATTATCTGAGCATCTGGGCTGGCACAAGGGGAAAGACGGTTAAAAATAACTGATAAAATCGAGTACGTCTTCTTCAAGCAATAACCTTAAAAAATAACCCTCATTCTTCAGAGCCTGCAGCCCCGTAGTCTAGTGGACCAGGATGACAGGCTCTGGAGAGTGGAGCATTCTGCTCTGCTTGGAAAGACCTGTAGACCGCGGAAGCACAGGTGTGCTGCGGATTTCGAATCCGCGCGGGGCTAGCTTTTCTCAAAAGAATTCCGGCTTTGTGGGGATATACAGTGAGCGCACGTATGCTCTCAGCTCATCCGGAAAGCCCTCCGGCAGCTGCGGCACGTCCATGGTTTGTGGATTATAAATCTCTGCCGTTTCATACACCTCCGAAGGTGCCCGCAGGAGCATCCCCCGTGGAGTCATCTTGACGATGGTTATGCCTAACGCTTTCAGCGTATCCGCAATAGATTGCGCTACTTCCAACTTTTCTTCCAAAGAAGTCCGTACCCCAAACTGCTCTTGATCAATGACCAAGCGAATGTCGATTTCGGTAGCCATAGGCGATGAAGGTTAACTTTGTTTTTATGATTAGTTTATTGTTCTTTCCATCATTTAAGGTTTCATCGCTGCTTTACGATCTAGTTCGAGAATCTTAGAACACTGAGAGTTACATCTACCCTGAAAATTACGATTGCGAGCGACAAGACAGAGTGCCGAAGCTGCTCGCTTCTCATTTGGATTTCCTTGCCGCAGCATTTCGAAAGCCTCTACTGTCCATGATGAATAGTTATCATCCCAATAATCCAACAAGATTTTCACTTCGATAGGGAGTTGCTCATCGCTTACATTAATAATTTCTGTTAACTTTTGATAAGAAAAGCCCATTACTGCTGCATCTGCAACAGTACCAACAGTACCCCGGTTCTGATCGTCCATCCTATCAGAAAGCTCTTCCTCAGCTGTTCGTTTAGCTTCCCACTTGTTATGCTTTATTCCATAGTAGTCAGCAAGAAATTTTTCTGCCCTTTGGCCCGCGTTTTTTAGAACTCTAAGATCGGGGAAATGTGGCTTTACTGCAGTCTCATAATCTTTAGCTCTTTGTGTTTCAGTGTCAAGATTTTGTAGGTACTTTTCGAGTATCTCAGAAAGCTCTGCCATGAGTAATGTTTATCAAGAAGGTCTATTTAAACATTTGGTGTCTTTGTTTTACTCTTCCCTCCCTCCTTCTCCTTCTTCTCCCCTTCCAGCTTCTCCGTGTGCTTGCACTGCGGATAGCCCGAGCAGCCTAAAAAGCTACCGTAAAAAGAGCGTCTCACCACTAACAGCTTGCCGCAGTCGGGGCAGTTTTTCTCGATTTTCTGCTGTTCGATGAGTTTTATCTCTTTATTTTCTTCCGGGCTTACTTTGCTGATGCATTGCGGATTGATGCAGAACGTCCGCGTGCCTCGCTTGATGAGCTTGAGCTGCGGATAGCCGCATTTGTCGCACACTTCTTCCGCCCGGCGGATCATGCCCAGCTGCGGCACTTTGAACGTCGTCTTGCAGTCCGGATACCGCCCACAAGCGATGAACTTGCCAAATTTGCCGAATTTGACGAAGAGGCGCCCCTCTTTGCAGCTGGGGCAGCTGCCGATATAATTCTGCTCTTCCTGCGTGGAGCGGATGGATTCCAGCAGCTCTTTGCCGACTAAGATTTCTTTTTTCTTGAACGCTGCCAAGAGTTCCGTCAGCACTTTCTTCGCTTTCTCGAGAACCGCAGCAGGCTTTTCCTTGCCTTCGCGGATGTGCTCCATGGATTCTTCGAAATCGGCCGTCAGCTTTTCATCCAGAATTTCCGGCGCATATTTATGGAGGACTTTCACCGTCTCCATGCCCAGCTTCGACACCGTAATCTGCACCCCCTCGATATAGCCGCGCTCAAACAGCCTATCAAGGATGTCGGCCCGCGTCGCTTTCGTGCCCAGATTGCGCTTTTCCAGCTCTTTGATGATGGACGATTGGTTATAGCGATTGGGCGGCGTGGTTTCCTTGTCAAGCTTTTCAATCTTCTTGATAGCCACTTCCTGTTTTTCTTTGAGGTCAGGAAAAGTTATTTCTTCTACTTTCACATACGGCTTGTAAAATGCATGCCACTGCTCTTCCAGTGTGCGGCTGCCCTTGGCGATAAATTCTTCCTGCTTCACGCCGAACGTTACGGTCATCGTTTCCCGCACCGCGGGCTGGGCAAATGTCGCCATAAAGCGCTTGACGATCAGGTCATAGATCTTCTTCTCCTGCGGCTTGGTGGTCTTTGGAACCACGCCCGTCGGAAAAATGGCCGGATGGGCGGGATCCGTTTTCTTCCCGTTATTCGGCTGCAGCTGTTTTAAAGAGAGTAATTCTTTGCAGAGCTTTTCATAGTCCGGCTGCCGGCTTAAATCGGTCAGAATTTTCTTGAACCCCAATTTTGGATCGAGCTGCTGGGAAGACGTTCTCGGGTACGATGTGCAGCCCGCGAGATACAAGCTTTGCGCAATCGCCAGCGTCTGCTTGGGCGTGATGTGAAAGAGATTGTAGGATTCTGATTGCAGGGTTGTAAGATCAAAGGGGTACGGCGGCGCCTGCAATCGTTTGATCCGCTCTACTTTCTGGACGGCACATTTTTTCTCGTCTTTTATTTTCGTCAGAATTTTTTTGATGACGTCTTCTTTCAGGAATTTGCCTTCGTGATGCTGCGCTTCGATGGGCTGTTTTTCGTGCTGCGCATGCAGCCACAATTCCCAGTAAGGGGTTGGCAAAAAAGCGTGGATCTCTGCTTCCCGATCGGCGAGAAGCTTTAACGCGGGGCCTTGCACCCGGCCAGAGGACATGACTTTAAACGAGCCCGCTGCTTTCACGGCCGTCGTCAAAGCCCGGGAGAGGTTGATGCCGTAGAACCAGTCCAATTCATGCCTCGTCTCGCCGGCATGGGCCTGCCCCCAATCAAGATGATGCAATTTTTTCTCGTACGCTTCAATAAGGTCGGGCTTCGTTAACGTCGAAAATTTCATGCGGTTAGCATCTTTCTGCCGACAGATGAAACGGATGATATTCCAGCCGATGACCTCGCCTTCGACGTCGTAGTCGCAGGCGATGGTAAACTCGTCCGCTTTTTTTGCTACGGCAGCGATGGTGTCAACATAATCTTTCGTATATCCCGCTGCTTCTCCGCTTTCATACGAAGGATGCCATTCGATATCAAAGACGGGATATGTCCAGCCATGCTTTTTCTTTTCCACCAAGCCAAAAAGGTGGCCGACTGCTGGCGTAACGTAAATTTTCTTCTTTCCGCGGGTGAATTCGTAATAGAAGCTCTTCTTGCTTTTTTTCTTCTCCAGCTTGCCTTCGGCTAAGGCCTCCGCTACCTTTTTGGCCGAGCTGGGCTTCTCGGTGATGATCAATTCGGGCATTTTACTGAGAATTGAGAGGAATATTTAAAAAGGTTTGGCATGGGGAAGTGGTGAAAGGGGGAGTTTACTGATGGAATCTCTGGCAGAAAGAGTACGGGAACAGAGTGTCATGGCGGGATTTATAAGCCGTTTCCAAGACCAGTTTTCTCTGCAAGGGCAAAAAGCTATTCTCCGGGCCGGGATTTCACCCGAGGTTGCCGTTTCCTATACGGGTTTTTCTTCCGATGAGGTTATTCGGCTTGTAGAGGGAGGAATTCCTGCTGATCTTGCTCAAAAATATGCTCTTCCCGGCGTTACCAGTGGGGATATCGTTTGTTTTGCAGAAACGGGCCTTTCTCCGGAGACTATCGCTGCCTATAAAGAGCAATCGCTGTGCACTTCCGGCATCATCGAACTGGCGTATTCCGGAATCCTTCCAGATGATAAGCGCCTTCTTGCGTATGCCCGCGATGGGCGCGTGGGCTCGGCTCATTATCCTAACTTTGTTTTGCGGAACATTCCGTTATCGTGGTATACGTGGAAAACGTTCCACTATGAACGCGTTCCCCGTGCGGAAAAGCTGATGGCGGCTTTTGTACGGGAGCATCTTTCGCCAACGCTGCAGCAGCGGCTGAAAGAAAAGTGCAACCTTACTGCGTTTGAACGCTATTCTTGCCGCCTGCTGAAAGAAGTTTCCAGAAATCTGAACCCCAGATACCAGAGCGAAAAACCCGTAGCGGTGGTTTTGAGTGGCAAACACGATCCTGATGAAGCCTTTATCGCGGGAACGCTGCAGGCGTATATGGCCATCGCCAACCGCTATAAGCTCTTTCTTGGCGAGGCAGAAACACGGGAAGAAGCTTTTCATCTTCTTCAGAAATTTGGGTCCCATCACGGAACAACACGCAGCGGAAAGCCGCGAAAGCCAATTGAGCTTTTGCTGCTCTCCGGCCATGGGAATAGAGTTGCCCTTAATTTAGGAGCTACTCCCTATGATGACCGCATTACTAAGTCGCAGCTTCTCCGCTATCAGAAACATCGGAAGTCTTATCTGAGCGTCTTAGATGGTGAGCAATTCCGCAGCCTGAGGCCGTATGTGCAAGGAACTGTTATCCTCGATTCCTGTGAAACGGGGGAAGGCGGAAAAGATGCCGAGAATCTGGCGACGTGCCTTTTTGAAGCGCTGCAGCTCAAAAAAGTCTATGCGCCGATGCACGAATTTCAGTTTCTCGTTATTGATGACAAGCTTGAACCTCATTTTAATTGCGGCAAGGCGAGAACGCTCGTCTTAGAACGGTGATGTTTGCCTGTTCTCCAGTCCCATCATTCTTTTCTGCTTTGGTTTCCTCATCATCCCCTACAGCCGTATCCACTTCCTTCTTTTGCGGAACAGCTGTGGGTTCTTCTGCACAAATCTCCGCAGGAGATGCCGGAAGAGGAAAGAGCGCGGCTCGTGCTTGAGGGAAAAATAGCCGACAATAGCAATAACCGCTGCGCCCAGCACATCCACAATAAGGTCCCACATGGTATCAACCAACCCGGATTTCTGCATGTGTAATCCGAAAAAGCTGTCCATGGCAAACTCAAATATTTCCCACGCCACGCCCAGCGCCAGCGAAAAAGCAAAAGAGAAGAGTGCGATAAATCCGGGCGTCATGAAGAGATTGATCCGCCGCTCTTTGTTCAGCACATACACCAGAATAAAGCCGAGCATCCCCAGCAAGGCTGCTGAAGTCGTATGCAGCACAATATCCCACCACCAGAACTTGGTGTAGTATGCATGGATCTCACCGAGAAAAAGGGACGCAAAGAGCAGGACGACGGTCAGGACTTCAAACTCTACCGGTAGGAAGACGTTGTAGCTTCTTCGCAAGAGCGCCGGCAGGAGCGTTAACAGCAAGATGCCCAGAGAGAGGAAAGCAGACAGCCATTCCTGGCGGAGCAGAAAAAAGATGCTCATGAATACCAGAACCAGCTGTAGGAAGTACGAGATAAGCAACTGCACGCGGTCGGCAGTGGCGAGGTCTTTATTTTGGATTAAAAAGGGCATACCGTGAAAGAGGGAAGGAAGGTTAATAAAGATTTTGGGGGGGCTCTCAAAAGGAAATGGAAATCATCACCCTCTACGGCGGCTATGATAGCAATTTTACGTACATCCTGTTCGAAAACAGAAAAGCAGTTCTTATCGATTCCGCACTGCCCGCTGCAGAAATATTTTCGGAAGCCAGAAAGCAAAACGCGGTCCTTGAAGCCGTGTTCATTCTCCACAGCCATTTTGACCATATTGTTGAACTGGAGGCATATCGGGAAGCAAAGATTTCTTTGTATGCGCACGATAGCGCTCCTTTTCCGGTTGACAAAAAACTGCGAGATGGCGAGCAGCTGACGGTTGCCGGCATGCGGTTTACGGTGCTCCATACTCCCGGCCATCGCTTTGATGCCATTTGTTTACGAGTGGAAAACTGCTTATTTACTTCTGATACCCTTTTTGTGCACGGCTGTGGCCGTACCGATTTGCCGGGAAGCGATCCACAGCAGCTTTTAGCAAGCTTTCAGAAACTGTGGCAATTGCCCGATGATACAATTATTTATCCGGGGCATGATTATGGGCCGACGAAAACGTCGACGATTCAAGAAGAAAAGAAGTTTTTCCTAGACGAGCGTTTCTTTAAAATCAAAGCGAACCTTTAAAAAGCCCCCCTAGTTGTTCTTATAAAACAGTAAACAATGGCACCAATTACCCTTATTCCCGAACTCGAGAAAGCGTTCAAAGACCTCGGTTTTTCTGCGTTCACAGAAATCCAGGAGAAAACCATCCCTTTGATCCAGCAGGGGCAGGATGTTATCGGCCAGTCCTATACCGGCTCGGGAAAAACGATTGCTTTTGGCTTTCCGACGCTCGAAAAAGTAAAGCGTGGAAACGGCTTGCAGCTGCTGATTATCGTTCCGACCCGAGAGCTGTGCCTGCAGGTGATGAATGAGTTTTACAAATTCTCCAAGTACAAGCCCGTGAACATCGTTGATGTGTATGGGGGCGTTTCCATCAATCCCCAGATTGACCGGCTACGGCGTGCCGATGTCGTCGTCAGCACGCCCGGGCGGCTGTTGGATCACCTGCATAGGGGGACGATCGACCCCTCAAAAATAAAAATGCTGGTTTTAGACGAAGCCGATAAGATGTTTGAGATGGGCTTTATCGATGATGTGAAAGAGATTATCTCCCGGCTTCCCCGCGAACGGCAGACCTTATTGTTTTCAGCAACCATTTCGCAGGAGGTGCTTACCCTGGCCCATCGCTACATGCGCAATCCAATGAAAGTGAAATTGCAGCTCTACGTCGATAAGAGCCAGCTGCTGCAACAGTATTACGAAGTCGAATCCCGTGACAAGTTTTCACTCCTCGTGCATCTCTTAAAGCAGGAGACGGCCGGCTTGTGCATCATTTTCTGTGCCACGCGGAGAATGGTCGACGTCCTGGGCCGCAATCTGGGAAAGCAGCGGCTGAAAGCCCAGGCACTGCATGGCGGCTTGTCGCAGACCCGCCGACAGCGGGTCATTGAAGATTTCCATGCGCACAAGTTGGATGTGCTCATTGCCAGCGATGTGGCAGCCAGAGGATTGGACATCAAAGACGTCAATCTCATAGTAAATTACGACATCCCGAAAAACGCTAAAGATTATGTGCATCGCATTGGCCGGACGGCCCGAGCAGGAAGTTCCGGAAAAGTGATCTCCCTGCTTGCTCCCATGGACCATGAAAATTTCCGCCGAGTGTTAGAAGACCGCTCTTTAGACATCCGTGCCGTGCCCTTGCCGGCTTTTGAGCGGATAGTCTTGCAGAAATCCGAGCCGCAGAGGCGGGAACTACCGCAGCGGGGAAGGTTTCAGGGCGGGAGGGGGAGAAGGTGGTAGGGCCTGCTTGGCTATAGCAAGAAAGTTGTCGGGTGCTAATCTAATCTTTTGTAAATATTTTTTCGATGACCAATGACAGTAACTTTAACTCTATAGTAGTCACTTCTAGAAAAATTTATAAATAAACGTCCCCGAAACCATACAGAGAAAACCGGTGACCTATGAACCTTATCGAACTCAAAAGAGAGCAAGTGAAATTAGCGCCAAAAGTGGTGCTGAAAGACAGCTTTACGGTGATAAGAACTATCGGCGGTGCGGCCTGTGCAGCCATCGGCCAGAAATTGCTGGCGACAGTCGTGGTCTGCGAATATCCGTCGTTAAAACTTCTTGAAAAAAAGACTGCCCTCCTGGCGAATCCTTTGCCCTACCGCCCAGGTTTCGAGGCATATCGGGAAATGCCGGCTATCATCGAAGCCTATAACCGGCTGGAGCTGGAGCCGGACGTGCTGCTGGCCAAAGGCACGGGCATCCTGCATCCGCTCCGTCTGGGAATAGCATCGCATCTAGGCCTGGCGTTGAATGTGCCAACAATTGGCATTAGCGAGACCTTGCCCCTTGGCACCGTTGCAGATGGAAAAGTTGTTGTTCAGGAGAAAACGCTGGGCTATGTCATCAAGACCAAAGAGCATGCGAATCCGCTCTATGCTTCCCCGGGCCATCTCGTTTCGCTGAGTTCCATGCAGCAGATCATTCCTACCACCATCATTCCGCCCCATAAATTACCCGAGCCGTTGCATCTGGCTTTAAGAATAGCCCGGAAGAAAGCGCAGAAATTGCGGGTGGTAGGAACAGAAACAGTGGAAACACGGGCCAGGTGCCTGAACATTCTCTGAAATAGCGTTTTCCTCCATCTCGTTACTCCTTTTAAATAGTCTCTCCCTTTCAACAGCAACCTTTATATACAAAAAATAAAACCTTTCACCCTGAAAAATAGGCGTCTTTTGGCGTATCCCCATGACCCGCATTACCCGCATTTCCCTGCACGGCTTTAAGAGCTTTGCTCATAAAACGCAGGTACCTTTTGATACGAAGTATAATTGCGTTCTCGGGCCGAATGGAAGTGGCAAGTCGAATATCGGCGACGCCCTCTGTTTCGTTCTTGGCAGGCTTTCGGCAAAATCCCTGCGGGCTGAAAAGACCTCCCATCTCATCTTTAACGGTGCTAAAAGCAAGAAGCCCTCTTCTGCCGCTACGGTTGAAATCGCTTTTGACAATACCCAGAAAATCTTTCCTGAAGATGCCAAAGAAGTAGTCATCAGCCGGACCGTTACGACCAAAGGCACGAGCGTCTACCGGGTAAACGGCAAAAAGCGCAGCAGAACGGAAGTGCTTGATCTCCTGGCCATTGCCAAGATCAATCCGGACGGCTACAACATTATCCTCCAAGGAGACATCATGCGCTTTGTCGATATGCCGACCGTAGAGCGGCGGAAAATCATGGAAGAGATCAGCGACGTTTCCGTGTATGAAGAAAAGAAAGAAAAAGCCCTTCGGGAGATGGAGCATGTCGATGAAAAACTGCAAAATGCCTCCGTCATTCTGAAAGAACGGCGCACCTATCTGAAAGAGCTGGAAAAAGACCGCAATCAGGCGCTGCAATTCAAAGAAGCCAAAGCCAATATCGATGCCTGCAAAGCAACGATTATCCACCTGCAGCAGCAGGAAAAAGAAGCAGATAGGGAAAAGCTGGAAAAAGAGATGGGTGGCCGGCAGGCTGCCATCGGGGGCTTTGAGAAAGAAAGCACGGCACTGAAAGAAAAAATCATGAAAGCTAAAGAAGCGGTCTCTCAATTAAACAAAGAGATCGAGCAGAAAGGAGAAAAAGAGCAGCTGCGCGTGCACCGGGAAGTGGAAGAGCTCAAAGTGCGCATGGCACAGGATAAGACGCGGGTATCATCTTTAAAAGACGAGCTCAATAAGATCGAGCAGCGGAAAGACCAGCTGCAAAAAGAATTGCAGGACCTGCAGGAAAAAGCGAGCTCGCTCAGTGGCAAAGAAAAAGACTTATTGCGTGAAAAACAGCAGAAAGAGCGGGAAGCAGCAGAGCTGGAAAAGCATCTTGTCCAGTTCCGGAAAAAGCATAACCTGGAATCGTCGCAGCAGCTGGAAAAATCCATTGACGAGAAAGAAATCCGCCTGGATGCTTTGCAGGAATCAGTCCAAAAAATCCGGCAGCAGCAGCAGGAATTATTGCGGGAAAAAGACAAGCTGGAATACCAATTGCAGACGCTCGACGAGCGCTTGCAGAAAGTAAAAATTATCGAGAAAGAGCAGCAGGAGCAGCTTAAAGCCTTGCAGCAGCTCAAGAAAGATTTAACGCAGGCGACGCTCCGGCTAAACAGCTGCCTGGAGCAGGACAGCAGCTTTGCAGCGCAAATGGCGCATGCTAAAACAAAGCTGCAGGGACTGCAGGAACAGCAAGCTGCCATCGAAGCAAAATTACGTTCTGTGGACGCCGATATGCACGCCAATCCGGCTGTCAAGCGTTTGCTGGAACAAAAAAAGAGATTTCCCGGCATCGAAGGCACCATTGCGCAGCTGGGCAGGGTGGATAAAAAATATGCCCGGGCCGTCGAGACCGCTGCGGGAGGAAAGATGCAGCATCTTGTTGTCGATACGGACAAGACGGCTGCACAATGCATCGAATTTTTGAAAAAAGAGAAGCTGGGCGTCGTTTCGTTTATCCCACTGAACAAAATAAAGTATGTGGACATTACTGCGGATGATAAAGCGCTCCTGAAGCAGTCCGGCGTGCATGATTTTGCGTTGCATCTGGTCACTTTTCCTGTGTCATACAAGAAAGCCTTTGCGCATGTATTTGGCAATACGCTGGTTGTTGATGACGTCGAAGCGGCCAGAAAGATGGGTGTCGGCAGAATCCGCATGAGCACGCTGGAAGGGGATAGTGTCATGGAAAGCGGCGTGATGCGCGGCGGCTTCTTACAGCGCTCCGGCGGCGGGTTTAAAGAGAGAGATTCTGAGGAATTGCTGGAACGGCTGGAGCATGAAAGTGGTCAGCTGCAATCAGTCATAGACAGTGTGCGCACGAAACGAGAAGCGAATGAGCAGGAAATTGCGGCTTTGCGGAATAAGCGTTCAGAACTGGAAGCAGAGATGGTCAAATTTGAAAAGCTCCTGCATCTGGAAACGGGCGATCTGGAAGCTACGGAACAGTCCCGGGGAGCGGCGCAGCAGCGGCTGAAAGAGGTGGAAAAGCTGCTCGGCGAGATGCAGAAGGATCTAAGCCAGCAGAATGGTGAGCTGCTGCAGCTGAAAGAGGACAAGCAGCAGCTTCGCCTGAAAGTGACGGAGTTGCGTGATCCGCGCTTATTGGCGCAATTGCGCGCGTTTGAAGAATCAAAACAGCAGTGCCGGGAAGCGCTGCTGCGCATCGAGGCTGAGATGAAAAATGCGCAGGTGCATGGCGAGCAGCTGGTTGCACCAGAGCAGGAAAAAGTAGTAGGCATCCTGAAGCAGCATGATAAAGAAGAGTTGCAGTTCCGGAAAGAGGTTGAGCAGTTGACGGCTTCTCTTGCGAAACAGGAAAAATTGTTGGCAGAGAAAGAGAAAGCCAGCACGCAGTTCTATGCGCAGTATCGGGAGCTGTTCACGAAACGGGAAAAGCTGTCGCAGGAGATCAGCTCTTTTGAAAATAAGGTGGAACAGCTGCGGGAAAAAGTCCGCACGCAGGAAAAAGAGCTCAATCTGGTTTCCCTGAAAAATGCCGAAGTAAAGGCGAGGCTGGCCGGGCTGGGCGAAGAGCTGAAGCGGCATGTGGGCGTGAAGCTCATGCCCGAAAAGAATGTCGAGAAGCTGCAGAAAGATCTCGGCCGGTTTGAGATCGTGCTCAGCCAGATGTCTGCAGTGAACCTAAAAGCGCTGGAGATTTATGAGCAGATCGAGACAGAATTCAATGCGTTAGTCAAGAAGAAAGATGATTTGGAAAAAGAAAAGACCGATGTGCTGGCGCTGATGAACGAAATTGAGTCCAAGAAGACCGAGCATTTCCTGAAGACGTTCAACCAGGCAAATGAAAACTTCCAGCGGATCTTCAGCAGCCTGTTTACCAAAGGGAAAGCCTATCTGCAGCTGGAGAATCCGAAAGATATCTTTGCTGATGGCTTAAGCATAAAAGTCCGGCTTACGGGCAACCGTTTCCTTGACATTAAATCTCTTTCCGGCGGCGAGAAGACGTTAACAGCGTTAGCTTTTATCTTCGCTATCCAAGAATACCAGCCGGCGTCGTTTTATGTGCTGGATGAGATTGATGCGGCATTAGACAAGCATAACTCGGAGAAGTTGGCGAAGCTGATCCGGAATTATGCAGAGCGGGCGCAGTACATCCTGATTTCTCATAACGATGCGCTGATCTCTGAAGCAGATACGCTGTTCGGCGTGAGTATGCAGGACGGCGTGAGCAAAGTGACGAGCTTAAAAGTGTGAGTTCTGGGGTTGAGCTTAATGGTGTTATGTCCTCTGGGCTTTAAGTGAGCCAGACTAGAGTTAGTCTATCAAATAACTGGTGAACGTGCCCCGACGAGGAGCGTAGCGACGAAGAGTTTGTTTCTTGCCGTACATAGGAATGGCACCGTGATTCAGCAAACATTGATGTTCTCCGATGATTATTTTTAAGTAGTTAATTTTATAAATCAGTCTATTTCTCGGGTATTTATGGTTGTTTATATTAATGAAGAGATTAGGAACGGTCATAGATTTTTCTCTAAAGCATGGAGAGATACTACTTTTAGTATGCCTAATTTGTATTTGGCAGAAGATCTCCAAGATTTTGATGAAAATAGATTTTCTGTAAGAGGAACTCCATGGTACACCATTTTTCAACCGGGAAGGGCATTAAAAGGGAAAGGTTGCATGTTAGTTATGGATTCAAAATATAGATTAACTGAACAACCTGATGTTGGAAAATTGATGGCAGAAGCAATGCAAAGAGGCGATGAAGCATTAGCACAATTTGAGGCTGATTGGAAATATGCTTGGACTGATGATTCAAAACTAAGAGCAAGTGGAAAATTAGATTATGAAATGTGGAAAATTAAAAGAGACATTGCTTATGCTTCAAGAAATGCAGAATTGTATGATGGTGATACTGTCGTACCAATTCGTTCATATTTTGATATCCCTGATGGTATAACAATAAGGCTTGCTCAATTGAATTATGATCCAAAATTAGATTTTACTGTTCTTGCTCAGTGTATTGCATCTAATGGTGTTTTTCCACGGCCTCCAAAAGGAGAACCTGAGAAATTGACATTAGCAGATTTAGTGGGGAGACTTTATCCAATTCCGGGTCTTTCACCTGCATAGTTCTGCAGGTAGAGTTCTCAGTCACGGTGCCATTAAAAAGTTCTTAGATTTTAGCGATAGCGTAGAGCCCAGAAGGCAAGAAACAAATTGGACTTAACTTAAGCGATTTACCGAAGTTGATTTTTCAGAGCTGTAAAAATTTGAGGCAACCCACAAATTTTTACCTCGAAAAATCAATTTGGACGAAGCGAGGTGCAACCGAGCGTAGTCGGTAAATCGCTGTTAAACTCGTCCGATATGACTTGAATTTTAGTGCAACGTTCCGTAGCGAAGCGGAGGAAAAATTCAAAGTTTTTGAGAACGCCGTCTTCAAGGGCGAAGCCCCGTCATATCACAGAATTTAGGGGGAACTTTCTTTATAGTCATTATATAGTAGTTAATGATAGAAACATTTATAAATCAGCTTAATATTGACAAGTTGAATGGTAAACAAATTTGGTCAAATGAATGAAGCGGATGTTGCTAGATTATTAGATTCTGATACTGTTAGTGCTATCACTCGTAGTAGAACTTCCTCGGGCATAGAATCATTATTTGTTGATGGAGTTCAAGCAATAGTTTCCAAAACATTAGGGTCTGGTGGAAGTAAAGAAGTTTATGATGTTTTTATTGATGATGAAAATTATGCATTAGCTATACCTGGGACAGTTGATCTTGCGCAAATTGTTATTGCAAAATGGAGTAAGGTATTACTTGAGCCAGCTAATACTGATAGACTAAGAGATCTTGGATTTTATGTAAATAATCTGTGCCAAGTTGTTCCAGCCATAGTTAATGGACATGAATTTCCTGCACTAATCATGAGAAGATATTCAGACCATGATTTTCCAATCTATGATTCTAAAAATCCTCAGAGAAGATATCACGAACTAATCAAGCAAGATGAGAAAGTTACTGATGAAACAGTTTTAGCACTATTTGCTCCTATTGGAATTGAAGTTGCAAAATTAATTAGGAGTGGTGCAAGATTAGGACGTGATTGTATTAATCTTTGTGATATTAATGGAGTTCCACATTTGTATCTGAATGACTTAGGTGCAGCTACATTTGGAGAGATTCCACAAGAAGATGCTGAGGGATATGTAGATCATTATGTAAGTTCTTCTGTGGGGGCATTTGTAAATACAGTTACTGAAAGAGTTTATAGAGGAAATTCATATGTTCATTCAATGGCTGATTTAGGAAGTTCTTTACAACCAAAATTAGTAGGACGAGTGATGGCTACATTAAAAGAAAGTTCCCCCTCTCCACATTCTTAGGCGTTCTCAAAAATTGAGTTTAACGATGTTAAGTTGCCTCGGGTTTATCCCGAGGTCAACCTGAGCATAGCGAAGGTTGAAGTATGACGCAGACCGACACTACTTTTTTACGTTAGAGTTCCGTAGGGGGGAGAAAACTTTAACTTAGTGGTTTTTTGATAAATTGCAGAATTCTTGTAAAAGCCCAAAGAAATATTCCCGAATAAAACAAACAAAAAAGAAATAAATAGAATTCGTAAAGTTTATTTTTCTGAAGGTATGTTAATATGTTTGGTTTGATTATTAAATTTCTGAATTCTTTGACATTTAGAAAGCTGTTGGTCATTTCGTTTGGGCTTGAAAAAGTAAAATTCCATTGAAAGTTGTACTTGTCATCAATTTTAAAGCATTTTGGAATATTTTTCGATAAGATTTCAGTTTTGTTATTATAAGATACTTCCACCAATAAAAGCGAATCAGAGAATGCTTGCTCAGAGATATAGCTCCCTCTATCTTTAAAACATATCTTATTGTATTTTTGCTGTTCAAGAATTTTGGATAAAATTAACTCTACGGCCTCAGTTTTAATCTTTGAAAAGTTTTGCGAAAAACTATTTTGATTATCTAATTGGAATGGCACTGTGAACTCTCTAATATTATTCTCTTTTTCAACAGGATCGAATAGAGAAAATATCAAAATAGCAAGTAAGAGAATAAAGATAATGGCTAATGCTGACCAATTTATTTTTTTATAATTGTTCTTTAAAAAAATAAGAAGTTTATTTTCCATAGGCTATTTTCTGATGGGCTTTATTTTTTGCAATAGTTCCAATCAAACCACCAGTAACAACCATCCAAGCGAAAA
>Ga0209542_10005424_pt1 | contig 25422 bp, 30 predicted proteins | sample RifCSPhighO2_01_FD_184028 | JGI IMG/M metagenome (GOLD analysis project Ga0209542, IMG submission 184028) | Soil microbial communities from Rifle, Colorado - Rifle CSP2_plank highO2_0.1 (SPAdes) (version 2) | ecosystem: Environmental > Terrestrial > Deep subsurface > Rock core/Sediment ...
AGGTTGAATATCGTTTGTAATAATAGATGTATTCAAAAGGTATGGTCTAACACAAGAATAAATAACGGTGCCTTTCTTAACAATTTTTCTTGCTCTAGATGGTGCATCTTGTGGCAAGATTTGTTGTGACCGGTTTTCAATAAACCCCCTTTCTTTATTGATTGAAGAAACATCAATATAAGTAAATTCTTTATCAGGTATTTTTTGACCCCAATCATATCGTATTTCTCCTAATCTTACCCATTCCCAACCCTTCGGCAACTCATACGGCTTTTCTTCATCTGAAATAAGCGCAAGAGGTTTGTCTTTTCTGATTTTGCCTTCTCTGACAAGCTTTTCCTTTTCAGTCTTAATCTTCTTCAGTAGTTCGCTTGCGGGCTCGTCTTTCGAGTTTTGAGACACGATTTTACCTTGCACGGCGTCTTGGAGGATGCGCTGGCGGAGTGATGAAATAAGGGACGCGTTTAGATTATCAATGTTATCTAATTGAGTTATTTTTTCAGAAACAAAATTCAATTTATTTCTAATTTTTATTTGCATTTCTAAATCAGGCAATTCTATCTCTAACGGAAGAAATTTACTGGGTTTTAGCTCCGTTTTAATTCCACCTTTAATTTGGCTATTTATCGCCTCTTTAAAATTTCTACTTTTTAAAAAAGTCTTAAAATATTCGATATCTATCTTAGTTTCATCAAACATATATGCTGAGTAATGTATCGTTGCTAAAATATCTTCATTTTCTTGGTATACGGAAACAGCCCCCTTCTCAACGTTAATACCCGAAATTACCAGATCACCTTTCTTTATCAAAATCATGTCTGTATTTGTCGGTTTATCAACAAGGTGTATTTTTCCAGAGAAATCTATTTTATTTAATCTCTTTAAACCCATTTTATTAGATTCTGCTGGTTTAATTCTACTTTCTCGTTCTTTGAGAAAAGAGCTTATTTTAACAGTTTTCCATTCAGACATTTTTAATTACCCCCTTCTAAAAATATAATTAGTTTTTTTGAAAATTCAAATTTCTCAGCATTAATTGAACCATCCTCATTAATGTAAGATTTTACATCCTCATATGGATTAATCAAGACTAAATTGTTCTCTAATTCGTTATTTATCGCTTGTATTAGAGAAGGATCTTCAAAATTTATCTGGCCATGTATCCTCTTAAACCATTCTTTCTGACTTTCTTGTTTCAGCTCTTGATTTTTAACAAGTATATTTCTCCTTCGTGGTAAACCTTCTTGATTTGTTATTACTGTAACTAATTGATCTAAGTCTTTTATACATAATGCTTTAACATTAAATACCTCGCAGAATGTTTTAAGTTCCGTGCCAAAGCCATCTTTCCCATTTAGCATGTAGACGTAAGTTATGAGTTCTTCTTTTCCAAGCTTTTCAAGATATTTTGAATATCTTTCTAAATCATCAACTCCTTCTACAAATAAAACTTTATTTTTAAATAATATGTCCCGATGATGGAAAAAGAACTTTCTATTTTCTTGTAGACTTTTTAATTTGTTCTCTTTGTCATAAAATACTCTAGTTCCTATTTCTTTAGAATTCTGGAATCTATAAACTTGTTTGAATAATCTCGGGGTTAAAAAGTAAGGTGAATGAGTAGAAATAAAAATTTGTTCGGTTTTGCAAATTTCCTTGAAAGACTCCAAAAGTTTCTTTTGTGCTTCTGGGTGGAGACTTAATTCTGGCTCGTCTACAAATAGAAAAAAAGGCTTAGGTCTATTTAGATATTTGGGGTGTTTTTTAAGCTTTTCTGAATAAATTTGAATCAAACATAATGAAATTGCTCTTTGTGTGCCTTCCCCCTTTTCTTCAAAATCAACTTCTTTATCTAAAAAGCAATCCCTTACTCTCATAGAAGAATTCTTTAAAAGTTCATCTTTATTAAAAGCATCAAAATTAAATTTAATCTTTAACTCACCAAACTGCTTTTTCAAAATATCATCTGCACTTCTCTCTAATTGAATAATTTCTTTTCTTAAAGAAGACTCCTCACTATTAAATGTTTTTTCATGAATCTCTTTATATATCTTATATTCCTTCTTTTCTTCAAAATCTTCAGTTATTAAACTAAGCAGTCTCTTTATAATCGATGAAGCGGATGAATAAGTTATCTCATCATCAGGATTATTATCAGAGCTTATAGTCTCTAACGAAAATAGTTTTTTAAATGGCGCGTCTATACCTGATTCATTCTTATAATCGTTGTTAGATTTATTATACAAAAATAAGCTTTTTGGATCGTCTTCATCCCTTTTTATAGTCAAAAATTCAGTTGTGCCATCGCTAAAAATATACTTTTTAAATGCTTCCTTTTTGTTGTCTTGACAGAAATTATCAATTAGATTACTTAGCTTTCCGCAAAATGTAACTTCTACAGATAACTTTTTCCCAAGTTCTGCGTCTTTATTTTTTATTTTAGTTATGTCTTTCTTCGTGCCCTCGAAAAGAAAATTAATTGCTTCAATCAAAGAGGACTTCCCAGAATTATTCTCTCCAACAAAGATATTAAGACCGAGGCTATCGGTAGAAGGTGTTTTAAATTCAATTTCTTCATCCTTAAAAGACTTAAAATTCTTTATAGAAATCTTTTTTATAAATACAGTCATTATTACCAAACCTCTTTTATTTGTTTGAGGATTTCATGCGTTAGTTTAATGTTGGCTTCTATTTTTTCAATAATCTCTTCTTTACTCAGTTCCTTTTCAGCTTCAGGCTTCGTAGGATTATTAATATCAAGATTATAATTTCTTTTTTCTATATCTGCTCTAGAAACCTTCCAGCACAAATGCTTGAACTTTTCATCTTGTCTATTATTCCACCATTCTTTCTCTAACTGAAATTCTTCATGGCGAATGGGCTTTGTTTTATTATACGTTACCGCATCTTGAGGCAATGGGTGTTCGAAGTACCAAATATCTCTGGTAGGTTTCCCTTTCTCAAAGAAAAGAAGGTTCGTTCTTATGCCCGTATAGGGGCTGAATACGCCATTAGGAAGTCTTACAATAGTATGAAGATTAAATTCGTTTAATAGTTTTTCTTTTATCCTTGTTTTAACGCCTTCACCAAACAAAAATCCATCGGGCAAGACTAACCCGCACTTCCCCCCATCTCGTAGAAGTTTCATAATAAGAACTAGAAACAAATCAGCAGTTTCTCGTGTTTTAAACTCAGCAGGAAAGTTATTTTCTATGCCTGTTTCCTCGGCTCCACCGAAAGGGGGATTAGTTACGACAATATCTACCATATCTTTAGATGTGTAATCTATTATAGGTCTTGACAATGAGTTATCGTGGCGAATATTGGGTACTTCAATGTCATGCAAAATCATGTTCGTCATGCCCAACAGATGAGGGAGAGGTTTCTTTTCTATGCCCCTCAAGGTTTTCTCAAGAACTTTTTGGTCGTGTATGGTTTTCACATCTTTTTTTAGATGGTTGAGTACAGATATGAGAAAACCGCCTGTACCGCATGCAGGGTCTAATACAATATCCCCTAGCTTGGGATTAACCATGTCCACAATAAATTGGGTAACGGGGCGAGGCGTGTAGAATTCTCCAGCACTTCCTGCACTTTGTAACTCTTTTAAGATTGTTTCATAAATATCATTAAACAAATGTCTGTCTTCTGCGCGGGTAAAATCAATTTCGTTTATTTTGTTAATGACTTGCCGTATGAGAATTCCATTTTTCATATAGTTGTAGGCATCTTCAAAGACTTGTTTTACAACATATCCTCTTTGGTCTGTTTTTTCATCAATTTTTAGATTCTTTAAGGTTTTGAATAAGTCGTTGTTGATAAAATCGAGCAAGTCATCACCAGTTATCCCCTCAGGGTTCTCTGCCCATTTTCTCCACCTAATCCTTTCAGGTAAGGGGCTTTTGTATATTTCATCTTCGACTTCCCTCTCTTTCTCCATAGAATCAAACACTTTCAAAAAAATCATCCAGACCATTTGAGAAATACGCTGTGCGTCTCCATCTACTCCCGCATCTTTACGCATAATGTCTCTTACTGATTTGACGATATTACCTAAATGAGCCATAGAGGAAGCAGTAACTTCTGACTTAATAACCTTTTTATAAAGGCTTTCTCTATAAGACTATGCCCTTCAAACTCTCCCCCTCAACCCTCAATCTTCTCGAGGAATGCCCGCGTTGCTTCTGGCTAACACAACACAAGACTTGGAAAAGACCTTCTGGCCCCTTCCCCCAATTGCTTTGCAACAAACCTTCGCCTCCATTGTCGAACACGTTGAAAAAATGAAGGAAAATGTTAAGAAAAGTAAAGGTAATTCTGAAGAGCTGTTTAACTCTTTAATGAGTAAGGCGTTTAGAGGAGAATTGTGAGATGAAACTAACAAAAAATGTAAAATATCATTATAAGCTAACAGAAAAAACTTTAGAGAAAGATATTGAAAGTTTTATTAAAGAAGCAAGAAGAGGAACATTTTCATGGGACTATAAGTATAATAGCGAGGGGCTTAAAATAATAAAACAATATTTTAGATGGTTGCAGGAAAAATTCGATAAGAAGGAATACCAAGAATGTAAGATTTGCTATGGAAACCTAATTTTATTCTTAATTGATTCCTCTGTTGGTGAAGATGAAGCTAATTTTGGTTATGAAGACCTTCTTTCAAGAATTGACAAGGATTTTGATGGATTTATTAAGAATTACTTTATTTGTTTGGTAAAAACCTGTGATATTGAGGAATTAACAGAAAGAGTTGCAGAGTATGCTGTAAAATTAGAAAGGGCTGGATATGGATTTGACTCAGACATAAAAACTTTAATCGAAGAGTTTGACGAACAAACATTAAAAAATCTTGAACAAAGAATGTTAATAAAAACAGAAGGAATGACAAAGAACGATGAAGATAAAATTGATATAGTTCATTTTCTTATGGAGATTGCACAAGAACAAAATGATAAGAAAAAATACCTTCAGTTATGTGAAAGGCTTCGAGGAGTAGTGCCTGATAAAGAAGTTGACTATATTGTTTGGGAATTCGATGAAATTGATCCAGAGCCAGAGGTATTTTAAAATGAAAGAGTTAGAAAAACCAACAATAGAGAAACTTGAAGAGTTATTTAACTCTTTAATGAGTAAGGCGTTTAGAGGAGAACTATAAAATGAGTAAAGTAAATGCAGTCTATTTTAATGAAATTGTAAATCTTGGGAAGAAATGGTTTGTTCTTTTTATCTGGGCTTTAATATTTCTGGCAATTATGCAGACAGCGGGAATAGTTGTCCATGAATTTGGACATTATACTACAGGTAATCTTTACGGATGCAACAATCTAACAATATCAATTGCAAAGATCTCGATTAAAGACTCTATTAGTAATGTTTCGGGTTGGGAATATTGTAAAACGCCCCTTGTAATGGCTGAAAATGGTTCAAGAATCTGCCATTTTAGGACTAATGTAATTAGCTTTGCAGGATTAGTTTTTTCCCTTTTAATTTTTATTCCATTCTTCCTAATTATTAATGCGATTATAAAAAGAAAATTCAAGAAAGGTCATTTATCAGGACATTTCCTTGCAATTATGATAATATTTATATTTGTTATGGCAGTAAAGTCTGCAGTTTTTGATCTCTTCAAAATTGGAGAGTGCTTATTTAATACAAGTTATGGGGAAATTATCCTAAGAAATATTGATCTACTCTCAAATCTTCTGACTTTAATAATAATTATATTTTTTATCATCGACTTACTTAAAATTTTTGGCTTCTTTTTCCATAACAAACAAACTTCTAAAAAGGAGACATCACAATAATAAACATGGTTGAAGAAGAGAAAAAGACGAAAATCTTTGAAGGAAAAAGAGTAAGAACTCACTGGGATGAAGAAAAGGAGAAATGGTTCTTTTCTATAGTGGATGTTGTAGCGGTTTTAACTGACAGCGATTTTCAAACTGCAAGAAATTATTGGAAAGTGCTGAAACATAGATTGGCAGAGGAAGGAAATCAAACGGTTACAAATTGTAACCAGTTGAAAATGTTAGCAGAAGATGGCAAGTTAAGAGAGACTGATGTAGGAGATACAGAACAAATTCTTAGACTAATCCAATCAATTCCTTCCAAAAAAGCAGAACCCTTTAAGTTATGGCTGGCAAAAGTAGGAAATGAGCGAATAGATGAAACCCATAACCCTGAATTAGCATTTGATAGAGCTATGAAAACCTATCTTAAGAAGGGCTATTCTAAAGAATGGATAAATCAAAGGCTTAAGACAATAGAAGTAAGAAAAGAATTAACAGACGAGTGGGAGAGGGCAGGAATTGAAGAAGAGCATGAATTCGCAATTTTAACCGATGAAATAACTAAAGCGTGGTCGAATTTATCAATAAAAGATTATAAAAAACTAAAGAATTTAAAGAAAGAGAATTTAAGAGATAATATGACTAATCTTGAACTTATTCTTAATATGCTTGCAGAAGTTACAACTAATGAAATTTCTAAAAGGGAGAATCCCGAAGGTTTTTCTGAAAGTGTTGAAATAGCAAGAAAGGGCGGTTCTATTGCAGGAAATGCCCGAAAAGAAATAGAATCTATTACTGGAAAAGAAGTTGTAACTGATGAAGATTATCTGACTGAAAAAGAAAAAGTCTTAAGACAAAAAAGAAAAAAGAAATTATTGGAGGTTAATATTTAATGTTACACAGCGAACTAAAATCAAAAATAAGAAAGCCATGGGACAAATTCTGGAGCGGAGGCATTAGCAATCCTTTGCAAGCTATAGAGCAGATATCCTATTTGATTTTCATGAAGAAATTAGAAGATAAAGACGTGTTAGATGAGCAAAACGCCACGCTTAAGGGAATTACCTTCAAATCTATGTTTGAAGGACATAAAGAGTGCAGATGGTCTATATGGAGCGAATACCCTTCGGATAAGATACTAGCTCATGTTCGTGACTTCGTCTTTCCGTTTATGAGAAACTTAGGCGGAAATAACTCTCATTATAACGATTATATGAAAGATGCAACCTTTTCATTGCCTACAGCGTCTCTCTTAACTGAGGCAGTTAATATCATCAATGATTTGCATATTAAAGAACAAAATCAAGATACCCAAGGGGATATTTACGAATATCTTTTAAGCGAACTTACAACTGCAGGAAAGAATGGGCAATTCAGAACGCCACGACATATTATTGCTATGATGGTTGAGCTTGCACAGCCTGAATTAGGGGATAGAATATTAGACCCTGCCTGTGGCACGGCTGGTTTTCTGGTAAACGTTTACGAACATATTCTTAAAAAACATCAGAAAACAGGCATGAGCACCTTAACGCCTCAGCAAAAAAAGATATTGGATGAAGAATCTTTGTATGGCTACGATATTGATAGAACGATGGTGCGCATTGCCGTTATGAATCTTATGATGCATGGCATAACGAGTCCGAACATAATCGGCGAAGATACGCTATCAAAGCGATATAATGAAAAAGGAACGTATGATCTCGTACTTGCCAATCCGCCCTTTAAAGGTTCGATTAATGAAAGTGAAAAGTCGGATGAACTTACAATAAGTACGAGTAAGACAGAATTGCTCTTCTTGGAATTAATGTATAATTGTCTCTCTATTGGAGGAAAATGCGCCGTCATTGTTCCTGACGGCGTACTATTTGGCAACTCAAATGCCCATAAATCAATACGCAAGCTTTTATTAGAGAAATGTAGGCTCGATGCGATAATTTCTATGCCTTCTGGAATTTTCAAACCGTACGCTGGCGTTTCTACGGCGGTTTTATTCTTTACGAAGGGTGAACCAACTGAAAAAGTATGGTTCTATGACATGGAAGCGGACGGGTATAGCTTAGACGATAAACGAAATGAAGTGAAAGAGAATGATATTCCAGAGATATTAGAACAATTTGCTCAGAGGCATAAGAAATCTAATGAAGACAGGGCTAAAAAGCACTTCTTTGTGCCTATCGAAGAAATAAGGGCTAACGATTGGGACTTATCGATTAATAAGTATAGAAAAGAAGTACACGAGGAAGCAGTGTACCGACCGAGCAAAGAAATAATAAAAGAAGCTAAAAAAGAAATAAAAGAATTGTTAGAAGGGTTTGAGGAATTGGATAAATTAGTTTAAGACTTCAGTAATATATATGAATCCCCATATCAAGGTGATAAGATGACAATTGTCAATGAAGTAAGAGACTTATTAGCTTGGATGGCGGATTTTATGTCTTTTTTTAGATGTCCCTATTGCGACTTCAGCATATTTGCTGGCAAAACTCGCTGCCCCAAATATTGCGACGAAGGTTATTTACGTGCTGCGGTGGGAGAACACACTTCCATCGTACCCATAGATGATTTTGAAATAAACGATAGCGATAAAAATAACGTTTTTGTGACAATAAAACGTTCCATTATTCATAATTCTGGTAAACGAAAAGGAACATACGCCCAGAATATTATCGTGAAATCTCTCGGGGAAGAAATTGGAAGATATGATGGCAAAGTCGAATTGAAGCCAACCGAGAAGGAAGAGATTAAAGATATTAAGATTCAGTTACCTAAGTTTTTATGGCTAAGGAACGAGATGCTTGAAAGAGAACCTTCAAGATCAGATTTTGAAGTTGAGGTTTCGTATAAGGTCTTAGATGTAGGAGACAAATGTGACGCGTGCGATAAGGGCTTCAATAAATGCGCTCATTGTTGGAAAGGATATCGATTTCGTGAAAGGTAAGAAAAAATAAAGAAAAGCCCTCCGAAAAAGACAGCCCATTCTGTCAAGAACCACCTACTAAAGTAGGTGGCGTGTTGTGGTTCTTGAGCACCTCGAAAATTATGTGTGCTTTCTAACGAACTGAAGTAAGTAGGGTATGCACAGATAATTTTCTCAGTCTAAACTCAATACTTATCGCCCATAAAGTTTAAATACCACATAATATAGCAAAGTATTATATGGTTAAGCATAGCATATTGACTCAAAGGGAAAGACAAATAATAGACAAGAAAATTGAGGGGATTAGTTTGACTCAGAATGAATCAAATATTCTAAGCAAGGTTGTTAGACCAAAATTAAGAGAAATAAGTAAAATAAGTGCAAGTACACTATTAAATAAATTAGAGTATAATCAAAAAGCAAAATCTATTGAGAATAAATTAAGAGAGCTTGTTTTAAGAAATATAAAGAATGTAAAAGCAATAATTCTCTATGGTTCTGCAATTCAGACCAATTATAAAGAGTATAATGATATAGATGTGTTAATTGTAACAAAAGATAAGGATTGGAATACGATTGGAGATAAATACGATTCGATATCGAAACTTACGAAAATTGCCAAAGATGCCGGTTTGAACGCAGATATTCAATTAGTTGATAAAAAGTCATTTGAGATTCAGTATCCGCACAATCCTTCGTTGATTTATCAACTCAAGGACTCTAAAATTATCCACGGAGCCATAAAAATACCTTCTAAAAGAGAACTTTCTAAATTAGATTTAAGGATGAAACTTGATTGGAGCGATATTGATGACGAAGAATCTTCAAGTAGTGAGCTCTATCAATCTTTTAGAAATATTGTTTTGGTTAGGTTGTTATTGCATAGAATAATTAATAATGAACTTTTGAGAGAAGAAGTTATTAAAGAATTAGGCGAGAAGCTTGTTGCCAAACTAAAAAATAACGCCGCGACTAAGTTGGAAAGAAAACTAGCATTGCATTACATAAGGAAGCTATCGGAAGAAACAGATAAGGAAATACGAGAGTCTAAATGGGAAAAAATAGTGCTATAAAAACCTTGGGCAAGAGAATAGGCAATATTGTTCTGCATGTTTTGCTTGGTAAGCACACTAATAGACCCGAGTCGGAAGGACATCTGCGCAATGAAGAACTTGAATACAGGAATGCCGCAGTAAAAGACGCTAAGGAATATAATTGGAACGAAAGAGATAAAGGAAAGCTAAAGGATACGGCTCTTGATTTTATCAAGCAAAAAAAGGATAAGAAGTATCCTGATGTAATATTCTCTATTAAAGAGGCTGAAAAGCTAGTTGAGCAAGAGATATTAAATCTCAATTTATAACTCTTTTACAAGCGAGCATGTCAAGAACCACCTACTAAAGTAGGTGGCGTGTTGTGGTTCTTGAGCACCTCGAAAATTGTGCTGCCTTTCTCACGAGTTAAAACAGGGAGGGTACGTTAGCACAATTTTCTCAGTCTGAATTTAAAGAAAAAAATAAAAAAGCCCTCCGAAGAGGGCGTAATTATTCCTCAAATGAAATAATCTGGTATTTCTTGCAGTGACTAATTTTGAGCAGGAGTTTTATTTTTTCTCCCAACTTTTCTACCCGTTTACTCCCAACCTATTTCTTTGCTCGTTAGAAGCAACAGGCGAATTTATATGCGGGACCTTCAAAGTGTATAATACGCTATACACTTTACTATCCCTAAGTGTATAGTATATAATACAACGCAAGAAAAATACTGTGAAGAAAATCAAGTCTTTTGTATTCTGCGTTCCTCTAAGGAAATGTTTAATAACTTAACATTTATTTATAAGCACATGCAAAAACAGGTGATTTATCTTGGCGCAGACCACGCAGGCTTTGAGCTTAAAGAGCATCTTAAACGTTATTTGACCAAGAAAGGCTATGAAGTCTATGACGAAGGCGCGCACAAAATAGACAAATTAGATGATTATCCTGATTATGCCATGAAAGTCGCGAATGAAGTGGCTGAAAATCTTGACGCGAAGGGCATTTTATTCTGCGGTTCAGCGCAAGGCATGTGTATTGCCGCAAATAAGTTTTCAGGAATACGCGCAGTAGCGCCCGCGAATAAAAAAGAAGCTCTGCTGACGCGAACGCATAACAATGCAAACATTCTCTGCCTTGCAGGCTGGTCGCTCTCAAGGTTAAAAGCGCGCAGAATAGTAAACACATGGCTCGAAGCAGAATTCAGCAATGAACCCCGGCATGTCCGCAGGCTCAAGAAAATCGCAGACATTGAAGCACACAGAAGAAAATAATTATGATTGAGATAAGAAAAGCATCCCTGAATGATTTAGACAGCTGCTATGAACTATGCAAAATTCCAGAGCTGGAAATTCAGGGCGGAGGACCGCCAGAGCGCTGGTGGATAGAATCATTAATCAATGAGAAGCAAATTGTTTTAGTCGCAGAGGAAAATGGAAAAATTATAGGTTTTGGGATGGGGGAGCGCATAGCAGGAAATATCGCTTTCGCTCATCTTTTGGTTGTAAAAAAAGAGTATAGAAACAATGGCGCGGGGTCAATGCTTTCAGAAGAATTTGAGTCAGAGTGCAAAAAGCGAGGGATTCGCTTGATTTTATTGAATGCCTATTCAAAAAATAAGAAAACCCTTAATTTCTTTCACAAAAAAGGTTATATCCGAGGCTCGCCCGTTTATGAGCTTGCTAAAAAACTATAAATATCCAAAAGCTCTTAGTATAACATGAATTATCATATTATCCCCTCAATCATCGCACGCTCGCAGGCAGAGTTGGAAACAAGGCTGAAAAAAATACTTGCACTTAAGCCAAAACAGGTTCATTTGGACATTATGGACGGCTTATTTGTAAAGCGTACCTCTCTGGAATTTGATATTTCCCTGCCAAAGAGCACCGCTTATGAAGCCCACTTAATGATGCGCGACCCTCACGGATGGTTCGTAAAAAACCGGGTCTCCATAAGTTCAGCCATAATTCATTACGAATCAAAAGCACACATACACGATTTTATCAAGCTCGCTAAAAAATATAAAAAATCATTCGGCATCGCGCTCAATCCTGAAACTCCGAGCGAAGATATTGCGCAATACCTCGGTCTTATAGACAATATTCTAGTAATGACAGTTCATCCGGGCAAATACGGCTCGCCCTTTCTTCCGTCAGTATTGAATAAAATAAAGCGTATAAGGGAGCTTAATAAAAAGATTGACATTGAAGTTGACGGCGGAATTACTCCTGAAACTCTGCGTTTATGCAGGTGCGCAGGAGCAAATCAATTTGTAGCAGGTTCGTTCCTGCAGAACGCGAAAAATGTAAAAAAAGCATGGACTGAATTAACCCGCGCGTTAAATTAAATAAAGAAGAAATTATAAATACACTGAATTTATTCACTTTTCATGCAAGAACTAGCAGCCTTTTTAGTAAAAGCAAAAAGACATAGCTACGCAAGCGGGAACAAGGCTGCCAAGCTCGATGATGGCTTTCGGGAGTTTGTTTTTGAAGAAGGAGATTATAAATATAGAGATAGATACCGCGCTCGAGATCCAAAACCCTTTGGAGGGCAAGAAGTTGTCTGGCACAAGGGAGAAGCGGTTTGGATGATGAATTTTTATGGATTCATGCTCGACAAAGAGACAGATAGTGAAACTGCGTATGAATTTCTAAGAAAAGCTATGCTTCTTGTTAGTGAAGAAAGACCGTTTAGAGGACCTTCCGAGTTCATAGAACAGGATTTCAGATATACTGATGAAAGCGAAGGCAATGTTGCCCGCTTTAAAGGAACAGAAAGAATATTTTTCCGAGGCCGGGAAGTTTACAGACTGCATTACCACGGCGGAGCGCTTTAAAGAGGCGAATTATTGTTCATCTTTGTGGTAAAAATCGAGGATGACTATAACGTCGTTAGCCTTGTTGTAGGAATAAGACAACCTGAAGGGCGGCAAGTAAATTTCTCGTGTGCCTTTTCTATTATGCCTCATTGGCTTCCCAATTTCAGGATTATCGATTATTTTACGGATTAACTTTTCGATTCTGCCTTTGATTGACGCATCTTTAATCTTAGAAACAGTTCTTCTAAAGGACTCATCGAAGTCAACTTTTACCATCTTTTCATTTCTTTTATGAAATCTTCAAAATCCATTCTTTTGAACTCGCCTTTGTCATGTCTCTGCCAAGCTTCTTCGGTCCTTCGCGCAAATTCCAAATCTTCCCTGAATTTCTCATCCAAATCATCAGACTTCTTAAGCAAAAAGCTAGACTTATCTTTTATAATCAAAAATCTGTCACCTTCCTTTATATCTTTCCTCATATTCGCAGGAATTACAATTTGCCCCTTTGAGCTTATAGTTGCAGTATCTATTTCTACCATAGTAAGACATGCCTTACTTCATATATAAATGTTTTGCTGCTTCAAATTAGTTTTAATCTATTACAGCTCTTGCGCTAAATCCTGCTTGAGAAGCGCAACCTTGTCAAGTTTTTCCCAGCTAAATTCAGGTTCGTCGCGCCCGAAATGCCAGAACACAGCAGTGTTTTTATAAATCGGCTTCTTCAAATCAAGTTCGCGAATAATATCCGCAGGTTTCAGCGGAAAATGTTTCTTTACAAGCACCTCAATTTGCTCTTCAGGTATTTTATTTGTTCCAAAGCAATTAACCAGCACAGATACTGGCTCGGCCATTTCTATTAAGACTGAGAAAATTATGTAAGCAATTCTATAAGTTCTATTGGGAGTAGCGAACAACAGGCTAAACTTAAGGAAGATTTAGGGTTTTTTCAGGAAATTTTTATCTAGGCAATTTATAAAGAACACCCTGAACTAGATAGCATGAACAAAATGCAGAATCTTGAAGTTCTGAAAAAACCAGGGGATCAAAGTTGGATGCTCAATCTAGAGCTTGAACTTAAGAAACGAAACTTGCTCGGAGCTTCTTCCTACGAGGATACTGACGCTATCTTCTCTGAATAGATTTATAAATATCAAGAAAGAGCTACTTGGAAGCGGCCATAGTATATCGGTTAGTACATCTCGTTGCCAACGAGGGGGGTCGGGTTCGATTCCCGATGGCCGCATAACACCCGTCAAGAGCGCAACAAAAACATTCTTAAACCGTTCTCCTTCTTTCATTTCATGAAAAACCTCCTTCAACAACTTGATGAGATTGCAAATCATATTGCCACTGACGCTCAATTTCCTTTGCCAATCGTAAGCTCGTGTCATCTTTTTTAGGAAGTATTGCATACACCATCGCCATGCGCATTCATCCTGCCTTAAAAGACAGCCCCGATCTCGACATTCTCGATGTCTCCGCACGCTCCACAATTAAAACGATAAGCCCGCACCTTGAGGACCTCGCGCGCATTTCATCTAAATATAATCGGAGTACAATCGAGGTGCTTGGAATATTTGATAATTACTACGCGAGGCGACTTGACGTTCCTTCTCAAGATACTCTTAATTATATTAAGGCCAGATTTTATCATTTTCTTGAGCAAATCAACGGCATTCCTTCTATTTCATGGATGCGTGACATGGTAATAGAAGAGCTTAATGAAGGCGGACGTAGAGATTGCGAACATTACCTTAGGTACGCGGGCGGCAAGAAGCGAGGTTCGTGACTAATCGTCATCAACAATCGGCGTTTTCAACGCGTTTTGAGTTTTATCAGATGAAACAAGAACATCATCAATCCTAAGAAGCATTGTAGCCACTTCTGTTGCAGCGCTTATTGCCTGCGTTTTAACTTTCAAGGGCTCAATTATTCCTGCGCTGAAGCAGTCTTCAATTTTATCATTCAGCAAATTCAGCCCGTCGTGCACAAGTCCAGTGCCGTGCCTTCTCCGCAATTCAGTCACGATTTCAATAGGGTCTAAACCAGCATTTTCCGCCAGCGTTTCAGGAATTGTTTCAAGCGCGTTTGCAAATGCCTCAGCAGCAAGCTGCTCCCTGCCAGACAATGTGCTTGCAAACTCGCGCAATCTTCGCGCCAGCTCAATTTCAATAGCGCCTCCTCCTGCCACAATCCTTCCATCTCTAACAACTGAAGCAACAACGCCCAGCCCGTCTTTCATGGCGCGCTCAACCTCATCAAGCATGTGATTAGTGCTGCCATGTAAAATTATGCTGACTGCCTTAGGATTCTTGCAGCCCCGAACATACACCAAACCGCCCTCTCCTCGCTTAATTTCTTCAACAAATTTAGCATATCCCAAGCTATCTTGAGTGAGTTCCTGCAGAGCAGAAATTATCTTGGCAGAAGTAGCTTTGGATATTTTTTTCATGTCAGACTTCGACATACGGCGGAAAGCCATTATCCCTGCTTTAGCAAGGTAATATTGTGCAGTGTCATCAATTCCCTTTTGGCAGAACACAACATTGGCGCCAGTCTGCAGGATTCTATTAGTTATCTCGCGCAAAAACTGTTCTTCTGCATCCAAAAAACTCTGGAGTTGCTCAGGACTCGATATAGATATTCTGGTTTCCCTCTCAGGGCTCCTTATTTCCAAGGGAATATCAACAAGGGCAATTCTTGCTTCTTCAATATTTTTAGGCATGTCTGCATGAGTTATCTCTTTATCAACTACAATTCCTTCAACAAGCTCGCCTTTTTCTGCGCCTTCGCCAATAACTTTGACAATATTTATGTCGTCCAAGTCAATTTCCCGCCTGTTAGCAACTTTGTCTACGGCTTCAACAATGATTTCAGCAAACTTGTCTTTATGCCCCTCTGCGCCCTTGCCAGTCATAGCAGTAATAGCAATTTTCTTCAGCGCTTCCTTGCTGTCTGCCTCCTTAGATATTTCTTTGGCAAGCAATAAAGCCATGGCTGCGGAACGCTCGTAACCCTTTATTATAACTGTCGGATGAATCCGTCTGTCAAGAAGTTTCTCTGCCTCTCCAAGAAGCGAACCTGCAAGCATAGCCACAGTAGTCGTCCCATCGCCAACTTCATGTTCCTGCGTCTTGGCAATATCCACAATAAGCTTTGCCGCAGGATGGTCAAGTTCCATTTCTTCCAGAATCGTCACGCCATCGTTTGTAATCGTCACGTTGCCCACAGAGTCAACGAGCATCTTGTCCATTCCCTTTGGCCCCAAAGTCGTTTTAACAATGTCTGCAATCACGCGCGCAGCAAGAATATTGTTGCGCTGCGCCTCGCGCCCAAGCGTCCGCGTTATGTGTTCAGGCACGCCAGAGGTTTTTTCGTTCATGCAACTCCCCATAGCTCTCACTTTTTAAGCATTTGTGCACTCTAACTGTGTTGCACGATTCTTTAAAAGCAACACAGTTGTGATGAGCAAACATATAAAAACCATGTTGAGATAATTTCGGCATGGCATCTGAATTTGATAAAATACAGCAGGACATACGCGATTTTATCGCGCGTATCCAGATCTGGAATTACGACGACCTCTCAAACGACGAATTTGAAGACGTACACGAATTGATTGACGACCTGCTTGCCGAACTTGCAGGCGAGACTGAAGACGAATTTGAAGACGAAGATTTTTAATCAGTTCCTGCATCGGCTCACGCAGTCAAGAAGTCAGAGGGATAAGGCAGTTATGAAGAATTTGAGATAAGGGTAGCACAATCTAACAGAGTCATATTATCTCCTTCAGTAACGCACTCTATTTCACCTTATGCACTGTTCAATAGCAAGATGCTTTAGAAGAGTTTAAAAAGCACAGTAAGGTGGAGTTTTTATGGATGATAGAGAAGTATTTTTTGAAGGAAGAAGGCATCAAATCAATAGGTCAAGGGAATTAGCTGATGCTTTAGTAATTGGTAGAAGTCTTTATGGCGTGATTTTAGGATTAGCGATTGCTGTTGGAAGCGTTGGTTTTGGCGAATTTTATCAATCAACAAGAGCCCCATTTTCTGAGGCATATCAAGGATTGAGACAACTCGAAGGAGAAAGACGCGATTTAGATTCTAAGTTAAAAAAGCAAAAATCGATTGATATTTATGTATCAAAGCCAGAAGAAGGAATTAAAGTGCTTGATGAACTAAAAAATTACCCTTCTTCCATTGAAACTCGAATATCGAATTTAGATTCCCAAATTAAAGCAATTTTAGATACGCCTGAAGGACAATCTATAGAACAATTTCGGAACATGGTAAGAAGATATTTTAGCTATGGGGTTTGTGGCGGAGCAGTTGTTGCTCTTGGCTCTGCCGCCTTCCTCCCTTTAAGCCAGATATTAAATTTTTCAAGACGTAGAAGAGAGTTAAAGGATTTGGAAAAAGAAGAACAAAAGCCGAGAGCATAATCTCCTTAGCGCCTTCACTATATCGTCTTCTTCAACGTAGCACTCTCTCATTCCACTGTAATAATCTTAAAATACTCCCAGACACACGTGAAAGCATGATTCGCAAGGTCGCGGTAGGAGACGTGATGACGCGCCAATTCTCTTACGTTTCTCCTGAAACTCACCTGCTCGCCTGCGCACGGCGCATGGTAAAAGACGATATAACCTCCTTGCTCATTGTGCAAAATAAAAAGTTGTTCGGTCTGATAACCCAAACAGATATTCTCTGGGCAATTACCAAGAAACCAGGACTAGACCTCACAACAATCAAAGCAATAGATATCGCAGTGCGCAAGGTCGCTGTAATCAAGCCATCTGCAGACCTCGCTCAGGCCTTCCAAAAAATGAAGCGCCTCGGTTTTAGACGCCTGCCCGTGCTTTCTAAGGGAGAAGTTGTAGGTCTTTTAACAATCAAAGACATCCTCCGAATCGAGCCAGAGTTTTACACCAAAACAGCAGGCTTAATGGAAATCCGTGAAGAAGCAGAGAAGCGCCAGCGCCTCGCAGACACGATAGAGTCAGAGGGTTTCTGCGACAACTGCGGCGCATTCGCCGACCTTCTTGCAGTCGACGGCCGTTCACTTTGCGCCGATTGCAGAGAGGAATTGTATTGACGGCTCTGTCCGAAAACGATAAATGAGCAAACTTGAACAAAAAAAGTTTGACTTAATTTTCCATGAGAAATCTTGATTCTTCTCTTCACATTATACAAAACAATATTCCAAGCGAATTCTCTCTCCCTCATAAAATGTTTTTTGCTCCTCAAATAATGAATCTGCGTTCTTTTCAAAACAGAATTAACTGTTTCTACTATGCTCCGCATGCCTTTAAATTGAGGTAATTCTATGCATTTCCGTCGATAAAAACCACTTGGGCGTTTTTTCAAACTTCTTTTATCCATTTCTCTGACAGGAGCATAAAATTCTATTCCATTTGCACGAGCAATCTTGTGCAGGGGTTCTGAATCATAACCCTTATCTCCAAGTCCAATAATATCTCTTATTTTATTTCTCTTGAATATCTTTTCGGCAATTTTCACATCGTGCTTGTGACTCATAACAAAATCCCAATCAAGAATTATCTGCGTTTTCACGTCGATAAATATGCCTGCCTTTGCATAAGGCATATACGGCAGAGGTTCAATTTCTTCAGCTCTTTTTTCATAATGCCTTGACCTTTGCCAAGCATCAAAGCCAGTTCCATCAATCGCAGTCAAATTTATCTTTTTTGGCAAAAGCACTTTGCAGATTCTTCTGACCATTTTCATATCGAACAATTTTAGCCAATCGTGCAAGGTGCTTTTTCTAATTGGCTTCTTCAAGCCAAGCCAAGATGTCCATCTTGTTTCCGCGATATCGACGATAAAATCTCTTAATGACTTTCCGCTTTTATAAAACAGAATTATCAACGAAACTCTTTGATAATTTGTAAACTCTTTATTTCCCGTCTTGTTAAAATGCAAAGGCAAATCTGCTTTATGGAAAAGTTTAATTAATTGTTCTTCTAATCTTGAGTTGTATTTAGGCAGGATAATTTGTTGAAGCATTCTATCCTGCCTAGATGCTTGAGATTAATTATTTTTCGGTTTTACTTTAGAACTTCGGACAGAGCCGTATTGACAAAATGTTTAAAACCCCCTATTCTTCCATAAATCATGAAATGAGGACTCTCAAAAAAACTAGTCGCGATTTATTGTATTACTTCCGGAGTTTCGGTCTTATTTGGTACCCTATTTCGCGAAGATTATAAACGCCTTCAAGATATTAGCCAAAGATATAATTTAAGGTATATTGCAGATACGAATCGAGATTTTAAGGTTGGCAATGACGAAACTAAGCGAGTTTACGAAGAACTCAAAGTTCCTTATGCAGATGGAAAAACTTTGGAAGAACTGTCTAGAGAAAACGTAGCAAGATACCTATCCTCTCATCCCAAAGCAAAGTAGCATTTCCGATTATTTAACCTGAAAAACTTAAACATTAAAAATTTGTTAATTGACGGAATCTTTAAATACAATCTTCTTTTAGTATATCGATAAAAAGATGGTTGAAAAAGACAAGCTTCTGCGAGAGAAGATTAAGTACGTTGGCTTAGGGGACCTTAAGGATACATACAAATTCGCGCGCGACTGGTTCGTCAGCGAAGAGTTTAACGTAATTGAAGAAAGTTATTCTGAGAAAATCAGCGGCGGCGGCAAGGAGCTGGAAATAAAGTGGGTTTGCTCGCGCAAAGTCACAGACTACTTCAAGATTACGCTCAAGCTAAAATGGATTATTCTCGGCATGACAGATGTTGAAGTAGAGGTCGACGGTCGCAAGAAGAAAATGAACAAGTTCGTCGAGTTATCCATTGAAATTGATGGTTTGCTTGAAAAGGATTATTCTGGCAAGTGGGAGGGCTCAGGCATGCAGAAGTTCTTTCAGGAAGCATATCATAAATACATTATCCCGGCACGCACAGAAGAGAAAGAGATTCAGGTGCAGAAAACTGTGCAGGATTTCAAGGAAGAAATGAAGGCATTTCTCGAACTCAGCGGACGCAAATAAACAATTGGGATTGGGTCTATTTACTACAGATATCTTTAAATACAAAACCGCACATCTCGCGATATGAAACTAATTGGCATATTTGTTCTCTTGCTGATGCTTCCGCTCGCCACAGCCTCGTTGCAGATTTCTGAGCAAGCATACACGCCAGTTATCATTGCTGGTGCCGAATCTTCTGCTCCACTTATGCTGCGCATTACTAACTCTGACGCGTCCAGCAGTGAATTCGAGATATACTCACTCGTTGGCGTCAAGCTCACGCCTCCAAAGCTGACCTTAAGTTCAGGCACGCAACTCATCGAAATTACAGCAACTCCGAGCGCGCAACTTATTCGCTCAACTAACGGCTTTCTTATCTTTCAATACGAGCTCTACAATAACAAAGCGGGGCGAACCATTGACCAGCGAATCATTAAAATTGTCGACCTAAAGGACGTATTTGCTATCAATCCAGTAAGCATCAAACCCGGAGACACCACGACTTCTTTAGTTCTAACAAATATAGAAAACAGAACCGTAGAAAATCTCCAAATCATTATCGAATCCCCATTCATCGAGCATAAAGAAACATTGACACTAACACCTTATGAGCAAAAAACAATCACCGTCCCACTTGAATCTTCTGAACTCGCAAGGCAGGTAGCAGGTCGCTATATTGCTGAGGCGCACTTCGAGTACAAGAACACCAAGGCAACACGCGAATGGGAAATTCGCTACCTCGAATCAAGCGGCCTCTCAGTTGACGAAGCAACTGACGGAGTTATCATCCGTCAATACAACACAATAAAAACAAACGAGGGCAGCGTTCCTATCACTGCGGCAATATCATATCGCCGCGATCTTCTCAGCCGCCTCTTTACCACGCTTTCCCCTGAGCCAGCACAAGTCACAAAACAAGGGCTGGGAGTTACTTATCTTTGGACTAAGGAACTTGCTCCTGCTGAGTCGCTTGCCGTCACCATGACCACTAATTACACTTTTCCATTCATCGCTCTAATCATCGTGCTGGCTGCAGCCGCTCTTGTGTGGCTTGCATTCTGGAAGCCTCTCGTGGTTAGCAAGCGCGTGCATTTTGTGCGCACCAAGGGCGGAGAATTCGCACTCAAGGTCACACTCTCGCTGAAATCCCACAATAGTCTGCACAACGTAGCACTCCACGACCATATACCTCAAACTATGCAGCTTTATCATCAGTTCGGCATCAAACCGCACACTATCGATGAAGGCGCGCGCAGGCTAACATGGCAGCTCGGACATCTCAATGCAGGCGAAACACGTGTATTTTCCTATGTAGTATACTCAAAGATGCGCGTACTGGGCAACTTCCATCTTCCGCTCGCATCTGCAACCTGCACAGTCAATGGCAAACCGTTGCACGTAAGCTCAAATCAAACTGCCTTCGTCTCTGAGACCATAACTAAGGAATAAAGAGTTCTAAATAGGTTCGATGGAATCAGCGCCAAAACTGCCATCCTCACGTTTTGTTCCAATTAAGTCCGGATTTATATATTGTAGATAAGTTGGTTCTATTCCGACTCGTCCATCTGAAAGAAGGTTTGCCACGGCAATTACCTCTGCCTCATGTCTTTGCAGAGCCTTATCTTCAGTTAACCTTTCAACCCTAGCTCTCAAATCTGCTATTGTCCCATATTGTCTGTCTCTTTCCTCCTGTGCTGCGATTAACTCGTCGAGAGTCTTATCAAACATTCCGTAAAGTTCACGTAGAGGTACAGAAACAGGTGCAGATGCAGCTTGTTCTCTTTCTGAAGAAAAAATATTGCCTAAAAAGGAAATTAACCCCAAAACACGTTTACGTCTTTGAACAGGCAGGTCCGCCGGAGTGTCTTTTTCTTCAACGCCCAACGCTATTTGTAATTGTCTTCTGAGTTCTGTAGTCCCCCTGCTTACCTGTGCATACAAAACCCGAACTTTCTCAACAAATCCGGTATAATATAAAGCATCGTCGCCACCCAATCTCCGATTAAGTGCTCTACCCAACTCCTCCAAGCTTTCTACTGGTTGAAAAGGACTATCTCGCGCCTGCTCTGCATTTCGCCTCACAGCATCGTCCAGCACTAAGTAAGCCGCATCAAACGCGCTTAGCGCTAACCCTAAGTCTACATCAGAAAGCTCCCCGCCTTCGCCTATGCCTTGTTTTTCCAAAAGGGCTCTAAGAGTTTCATGAGCTTCACGGCGAAAGTACGGATTTCCATCAAATACGTACCCGTCCGGTTTCCAATGTCGTCGATTCTCGTCAGTGCGTTTTTCATGAGGCGCTCCTTTAATTCTATCGGCAAGATATTTTCCAGTTCCCTTTGGCACAACAGGGCTACCACTATTGGTAAAAAGTTGAGGCGGAGGCGATATATCTCCTTCGTCATTCCTCGTATCGTAGGCTGGCATCCTTAATTCCCTTAAACTCTCCTTTTAAACCTAACGCTCCCTCATTTTGCAGGGCATAAAAAAGCTTTAAATACAGCCATCTCGCTTTCTCCCCATCCCCTCGATAGCTCAATGGTAGAGCACTCGGCTGTAGACATCATGTCTAACGCAGACTGTCTTGATGCAAGATATAGGATGAAGCGCGAACAGACTGCACTCATGAGAGTGCAGCAGAACCCGGGGCATCGCAGTTCGATTCTGCGTCGGGGGATCACCTCTTGGAAAGTTCGATTCTCGGTGAGGGGATTCTTTATATTTAGACTTTCCAAACTGGGCGGTTTTTGTTATTTAGAATAATATCTTCTTTTGAATTCATAAATCGGACAATTAAGATATTGTCAACTTATTATGAGACAAGCTTAAATAGTAGGTTTTCCTCCTGATTTTCAGGAGGTGAAAATCTATGAGATGCCCGAAATGCAAGTCGAAAGACATTGTCAAAAGAGGCAAAAATCATAACAAATCTGGCATAAAACAAATATATTTATGTAAGAAATGTAATGCAAATTTTGTGGAACCAAACGGATTTGAAGGGATGAGATATAAAAAAGAAGATGTTGTTAGAGCAATTCATCTTCACAATGAGGGGTTGTCTTTATTTCAGGTAAAGGATTATCTTTGGCAACATGAGGGTGTAAAAGTTAGCAGAGAAACAATAAGAGAATGGTGCAATAAGTTTAGCATTTTTTTAAAATCAGATAAATGGAATCTCTCCAAAAATAAAAGGACGGATTCATTACGATGAAAAATACGTTAAGGTAAACAAGAAAGACTGCTATGATTTGAATGCTATAGACAGTAAAACTAAATTCATTTTAGCTCATTCTTTCGTCGGTAAAAGAACGAAAGAAGAATGCATAAAATTCCTAAAACAAATCAAGAAAAATTGTTACGGGCAGATGCTTGAAAGATACGAGCAAGATGATAAGATTGAATTTACTTGTGATAAATTTGCAAATTACAAAAGTGCATTTAATAAATTATTTTATCGAGTTTGCAATCTTAATTTTGGAGTTCCGATTGCTTGCAAGAAATATGGCTTGGAGCATAACAATAATCCGATTGAAAGATATAATGGAAAAATAAAAGACAGAATAAAATCTATCAGAAGTGGTTTCAAAAATTTTGATGATGCGAAATGCTTTATGGATTTACGCAGAATAATTCACAACTTTGTTAATCCAAATCAAGGACTGCAAGGAAAAACGCCGGCAGAAATGGCCGAGATACTTCTGCCATTGAGAAGAAATAAGTTGTTGAATCTAATCAGATTTGTCAGGGATAATGACCTCACACTATCCTGACAATATCCTACGGGATGTATGAGTATAACTTCCTTAAATTTCCATAACCTCAGAGAGCGAACTACTTTCCTAACTTGTGATTTATTCAGAAGATCTGCATATCTATATTCTACTCCATCTAGCAGTTTTTCAGGTTCGCGACGAGTGAATCCTACACATTTAACATCCTTGTGTTTAACCAGTGCTTTTATGTAAGCTTGACCGAGCTTGCCGGTAATACCTGTAATAACTACAAGTTTCGTCTTCTTATAGTTCTCTTGATATCTTCTCCTGCTCATGTAAGAGATTATATTTTACGTGTTCTATAACTTGGGTTTAAAGATAATTGAACCTTTAAGTTTAACTTAAAAATATAACTTTTTAGTTCAATTATATGGAAAAATTAGTGAGAAGTAGAGACTTTCCATTCAGGAGCATACTTCCCATTAGTGTTTGTGTGTTGAAGGATGTATAGGCCCATTGCAGTTTTTTGTGGCGGACTTAAAGCAAAATCGTTATTCCAGCTAAATCCATCCATAGCAGGATTGTTCTCATCCATTGGCCCAGACCAATATACAATGGCTTGACCATTTTGTACATATACCTGAGCGTTTCTTTTTCCTTTCGGATCCTTTCTAATAATACGGTATGTTTCTACAACTGCCTCTAGCCCTTCAGAACCAAAATTATACAATCGTGAGGCACCATCCTTTCCACCCACCCTTAATATTGGGCTATTTGCTGTATAAGCAAGCTGTGGACTCTCAGAGAATTCCCTGCGCATATGGAAAATTCCTACGGCTGCAAGTGTAACTCCCGCCAATAACCCCATTAGCTTTATTTTTCCTTTTCTATTCGTTTGCGTTTTCATAATAAGATCCTGTAAAAAGATGTTTTATATATTGCGTTCAATAATTATTAAACCCAAAGGTTTAAATATAAAATATAACTTTATGGTTTAATGGTTTTGGAATTTGTACTTCCCTTTGGAGATAAAGACAATGTAAAGAATCTCGTATTTTCAATTTTGACAACTGAATATCCATTAAACCTCATTACGTTAACTAATTTGATAAAAAAGCAATATGGAAGAGATGTAACCTTCCAAGCTGTGCGAAAAGCAGTCCTACAATTGGTAGGTGCAGGAGTTTTATCCCGTACTGAAAAACAATTTTTCATTAATAAGGAATGGGTACGAGAAAGTAAGGGATTTATTGATAATCTCTATCAAAAGTTAAACTCAAAGCAATCTTCAAAATCAACCGAGTCTATTGGAGGCCAAGTCTCAGTATTTACTTTTAATTCTCTTAACGAAATGATGAAATTTTGGCAGCATCTTATTGATGACTGGTACAAAAAATTTAACAAAGAGGAATACGCCTATAACTGTTATCAGGCAGCACATCTATGGGAAGGGCTTCTTCATTCGGATAATGAAAGACTTATTATGCATCAGCTCAAAACTAAGGGAATAAAATCATATATTTTGACTACTGGCAATACTCCTCTTGATAAACAAATTGTTAACTTCTATAAGAAAATCGGAATTAAAACATATATTGAACCCTCTAGTTCCTCTTTCGATAAATCCTATTACGTAGGTACTTATGGGGACTTAGTTGTTCAGTCACGATATCCTGAAGAAATAGTAAAAAATCTTGATATGTTCTTTAAGCATAATAAAAAACTTAGTGATTTAGATCTTGTTGAACTATCCGAGATAGTTAATAAAAAGATGGAAGTCAAGCTGACAGTCATTCGAGATATTAATATGGCTAAGCAAATCAATAAGTCAATAATTCCGCAGATAGAATAAACCTATGGGAAAAAGAGGCGACTTTCCATAAGATTTATGGTGACTAAAACTTTAAAGAAAATTGATAAAATAGAACCAAATCTTCTTATACAGCAGGGCGAAGGCAATAATCTTCTAAGTCTGCTTCGCTCTTTTACGTTTCATCTTAATCTCTGAATTACATCAACAACTCTTTGCGAATATCCATATTCATTATCATACCAGGCAAGCACTTTAACGAGATTGCCGTCAACCTGCGTGCTTAAAGCATCAACGACTGCTGAATGCGGGTTGCCGATGACGTCG
>Ga0209542_10005425_pt1 | contig 25420 bp, 23 predicted proteins | sample RifCSPhighO2_01_FD_184028 | JGI IMG/M metagenome (GOLD analysis project Ga0209542, IMG submission 184028) | Soil microbial communities from Rifle, Colorado - Rifle CSP2_plank highO2_0.1 (SPAdes) (version 2) | ecosystem: Environmental > Terrestrial > Deep subsurface > Rock core/Sediment ...
TTACCTGGAAAAATTAGGTAGATTTCCTTTTTTAAGGTTGCCAGCAGTTTTAGCTAAACAGAAAAAAGAGAATATTGCCAAGAATCTTGTTGACTGCGCCTTTGATTTAGCCGAAAGGGGGATTGGTGGAACGTTGGTAATTGTTAGAAAAACTGGTTTAGGCCAAACCATTGAAACTGGAGTGGTGATTGATGCTAAATTTGGAACTAAATTAATCCAATCCTTATTTTTCCCCAAAAGTCCGATGCACGACGGAGCTGTAGTAATTAAAGATGATCGAATCGTGGCAGCCGGTTGCTTGTTGCCGATCAGTGGAGATGTGAAGCTAGACCCGCCTTTTGGAACTCGCCATAAATCCGGTTTGGCGATGACCCGTGACACTGATGCCGTGGTTATCTTGATTTCAGAGCAGAGAGCTGAAGTCTCTTTAGCTGAAAACAATAAATTACAGGTTAATATAGATAGAAGTAAGCTCCTCTCCAGCTTGGAAAAGTTGCTCTAAGTTGTCCAATTATGGTATAATTCGCACATGGTAAAAGAATTAGCAGGTCAAGACATTGCTGGTTTATCTAGAATTCCGGTTTCGGCAAGGAGACATCTGATTCGATTGGTGGAGAAAGTTTCTGAAGCTAATTTTAGGCTAGCAATTAAAGTAACTGAATCCTGCGCTCCCTTTCCAGAGATCAAACATGATGTGGCTTTTAGGGCTCTAGTAGAAAACCAGGGTTATCCTCAAAAATTATTAGAAATTGACGTTCCTCTTAGAAATACTTTGGAAAACTTGGAAGGCGAATATTATTACGATGACAATAAACTTCTTTCCTATAAAAAAGTTAGCACCAAAGATGTAGCTGGTCTGATAAATCTACCAGAAGAAGTTAGAGATATGCAGCTAGTACTCCGTACAAACTCTCCGGCTATTCAGGAAGATAGCGATGAGGAAGTAGTTGACATGTTTGCTATTATAAAAGAGGGACAGCCAGCCTTAGTTGCTACATCAGTAAACCCAGAACAGCCTCAAGCTGCATTTCAACCCGGCGGCAAATGGACTCAGATAAAGAAGCCTTTTTAATGTCATCCCGAAACATATTGTCATTCTGATCCGGCGTAGCCGGAGAAGAATCTCTCCTCGCGGAGCGGTTATCGAATGTGAGAAAATAGTAATATGAGGAGTTACTATGTCTACATTCTGACCAATAAATCAAACACACTCTATACTGGAATTACCAATAACCTTGAAAGAAGATTATTGGAACATGAATTTAGACTTCACAAAGGAAGTTTTGCTGCAAAATATAACATAAACAAATTAATCTATTACCAAGAATTTTCTGATCCAGAAGAGGCGATAGCTGCTGAAAAAAGAATCAAGGGTTGGATCAGAATGAAGAAAATGGCATTGATAAAAACAATTAATCCAGAATTCCTGGACTTATTCAGATAAATCCTCAGACAATCCGAGAGATCCTTCACTGCGTTCAGGATGACATTCGTTTTCCTCACTTCGCAATGACGGAGAGGGGGCTTGACAAAACCAGATAGGAAGAGTTAAATGAGCTTATGTCGCGGGAGAGATTTTTATTGGAATCCTCACTTATGTATATGCCAGCCACCCACCCTGATTGGCATAAGCCTATTAAATTCGATCCAGCTATTTTAAATGAAGACGGGTCATTCAATTCTGATGCCTTCTGGGCTAAATTGCAAGGACGCGCTGACGATTCCAAACCCCAAGATTGACTTATCCCTAAAAATTAGTTAGAATAATCAGATCGCACATTGATAATTAAATAATCACTTTTAACTTTTACGTTTTCGAAAGAAAACGGCAAAGTTTTTAACTTTATAAAAGTGGTGGGAAAGAAGAGAGACAAGAGTTTTCTTGTCAATTCCATAAAATGAAAAATTTGGATAAAATTTTGAGAGTTTGATCCTGGCTCAGGATGAACGCTGGCGGCGTGCCTAAGGCATGCAAGTCGAATGGGTCCGACGTAAGTCGGACCGAATGGCGGACGGGTGAGTAACGCGTGAGAATCTACCTTAAAGTGGGACATAGCTAGCCGAAAGGTTAGGTAATTTCCCATGTGATCGCAAGATTAAAGCCGCAAGGCGCTTTAAGATGAGCTCGCGTCCTATCAGCTTGTTGGTGGGGTAAAGGCCTACCAAGGCGACGACGGGTAGCTGGTCTGAGAGGATGGTCAGCCACAATGGCACTGCGACACGGGCCATACACCTACGGGTGGCAGCAACTAGGAATATTCGGCAATGGGCGAAAGCCTGACCGAGCGACGTCGCGTGGAGGATGAAGGCCTTCGGGTTGTAAACTCCTTTTAGTGGGGAAGATAATGACGGTACCCACAGAATAAGCACCTGCTAACTACGTGCCAGAAGCCTCGGTAATACGTAGGGTGCGAGCGTTATCCGGATTTACTGGGCGTAAAGAGTTGCGTAGGCGGCTTGATAGATTTTGCTTCAAATGCTATGGCTTAACCATAGATTCTGGCAAAATATCATCAGACTAGAGTGTTAGAGAGGGTATTGGAACCGATTGTGAAGCAGTGAAATGCGTTGATATAATCGGGAACACCGAAGGCGTAGGCAGATACCTAGCTAACCACTGACGCTGAGGCACGAAAGCATGGGTAGCGAAGCAGATTAGAGACCTGCGTAGTCCATGCCGTAAACGATGTCTGTTAGTTACTCGGATTTATCTGAGCGACGAAGTTAACACATTAAACAGACCGCCTGGGGAGTACGAGCGCAAGCTTAAAACTCAAAGGAATTGACGGGGAGGCGCACAAGCAGTGGAGCGTGTGGTTTAATTCGATACAAAGCGAAAAACCTCACCAGGGTTTGACATGCTAATGTAAGTTCGGGGAAACCCGGAGCCTCTGTTAAAAGACATTAGCACAGATGCTGCATGGCTATTCGGCGAAGCCGAAGATGGCCGCTCCGATAGTAATATCGGAGAAAAATAACCAACCCAAAACGATGAAGCCCTACTTACTTGATTTTCGCGTTACCTTAGGGTAATGTGTAAGTAAGGGGTAATATCGTGGGAAGCAAGTTTTCTTTTGAAACAGCTGAAGATTTCTATATTTTAGGACTTTGGTTGGCAGATGGTTATTGGCGTTCAAGCTCTATTGGTCTAACTTCAGTTAATCTTCTATTAATTGATAAATTCGCTAATTTTCTTCTAAGGGTGGCTCCGAGTCATCCAATCAAGAAAAGAGTTTATCTTGTTAAAGAAGGAGAAAAGCGTAAGCAAACTGCAATACAGGTTTATATTAATAATAGGCCTTTAACGCGTTTATTTGTGTCTCTTAAAACTGGAGCACTTAGCATCCCAAAGCCGTTTTTACTTGCTTATTTAGCGGGTAGAATAGATGGTGATGGGCATGTTGATACTAAACATAGATCTGGTATTAGAATTGCTTATTCAAGTAATGAAGATGCTGCAAGAGATTTAAAAATGTTTGGATTAGCCAATATGAGTTTATACCAATATAAAGCTGCAGGAACATATGTTCTGTATTTAAAGAAAAATTTTAGAGACCAAATTTCTAAGGAAATTGGAAAATATTCTCTAAAACTTGCCCCGTAGAGACTGATTCTACCTAAAGAGCGGTGGATGAGAATGGTTTTTAAAATAAACTATTCAAACGGTTGGCAACCTGCACGACAAGTCACAAAGATTTTCGACCAACGATACACAGTAAATTCTGAGTATTGGGATTCGGTCGAAGTCTGCTAGACTTCGAAACCAGGCTGAAGGTATAGTCCGTGCTCATAGTAATATGGGAATATCATGGTCGTCAGTTCGTGGCGTGAGCTGTTTCCTTAAGTGGATAAACGAACGCAACCCGCACCGTATGTTAAATAATCCATGCGGTACAGCCCCGATTTATCGGGGAGGAAGGCGCGGATGAGGTCAAGTCATCACGGCTCTTACACCCTGGGCTACACACACCCTACAATGGCGAAAAACAACGAGTTGCAAGTTGGTAACAGCAAGCTAATCTCTTAAATTTCGCCCCAGTTCGGATTGAGGTCTGCAATTTGACCTCATGAAGTCGGAATTGCTAGTAATCGCGGATCAGCAGGCCGCGGTGAATACGTTCTCGCCTCTTGTACAAATTAAATGCGCCTGGCAGTTTTAAAAACTAGGTAGTGTAAATCTACCTCCGGCTAAAGCCGGATAGTTGAGGACAGGACATCTCTGGTAACAGAATGTCTGAAGGGTCCAAAATACAAATAGCAGCCCTTGCATCAAAGGTTGTGACGATCTATCAGTGTACGATAGGGAAGTTACTAAAAAAGACCGCAAGGAATGTTGGAAACAGTTTTTTAAATGACCCAGGGAGATCCTTAGGCATCAGAACAATAATAGGCCTAAGGAAGTCAGCTGAGTCCATAGTAGGTACTTGACAGGCCTCTTCTAATTATATAAATTGGAAGTAAGCCCTAATATTTACCGAAGGGATGAACTTTATGCTAAATCCTCATTATGTAACTGGATTTGTTGATGGAGAAGGTTGTTTTGCGATAACCATTAGCCGAAAACGATTCAAGATACCCGAAGTGAGGCTCAAGTTTGAAATTGAGCTTAGAGAAGATGATGAACCAATTCTAAAAGAGATTCAAAAACTTTTAGGATGTGGCTCGATTTATCGTTTAGAATATGAACGATATAAAAAATGGAGACCACATGTTAAATATCAGGTTGGTTCATTTAAAGATATTAAAGAAAAGATTATTCCTTTCTTTAAAAAATATCCTCCTCAAGCTAAGAAGAAAAAACAATTTGAGCTTTTCTGCCAAGTAGCAGAAATGATTGATCAGAAATTGCATATCACTGAAGAAGGAATTAAACAAATTCGTTCTTTAAGAGATGCTTTTGAGAACATAAAGACTCGCTATATGCGTTAGACACGCACGTATAGTGGGGAGCGGAAGGTTTCTTACCGCAATCACCGCCCGTCAAGCGAGCAAAGTTGGGAGCACCCGAATCCGGCTATTTGGTCGGAGAAGGTGAAATCAGCGATGAGCGCTAAGTCGTAACAAGGTATCCCTACCCGAAGGTGGGGATGGATCACCTCCTTTCTGGAGTTTCGATCAAATTGGAGGATTTCATAAACTCGCAAGAGATGATAGCCACGGTTTGATCCATGATCACCATAGTCACGCATTTGGTGTTAGAAGACTGATAGCCTTCTTTAAAATAGCTATCCCCACCACTTTTTTGAAGTTAAATTAAGAATTATCTGAAGTTTCTAAACCAGTATATTCATTCACCCTGATTGTATTTATAAGGGGATGGACTACCATTGTAATTTCCGCCTCATATATATTAGTCCATTGAACATTAATCTTATCCTCTGGTAGACCGGTGTGAGTTGTGATAAGGTTAAGCGCTTTTCTCCTGAAATCTGGAGTAGCTTCCTCGTCCCAAGGGAAGGCTCCAAATACAAAAACTGAATTAATAGGAGCTCTTCTTTCTAAGGTGAGCTCTTTTAAAAATTCTTCTAGAGTGGCGATATCAATTTCTTCGTGTCCGTAGTTAGTTTTTCTATCTTCATCATTAAGGCAAAATCCTGTAAAAAGTCCCCAAGAACCATCCTCCATTTTAGTTGCAACCATAACATCTACACCACCAAATGCGCGTAAAGGATCTGATGCTGAAAAGGCAAACTCGCCCTCTGTATTACTTTTAATAGACAGTGTATTGGCTGAATATGAAACGTCGTTAAGAAAAGCAGGATCTGATCCAGGACGTTGAACTACTTGGACTCCATTAAGTTCTTCTATTCGCTCCATAGTTTAATTATATAGCATTAGTCAATCCACCAACCACGAAACCCCAGATAATAATACAATATTTAGTATTGGAGGCCTGGACCGGATTTGCACCGGTGTACGAGGTTTTGCAGACCCCTAGATGGCTACTCTCTCACCAGGCCATTCTCCTCGTAATCTTACCACAATTTGAACCCAAGACAAAATAGCCTTATAATGGTAGAATATTAGAATGTTTGGGCGGTTAGCTCAGTGGGCTCTGCACGAAGTGCGAGCGGGAGTCCAGTGGACTCACCGGAAGAGCGCGTCTCAGTATTAAAATTTTTGGGCTGGTAGTTCACTGGTAGAACGCTTCTCTGATAAAGAAGAGGTAGTTGGTTCGATTCCATCCCAGCCCACCAAAAAATTTGTGCTAATATTAATTCATGCAGGTTGTTACCTCTGATTTTGTTTCCGGAAAGAAAGTGCTCTTAAGATATGATATTGATGTTCCGGTGGAAGATGGAAAAGTTACAGAAGATTTTAGGCTAAAGGCGGGATTACCAACTCTTAAGCTTTGCCTGGAACATGCCAAGGAAACAATTATTTTTGGGCATATTGGTCGGCCAGCCTCGACTAGCGTTGGGCTAGGCGGGTCAGAGGGAGAAGATCCTGATTTTAGTGTGGCACCCGTTTATGAATGGTTTAAAGATAATGGCTTTCAAGAAGAATTAAACAGCAAAAAACTGAGACTGCTAGAAAACTTAAGGTTTGAGACAGGGGAGGATGAGGCTAGTTTAGATTATGCTAAGCAGTTGGCCAGTTTTGGAGAGGTCTTCGTCATGGAAGCTTTTGCGGCTCATCATCCTGCAGCTTCCACCACCGTTTTACCAACACTTTTGCCCCACCGAGCGGGTTCAAATTTCTTGAAAGAAGTAGAAAAATTAAGAGAGGTCAGAGAAAACCCTAAAAAACCTTTGGTGGTTATTATTGGTGGAGTCAAAATAGAAGATAAGTTACCAGCCATTGAAGCGATGTCCAAAAAAGCTGATCATGTGTTGGTCGGTGGCAAAATAGCTTCAGAAATCACAACTTATGATGCGATCGCACACCAAGTTGTGATGGTGGCCAGTTTAACTGAAGATGGTTTGGATATTAGTCGGGCTACGGTCGACAGCTGGGTGAGGATTATTAGGACGGCTGGGACGATATTGTGGAATGGACCGTTGGGCAAAGTGGACAATGGAGGAACTCAGAGTTCCACTGGAACTCTTCCGGGTACAGTGTACAGTGAGGATGAGTTGGGATCTGAAAAAGGTAGTTTCCTGATTGCGCAGGCAATTTTGCAGTCAAAAGCTGAAGTTATTCTGGGGGGTGGGGATACTATTGCCGCTGCCAATAAATGGGGGCTACTAGAGCAATTTGAGGCCAAAAGTTTTGTCTCAACCGGCGGTGGAGCTATGCTAAAACTTTTAGAAACAGGCACCTTACCTACTATTGAAGCCTTGTCATGAAAAATCTAGCTCTATGATTAATTAACCAAGAGTCTATTGACAAGGGGAGAGCTTCTGTGAAAATATTAAACTAATGTCCACTTCGCAAAAGTTCAGTGTAAACAAACAGTCAGGTTTTGCTCATATTTTAATTCTTTTGGCGGCAATTGGATTAGTAGCTTTTCTGCTAGTTTCGTCTTCAGCTTCCTTTAAAGATAAGCTATTTAGCACTCTGTTTCCTAAACCTGCCTCTCATGCTTCTGGAAATGCTATTCGTGGTCAGGCTGGAGATTTATGGGCAGATGTTGAGATTGGACAAAGAGATTTTGGAGAGATATCCGCCAATGAAATAGTGCCTAATGATGTGGCTTCCCCAGGAGGAGTTGTAGTGGATCGTTCGGTTAGTCCTGGTAGGATGTATGTCTGGGATTCAAAAAACAGTCGAATTGTGGGTGTTAATTTAGCAAATTGTTATAATTTACCAGCTGGTCAAAACTGTAGCGCCGATATTGTGATTGGCCAACCATCAGCCTCTGATTATGGAGGTTGTAACCGTGATTCCAGTTACCAGAATTATCCGGGTAGGGTCCCGGCAGGCAAAGATACACTTTGTGGAATGGAAGAAGATGTCCTAACAGTTTTAGAGCATAAAACATTTGTTCAAATGTATGTTGATGCCGCTGGCAACTTATATGTTCCAGATGCCATGAACCACCGGGTGCTAAAGTATAACTCTCCCTTTACTACAGACACGATCGCTGATGAGGTTTGGGGACAACCTGATTTTACCGGCAATCAATGCAATGGTACTGGTGGTATATGAGGTTTTGATCCCAACACTCCCAGCGCTTCCAGTATCTGTCTTTTGGAAGGTGGTGGTGTGACTTTGGATAAAGCTGGCAATATGTGGGTGGCTGATGCAGGCAATCAACGGGTATTGCGTTTTCCAAGTAGTGGTGGAGTGATCTCCAAAACAGCTGATTTAGTCTTGGGTCAAAGCGACTTTACCACACGCAATATGGGCGGCATCTTCAACTATCCTGGCTCGCTGCGGTTTGGTCCCAGCGATGAGCTTTATGTTGGTTCCAGTCAGGCAGCAATTGGACCAATACCAGTATTTACAGCTCCTTTTACCAATGGTATGGCTGCTTCCAGCATGTTTGGCTCAGGTTTTAAGGGTAGTTACATTGGAGAGGTGATTCTACCCAGTCAAAGTGATAATCCCGGAATCTGGATTCAAAACTATGGTACTTGGTATGAAGAGTTATGGGGTTTTGATGGAGTGAAAAAAAGAGAGTTGACCATGGGACACGCCATCGGAGGAGGGGTTGGGATTGATGCTGATAATGGTTTAATTTTCTCAGGTTATGGAAGCGGTGCAGTCTTTTATGTAAAAGCAGACAATAACTACGCTGGCTTAGGTCCAGATCGCGGTATTTACACCTTCCCAAATAAAAAGTTATTTGATGAGGGATTTAATTCAATTACCAATAGAAGATTGATTCATGCAGCCTGGGTTGGCATGGGAGTAACCGCAGACCAGCTAATTGTGGCTGATGAGCATCGCCTGCAGTTTTGGAATGGTTTAAGCAATTTGACTAATGGTCAAGCCCCTAGCGGTAAGGTCAATATACCTGGACAGACTAACTATGGTGGCATGCCAACAACTCAGATCAATACTGACTCAGCTAATAGGGTTTGGGTGGTTACTGATAGAAGAAGAGTAGATGTTTATCAGGCACCTTTAACTGAAAATTCCACTCCAATTAAGCAGGTAACTTTTCCCCTCCAAACCATAGACGGTCAAACCATCAGTTATGTTGACGCTTTTGATGGGGTAGCTGGTTTGGCTGTATCAAGTGATAGTAAATATCTTTGGATCAGTCAACAAGATAAACATAGAGTCCTCAGGGTTAAGGACCCCTTAACTGATCCTAAAATAGATGTAGTTTTGGGTCAAACTAGCTTAGCTGGAACACAGTGTAACCAAGGTTTGATGGGTGTCAACAAAAATGCTCCTTCGAATCTGTTGTGTTTTCCTGGTGCGCTGGCTTTGGACAAGTTGAATAATTTATATATATCTGACAATTTTATAGAAACTGCGGGTAATGGTAGAATGTTAATGTTTTCTAAGACTCTTTTACCGGATAACCCGGCTACAGTTATCTTTGCTCTAACTGCCACCAAGCTGTTCCCCTATGAAACTTGGCAGTCTGCTTTTGATTCTACTAACCGCATGGTGGTTGGCTTTAATCCCTATTCTCGTTTGCGATTTCCAGCCTATTTTAATGATCCAACCAGCGCTAGTACCACACCAGATGGTAATCTAAAAGATTTTTACAGTTGGGCAATAGCCTCTGCCTTTGACTCGCAAGATAATTTATACGTCTATGATGCCAACCGTGGTCAAGTTAGGATCTACAAAACTCCGTTTATTGGTTCTTCTCCAAGCTCTGTCCCATCCCCAATTCCAGTGTCTGATAAAAGAGTTTTTGTCAGCAGCACAACATATAGTGGTAATTTAGGAGGCTTAAGTGGGGCTGATAGTAAATGTCAAGAAAGAGCTAATGTTGCTAATTTAGGAGGAACATGGAAAGCTTGGTTATCTGATGGCACGACCTCGGCCGCTTCTCGTTTGGTTCAATCAGATGCCCCTTTCAATCTGATTAATGGAACTATTGTGGCTAATAGTTGGGCTGATTTAACTGATGGCTCATTGCAAAATCCTATCACTATTTCTGAATTGGGTACAGCTGTAAGTGCCGGATATCAGGTCTGGACCAATACTTTAGCAAGCGGGCAGAGAAGGCTGGAAACAACTGATTGTGCTAATTGGACTAGTGGTGCAGCAAGCCTTAGGGGTGGTTTTGGTACACCATATTTTCAAGATTTGAGATGGACTGAAGAAGATCCAATTGGGCTTGATTGCGATTTACCTTCTTATCTTTATTGTTTTGAGCAACCGAACCCGGTAACTCCAACTCCTACTCCGATTCCCACCCCATTGCCGTCACCAACACCAGGATCTCAGCAAACAATTAGCTTTAATAACAAGGCAGTTGGTATATTAATTGGACAATATCCAAAAGGGGTAATTAACTGGGGGACTAGTAGAAAATGGTATTTGTCTCCTCCATGGGAGCTATTTACCACCAGAAGTCTAACCTTTAACGGTACAGGCATATTTACAGAGAGTTTTACTTTTATTACGCCCAAGCAACTAAATAGGCTAGATGCATACAATGGCAATGATAATGGCCCTTCAACTGTGACCTTGAGCTGTCCAGGCCAGCCTAATAAAGTAGTCAGTATCCCTAAGAATACTAAAACAACTATTGAAACTGGTTGGAATGAGACTTGCACCATTGTGACTATTAATAGCAGTAATGGTGAGGATACTAACTACGACAATATGGTGATTCAATGAACTTCTCAAGCAATGATCTCTTTTGATCGGATTGTAAAGTGGACTATCTTTAGCTAAAATAAATTCATGCCTGTTGTCAAAGTTGCGATTAATGGATTTGGGAGAATTGGAAGAACCTCTTTTAAGATTATTCTAGATAAATATGCCGACCAAGTCGAAGTGGTGGCGATAAACGACCTAACAGATTCAAAGACTCTGGCTCACCTTCTAAAATATGACTCCAACTATGGAACTTGGGGTAAAAAGGTCAGCAGTGAAGAAGCAAGTATCATAGTAGATGGCAAATCCTATCCAGTTCTGGCAGAAAAAGAGCCCGATAAGTTACCCTGGCAAGATTTTGGGGTTGAAGTAGTAATCGAATCAACCGGTCGGTTTACGGATGCTGAGGGAGCAGGACTGCATCTAAAAGCCGGAGCCAAAAGAGTAGTGATCTCGGCACCAGTACATAATGATCCCGATCATCACAGTATTCCAACCTATGTTTTAGGAGTTAACGGTAGTAAATATCAAGGTGAGGAGATTATCAGTAATGCCTCTTGTACTACCAACTGTATTGCTCCCGTGGCTGCGGTAATGAACCTCAGGTTTGGGATTGTTAAAGCGATGATGACAACAATTCATGCCTATACAGCTGATCAAAACTTGCAAGATGGGCCGCACAAAGATTTAAGAAGAGCTCGCAACGCCGCGGAAAATATTACTCCTACTAGTACCGGAGCTGCCATCGCGGTCACAGAAACTATTCCGGAGCTTAAAGGGTTGTTTGACGGAGCAGCTATTCGGGTACCAGTTAAAGTGGGTTCCATCTCAGACTTTACTTTTATTTTGCAGAAAAAAGTGACAGTTGAAGAGATTAATAACGCTTTTAAAGAGGTAGCTGGACATGGTTTATTTGCTCATATACTGGCTGTAACTGAAGATCCAATCGTGTCTTCAGATATTATTGGTCGGCCTGAGTCAGCTATTGTGGACCTTTCTTTAACCCAGGTAGTAGATGGGGATATGGTTAAAGTTTTTGCCTGGTATGATAATGAATTCGGCTACTCCAATAGGTTAGTAGAACAAGTAGTAAATGTAGGTAAAACAATTTAAACTTGATTTTTAAATATTAATCATGTAATATCCCATTAATGTCGATTTATACTGTAGAGCGCGGATTAGCAATTGGGCGGGCGGTTTTCTTAGGGAAGCTTGGTCCAACAGTCCATGAATTGGATGAAAGTGGATCTGAAGATGATTTTGTAGATTTGGGTGCAGTGCAGTATGAACCATTCTGGGGGCCAGGGAATGAGTTCGGTAGAGATGGTTATGCAAGCTACAATAAAATTAAGCTTGTACCTTTTACGTTAGATCAGCATCATATTTATCATCCACCAAATTCATTTGGAGGCTGGGAGGAGATTGTTGGAAGAGATATTAATAAATCTTTTCTAAGAGGGCATTTCAGATTTTCTGAATCTAAAGATGCTGCAGGGAGTATAATCTTTTTTGGTTTCCAGGTTCCATTTATAAAATTACCTGTTAATAGATTGGTTTCTGAATATAGCGAGGTGTAATTCTCACACAAAACATGTACCGATCGGAGACTATTTTGTGTGAAAGTTGACCAAAAAGGGGGTTTTGGTTAAAATACATATACCAAAGGAGATTATCAATGACTACTACAATTTCTGTAAATGAACTAAAAAATAATACTTCCCGAGTTTTGGATAAAGCTGCTCTTAAAGGTAATAGAACTATGATTAAAAGGCAGGGGAAACCTGGTCTTATTATTATGTCAGCTGATGAGTATGAGAGCTGGGAAGAAACTAAAGAGATTTTGGCAGATAAAAAATTAATGAGATCTATTAAGAGAGGGGAAGAGGATATTAAAAATGGTCGCTATATTACTCTGGAAGATCTTAAAAAAGAACTTAAACTAGATGTTTAAACCCCGGATTTCTAAAGAGGTAAAAAAGCAAATAAAAAAGCTAAAAAAAGAATACCAGTCGGAAGTTTTGGAAGCGTTGGATGTTATTAAAGAAGATCCATTATCAGGTAAATCATTAGGAAGAAAACTAACTCGAAGATTTTCATATAGATTTGGAGTATATAGGATTGTCTATATGGTTAATATTAAAGATAATGTTGTCAATATTTTTTCTGCCGACCATAGAGGAAAAGTTTACAATTAAGTGGTAAAATAGTCTGATGAGAGAGCGGGTGGGTGGACCAGTTAGACTAGTTTTAGCGATGGCTATTGGGGTCGGGCTTTATGGAGGGGGGAAGCACTTGATTGATCAATTCATGCAACCACCCCAGGAGGTTCTAGCGAGTACTCCCCAAAAAGCTAAACTGCCGGTGGTTGCGGTTCAAGAACCGACTTCATTGGTTGAATTTATTCCAGTTTTTGATGAAGTTTTCTCTGCACTGGAAAGAGCAGGCTTTAAGACAGCACTCCCAATTGAACCAAAATCTTACGCACTTAACCGTTTTGGAGTTAGTTTTAGCCGGGGAGCTCCTAACTATATGAATTATAAACTGACTAAATCAGATTTTCCAGGTGGGCACTTACTGCGGACAGTTAAAATCAGTCCAAATAAAAATGAAATTGCTTCAGTATCTTATCAATTTATGGATAATCATCACAGTAGTCCAAATACTATGGATTTGAGTGAGGACAGATGGCAGGCACTTGGTAGGATAATTACTAGGCATTATAACTCATTTGCCAAGGAATATGATGGTACAGTTGATCTGGTCATACCCGGAATCAAATCAGCATAAAATCAGCTCTTGACAAGGGTTTGTGGATGTGACTAAGATAGAGTAATGTCCAAGAAAATTGCTACTGCTGGAGCTATCATTACCTATCTTTATGTAGTGACTACTACTTATGCAGCCAGTTCAGCTCCTTTAATCCAGCCACCGACTTCAGCTGTTAAAACAAATGTGGATATTAACGCAGTTCCAACAGCCTTTGTAAATATATTATTTGCTTTGGCCACTGTTCTGGCTGTTATTTATCTCATCTTTGGTGGAATTAGGTGGATCACTTCAAGAGGTGATAAAGCCGGTGTAGAAGGAGCCAGAAAACATATTGTGGCTGCCATTATTGGTTTAGTGGTTGTAGCAGGGACTTTTCTAATTATCCAAGTTGTCTTCCAATTCCTTGGAGCTAGCAATCCTTTAGATAAAGGCTTTACTTTACCAACTCTAGCTAGCCCAAACCCATCCTAGAATAAATTCCAAGAAACAAGATACAAGTAACAAATCCTAGATGTTAATCATTTAGTATTAGTATTTGTTTGTATCTTGGTAAATTGTCTCTTGTATCTTAGACAGTTGTTCCTTAATATTAATGTATGTGGGGGGATTGTATTGAAAATGGCATTGCCACTTTGCGGTGCGTGCCGATTGCATTAAGCGCTGTAATCAGCTGGGCAATGGTGTTATCTGGAATTGTGGCAGTATTTTTAATAGTAATAGCTGGAATTAAATTTATGACTTCAGGTGGTGACCCAGAGAGAGTAAGCGGCGCCAGAAAAACCATGACCTTTGCCATATTAGGACTGGTATTACTGCTATTTTCCTTCTTTGCTTTAAAAGTAATTTCTAATTTAACCGGTGTCCAATGTAATGTTTTAGGAATCCAGTGTTAATATGTGTACTCTAACAGAAATTCAAACTGATTTTGGTTGTCTCCCAAAGGATCCAGCTCAGTTTACCGGATCTATCTACTCCATTGGTTTGGGACTTGTGGGTGGGGTAGGGATATTGTTTATGATCATCGGTGCCTACACGGTTTTATCCTCTCAGGGAGACCATAATAAACTCGTCAAAGGTAAATCATACATTGTTTATTCAATTGTTGGAATCTTGTTAGCTCTTTTTGGCTACGCTTTTTATCAAATTGTGGCTGTTGATATATTAAACCTACCGGGATTCCAAAGATGAAAAATGTTTTAAAATTCATAAGCCTAAATCGCAACTTTATAATACTGGGTGTTTTACTAGTCAGTCTCCCCGCACTGCTAGTTCTCTCCCAAAATCAGCAGATTTTTCACTCTCAGGCGGTTAGACCAACTGACCCAAAGGTAATAACAGTCAGCACTTTAAATACAGTAACCACACCGTATACTCCGGGACAATCTATATTTACGACTGTGACAACTTTAAACGCCGGTCACTTTGATGCCTCGTATATTAATGCCGCAACTTATCCGAATCCAGACATGAATAGTCCCTCTACTCCAATCAATGAGTTAACAGCCCAGGTGGCTGGCGCTGCTTACGCTTGGGTGGTGCCAACGGTTCCTGGCAAATATTACTTTGTAGTCAATGCTCATCAAAGTCCGGCTCATGGAATTAATGACTGGAACCCAGCATTTGATATCGGTTGCGGCTGGGATGGATTTCTCTACGAGACCAATCCTAGTGGTTCTTCGCCGGTTATTATTAGATCTACTCCCCAACAAGACTGTACTAATGTTGGTAAAAAAGAGTTTTGGGTAGCGGTTGCGACGGGAGCAAGTCCCAGTCCCAGTGTTAGCCCAAGTCCTAGCGCCAGTGTAGTGGCTAGTTCGTCGCCTAGTTCTAGTTCAGTAGCTGTGGCTAGCCCGCGAGCACCAGTTTCCTCTAGGCCGCCAGCTCCTTCGCCCTTTGTGCCAGCTCATTTGGCAGCTGCCTGTATTGCCACTGATTTTGCTTGTCTGGCTAAAGATCCAATCCAGTTTACTGGTGCGCTCTATACAATTGGCCTAGGTTTGGTCGGCGGAGTTGGAGTACTGTTTATGATTATTGGAGCCTATCTGATATTGGCTTCCCAAGGAGATCCAACTAAAGTAGCCAAGGGTAAAGAATTTATTACTTACTCTATAATTGGTATTCTGCTAGCACTGTTTGGTTACGCTTTCTACCAGATTATTGCTGTTGATGTCCTAGAACTTCCTGGCTTCAGTAGGTGAAACTTGTTTCATCCTGAGTAGACATTAAGTCGACGAAGGATCTATTCATGTGGTAAAGTAGAAGTATGCTGCCCCATTTAAGAGTACCAAAGGGTTTAAAGGTATCAAAAGTATCAAAGGGAATTTTGTTTTTTCTTTTGGTGCCTTTGGTACTTTTCCAACTTTTGGTACCTCCTCCCTCATATGCTCAAGGTGAAATTGAGCTTAATAAGACTCCTGAAGAGGTTAACTGGGTTTACGATAAAGATGTTGATTTTGCTGGTAAGACCGCTGTTCGCTCCGAAGCAGTCATGGATTGGGCAATCCTCAACTATCATTGGTCTTCAATTGGGGGGGAAGATCCAGTTACGCATGTTGCTTATGAGAACCCTTTTAACACTATTTGGAGTTCTATACGCAACATTGTTTTTGCAGTTTTAGGACTTTTTATTCTGGCAGCCGCTTTTTTGCTAATTATTACTCAGGGCAGAAGTATTACTGTCCGCAAGTTTGTCATTAGATTTGTGGTGGTGGTAATTTTAGTCTTTTTGTCATTTTCAATTGTCCAATTTTTATATCAAACAGGTGATGTTATCCAAGATTTTTTCCTTCAGGTTGATAAGGGCGGCACCAGGGATTTTATTAATCATGAAGATCTGCTGTGGATCGGATTTGATTATCATCTATTTGTGGGAAATAGAATAGCAGATCCCTCCTATAATGAAGCAGCTTTTATGTCAACTCTACTCGTCAAACTGACTGCAATCAGTTACTATGCAATTTTTATTATCTTGATAGTTCGCAAAGTTATTTTATGGTTTTTTATTGTGGTGTCGCCAATCTTTCCTTTATTACTACTGTTCAATCCACTTCGAAATAGCGCCAAGATTTGGGTAGGGGAGTTTTTCCGTTGGCTTCTCTACGCGCCTTTGTTTGCCATCTTTTTATCTGGTTTAGTGTCGCTATGGCGGCTTTGGGATAAGACAGTACCTTTAAATTTAAGTAACTTGCCCTGTTCCGATGCAGTTAACCCGGCTACCTCTGGAGCCTTTATCTTTCCTTCGGCTACCAATATTATGCTGGGAGGACCCTGCCAGCAAATCGGCTGGTTTAACAACTTAAATACTGCGGATGCCTTTATTGAATATGTGGTAGCACTTTTGATGCTTTGGATGGTCATTATTGTGCCGTTTATTCTGCTGCGCATCTTTCTTAGCTATTTCCAAAACTTTCAGCCCAGCCAAACTAGTATTGCTAAATATTTAAGTCAGGCCAGCGCCCCTATCTTAAATAAGTATCGTTATCCAGGACCTCCACTGCCACCAGGTTCTGTTAATCCACCTCCTGGTAGTCCACCACCACCTCCAGGAAGTTTTGGGGCTGGACTTGCCAGGAGTATACCTAACTACGAGAGCTCAAGTGTGTCGCAGATTGAGCAGAACATGCGTCAATCAGCTCAGAATATGGCTTCCGAGGTCAATAGCCAAACTAGTGCCAATGTTACCAAGATTGAACAGCTGGCCGCCCAAAATATTCAAAATGCCCAAAGCTCCAGCCAATATGGTTCAATGCCGGCTGAGTCAGCTGCAGCCATGAGAATAGAGGAGCAAGTCGCCAGAAATCTAACTAACACTACATCCAGTGACCAATCAACTTCTATGACCTCTCAGGCTCTCCAAAGCATTGAGCAGCAAGCCAGTAATGTAGCTCAAATGGCACAAACTAGCAACCAAACCAATATAGTCGAAATCGCCCGCAGTATCCAAACTGCAGCCGCTAATAATTTGCAAACCCAAATTAGCACCGGCCAGGTTGTTAATAACCAAGCCTTTAAGAATATCGCCAACCAGGCTCAGACTCTAAACCAGTTGGCGGAGAGTTCTGGCCAACCAGCTTTGGCCGCCGCAGCTAGCCGTATTGAACAGAGTGCCAATCAACATATTGAAGTGATGGAACAGATGAATCAACAGGTCAATAAAGAGATTCTAAACCTAACTTCATTAAGTATTCCAACAATGCAGGAGATCGCCAAGTATGAGACAACCTTACTCGGCGGCGAAACACCGGCTCGAATTGAAGTCCAAAAGGTCACTGAGGTATTATCTCGGATCTCTGGAGCCAGCCCAATTACTTCTCCTGCTGAACGTGAGTACTTTGAAAAGATCAAAGAGCGACTGACTCAAGAAGCCAAAAGGGGTAATACTGTGGCCACCTCGATTCTCAGCGCCTCCAAGAGTCAAACTGCCGCAATCCCAGAAACTAGTGCTCATCCAGTTAACCTGGAGCAGTATGAAGAGGTCAAAAAAGTCTGGACAGAAAATTATAAGAAGCTTGATCCACCAAATTCAACTGATGGTAAAACCCAAACCAGACGGGCTTGGGTGCAGCAGGATATTAAAAAGATCTCAGAGGCTATTGATCTACTACTCTCCGGCGATCCAGAGAAGCAGAAACAAGGCAAAGAGATTGTGTCTAAGATTTTGCCATTTTTACTTTTGGGAGGCTTCTCTAAACAAGAAATTATTGCTTACTTAAAAGCTAAGCTAGAAGCGGCCAAGGCAGTTCTAAAAGAGGTCTTAGAGGTAGAGGAGAAGGAAGAGACTTTACTGCCAGAGCTGGAGAAGAAAGCCAAACCCAAAGCCATGGAAGCAGCAGCTGAGATTCCAGAAGAAAAGCCGGAGGATAAGTCTGCAGTTAACAGTCTACAGTCTACAGATAAAAAGAATGAGTGAATGTGAATTTTTAAATTTTAGTACTAATAGTCAGATCGCCGGTGCACTTTTTCTAATTGTAGTATTTTTGGCAATTATTGCATTTAAACTACCATATCCCCAATAAAGCTCCAGATCTTCAATCTGACCTAGAAAGTACCTCTTTTGCAAATCACATAGATATGATAATGTAATTAGGTATGGGGCATGGCCCCTGCTGCTCATATGGCTTTATTTGATAATCTGTTCCATCAAAATTCAAACGGTCAACCCGCTTCGCAGCGAGGCGAGCCACAAACTACATTAGATCCAGCTGGAGATTCGCTTCAGCCAGCGCAGCCTCAGGAGGAAAATCCAGTTAGTTCAGCTGCTAATCCAATCTTGCAACAAGATATTGCTGCGCTGTCTCATTTAGATCCCAGAGCCTCAACTGTTATTAGTGAGGCGCTAAACGAGGCTAAACGGATGAAGTCGACCTTTATTGAGCCTGAGCACCTATTTTACGGCTTAATCTCTGATCGGGAGATTTTTAAGCTACTGCAAGATTTTGGGGTGGATATGGCCAAATTAGCCAGAGAGATGCAAGATTCTGAGAAAATGGGCTCATTTTCAGGTGAACCAAGGTTGGCAGAAGGCTCAAAACAGATCCTTGAGGCAGCCTATACTAGTGCCAAGGGCCGTAGTGTTGATTTTGTAACCCCAGAAGATATACTGCTCTCATTTTTTAACCAAACTACACCGCCTCCGGTCACTGAAAAACTTAAAACTGCTGGAGTCGCCAAAGAAAAAATTGAAGAAAAGCTCTCTAAATCTTCTGAATTTAAAACTGGTAAAAAATCAGTTTTAAAGATGTATAGCATTGATCTGACTCAGCAGGCCAAAGATGGTAAGCTGGATCCAATTGCCGGTAGAGACAGAGAAATTGAGAGATTAGTACATATTTTGTTGCGGCGGACCAAGAATAATCCAATTCTAATTGGGGAGGCCGGGGTAGGCAAGACGGCTGTAGTCGAGGGTTTAGCTCAAATGATGATTGGGGACAAAGTTACCCCAGATTTGAAAGATAAAAGTATTATAATGCTAGATTTGTCATCGCTTATTGCTGGAGCAAGTCATCGGGGTGAATTTGAAGAAAGGTTGCAAGGAGTGATAAAAGAGACTCTAGCTGCTGAGGGCAAAATCATCCTTTTTATAGATGAAATCCACACTTTAATTGGAGCTGGGGACACGTCTGGCTCACTTGATGCTTCGAATATCCTCAAGCCTTACTTAGGCCGTGGCCAGATCCAGATAATTGGTACTACCACCACTGCCGAGTACCGTAAGAACTTTGAGAAAGATCGGGCTTTTGAGCGACGTTTCCAGCCAGTGATGGTGGATGAACCAACAGAGGAAGTGGCGCTGTTGATGTTGCAAACCATCCAAGCTAAATACGAAAAATTCCATCAGGTTTCCTATTCACCCGAATCTTTAAAAGCCGCTGTTCATCTCTCAAAGCGATACATTGGTGAACGCTACCTACCGGATAAGGGGATTGATCTAATGGATGAAGCCGGAGCGGAGGTTAGGTTAGCTCAAACTAGTGGTAAAAAAACTGATAATGTTGTCAAACCAGAGGATATTGAAAATGTAGTTTCCCGTTGGACCGGTATTCCGATCAGTAAATTAACTGAAAAAGAAGGAGATAAGCTGCTTCACCTTGAGGAGCTAATTCATAAGAAGTTTATTAACCATGAACGGGCAGTTAAGGCAGTATCTGAGGCGATCCGACGCGGCAGAATTGGTTTAGCCAATGCCAATCGGCCAATTGCTTCGTTTATTTTCCTTGGTCCAACCGGGGTTGGTAAAACTGAGCTAGCTAAGACTTTGGCTGAGATTATGTTTGGCCGACCTGATTTGATGATCCGGCTAGACATGAGTGAGTATATGGAGAAGCATGAGGTGGCTAAGCTAGTTGGTGCCCCACCAGGCTATGTGGGTTATGAAGAAGGGGGTCAATTAACTGAAGCAGTCCGCACCAAGCCATATTCTATAGTTTTATTAGATGAAATTGAGAAAGCCCATCCGGATGTTTTTAATATTTTGCTTCAAGTTTTAGATGATGGTCGTTTGACAGATAACAAAGGCAACACCATCTCCTTTAAAAACACTGTTATCATCTGCACTTCCAATATTGGTAGCACTTTAATTAGACAACATTTGCAAGCGGGCGCTGCTGTTGGAGGTAACGCTGCTGTAGCCTCGGCGATAAAGCGCCCAGTTGGCAGGCCACCAAAAGAGTCAGCTACTGCTGTCATCCCGAGTGCTAGCGAGGGATCTCCCACGAATGTGGGTACTCCGGCTACTATTCCTGCTGGAGCTGTGGCTGTCCCAACTGGTGACGCTGCTATCGCTAAGAGATATCAAGAACTCTCTAAGATTATTCTGGATGAGCTCAATAAATTCTTTAAACCAGAACTGCTAAACCGATTTGATGAGGTGGTAATCTTTGAACCATTAACCCAAAATCATATGGAGGCGATCGCGAAACTGGGTATTGATGGCACTCGCAAACTTTTGAAAGAACAAAATATTGATATCCAAGTCTCTCAGGCAGCTTTGGCTAAACTCGCCAAAGAAGGCTTTGATCCGGTTTATGGGGCTAGACCTTTGCGTCGGCTGATCCAACGCAGTATTGAAAATCCAATCGCGATCTACCTGATAAATAAAACCATTGTAGCCGGTGAGACGATTACTGTAGATTACAATAGCGAGCAAGATAAGTTTGTGTTTAGTAAGATAGCTGGAGTAGCTGCTCCTGTTGAACCAGCACAGCCAGTAGCTCAATAAAATTAACCTAATTAATCTAATTTCTAATTGACCTAAATAATGTCTATAATTTAGAAATTTCTAAAATGGGAATTACTTAGGAATTAGTCTTTAGAAATTAGAAATTTATGAAACTATCATTCTCAATTCCTGGAATCTTGCCTTCAAGCGCTCCTCAGCAAGTGCCAATCCCTTCTGGTTTACCAGCTGAAGTGACTGGGGGATTGGATGTAACTGGCAAAGCCGCTATTGAGCTAGGGATGAGCCTGCTTTTTGGGATAGCAGCTGTTATTGTGGTGATAATGCTAATTTTTTCAGGTATTCAGTGGATTACTTCAAGTGGCGATCCCCTAAAAATAGCGGCAGCCAAAAAAAGAATTACTTACTCAATAGTGGGACTTATTGTTGTTGTATCAGCCTTTTTTCTAGTGTCATTTATTTACACAGCTTTAACTGGCCAGCCAAACCAGTTTTTAAGACTTGCAAACTAGACAGCAAATTTCCGGTGGCATCTTGCATTTGAATGGTAGTATATGTTACTTTGAATCTATGGAAGTGAATACTGCCTCGGCCATTGAGCCCATTAGTCCAATAGCTCAAGCATCACAGGATACTCCTCTCTCGTCAGAGACTCCTCAAAGAAATTTCTTAAGCAAGCGCATGATTATTGTTGGTATTGTGACTGTTCTTATCACAATCGCTGCTGCAACGGTCTTTTTATCAGGCGATAGATCTCTGCCTGCTTCAGTTTCTGAAGAACTAACTTCAGAGCAGGTAAAAACCTTGAGTCCTGCTGAGGTCAAATTTGAGAGTTTCGTTAATAAATTTGGCAACTTAAACTTACCCGCTCGAGTAGTCTCTTATAAAATTAAAAATAATTTCTCTGACGAAGAGGCTCAAGAATTTGGCGGCAAGTTAGGATTGAGTGAGCTTAAGGCCAGCTCAAATGGAAATCTAATCTTGTCAAATTTAATAGATCCCCAGGAACGGGGAATGATGACCTTTAACAAAACCTCTGGAGCTTTTGAGTATGAATCTTTTGGAGATTTTAAGCCGAGTAGTTTTGGTAATTCACCTGTTGCAAATGCTTTATCTTTGCTGAGATCCTTAAACTTGATGGATGAAACAGTTGCCTGTGACTATACTTATAATAGAAAAGATGCACAGTTTCTAAACTTTGTGGAGTGTCATCGTGATTTATCCAAGGTAGGTGGTCCAATTATTGATCTAGTTGGCAGTTTAAATCTGTCTGAAAGTGCGAGTCTGACTAATGTCAAAGTTGGTTTAACTAACGAAAACTCTGCTGATGACCCTCAAGTGATTAATTTAAATCAAGGCCTAAATGGTAAGGCCAGGCCAAATGATTTTAATACGATTACGTTTGGTTTCTATAAAGACGGTGGCGTTAGAAGGATTTCCTCAAATTTACGCTGGCTAAGCCAAAAATCCCAGTTCCCAAAAGCTGATTTGTACTCACCGGAAGAAGCATTGGCTAAGTTTTCAGGCCAACAAGCCACTTTTTCGCTGACTATCCCAGCTGGAATTGGTTTGGTTGATTGGGAGAAAGTCTACCCCGGTAATATGGCCACTTCAGAAGTAGCGACCATTGAAGATTTTGCCTTAGTTTATCCGGATAATAGTCCCAGTCAGGCTAATGAAACTTATGTCCCGCACTATTTGATTCGAGGGAGTGCGTTACTGTCATCTGGATTTACTGTTAAGTTTAGCCAAGCTCTGCCAGCTTTGAAAAACCCTGACGTAGCTGGAGTATCTACAATTGCGCAAGCTGGTAAACAACTTCAGATAAAGACTCTCCAGATTCCTTCCCCAAGAGGTAGTAGCTCAGTATCTAACTTAGCTTCTAGTATCCCTTCAGCCAGTTCTTCAATTACAGGCAATTCAAGTCCTATCCCAGTTACTTTGCCCAGTCCAACTCCTGAGCTACCATTATGTTTCCAATCAAATATTCAATCCGGTGGACTAAGTAGTAGCCTGATAATCAGGTTAAGTATTAATGGCGAGACGTATGAGCTGCGGAATAACGGTGCTCATGGTATCTATGTCTATCTAACCTCGACTCCCAGGCCTGATATTGTAGCCATTAGGCAGGCTTTTTATGATATCGTCAGAGATCAATATATAATCAATGTAGCTAAATGGTACCGCAGCAAACCTGAAAGATTAAACCAGGTACAAAGCCCTCAGGATATCAGAAATATGTTCGATGAAATGAATGGGATTGATAGCAGCTTCGATTGCCAATATCCCTTACCAAGCCAGGCATACATCACTACAGTTGACGCACCACTGCCGCAGTGTGGTGTTGGAAATGAAAATGCTACTGCAGTAAACAGAATTACTGATGAGGTTGCGCAAGCTATCTTTCAGGCCAAAGGACAAGGCAAAATTGCTGAGCTGGCCGGAAAGCCTGATCTGCTTTATGGAAATCGACTTTTTAATGGTGACAGGGGTTATTTACACTGGTTCCTGCAGCCGATTGATACCGGAGCTGGTTGGACCGAGGAAACTGCTGATGCTCATGCCTGCTATATCTCTGGAACTTCGCCATCAATCTTTGTTTACTCAGATTCAAAAATTGAGATTACTATTAGTCCAAAAAGTCCCCTCACTTATGCTGATCCGGTAATTGAGGCAGTTGGTTGGACTATCATAACTGATAGATTAGGCAATATTAACAGTCCTAAATCTAGGGAGTACTTATATTATGAGTATGACAAAAGTCAGGTTACTTTCAACCAACCGCCAGCAGGTTATGTTGTTGCCAGCAATACTTTGCCAGAGTTTATGACAAATTTGGCATCAAAATTAGGGCTTAATCAAAAGGAAACAGCACAACTTTTAAGAGAGTTCAACAATGAGGTCAAAACTGATAAAAAATACTTGCAAATTGGAATTGTCCCGCTTAGTGAGATTGAAGAGAAATTACCTTTAGAAATTATGCCCAAACCTAATAATTTAAAGAGGCTTCATTTTGTGGTAACGCCGCAAGACTCATATCAAAATATTCCAGCACCAACTATTAACTCAATTAAAAGGGGTGGATTAACAGTGATAGAATTTGGTGTACATTCACTTTGAAACTACTCGTCAACTAGGGTACTAATTTCCACTGCACTAAACTTGCCTCTGGGAACTATGGTTGGAATATTTGGAGGCACAATTTGATAATCAGGTAGACTCATCAGTGGTTTCAGGTAAAAAACAATGTTTTGGTAGGTATCTGGTTTGGGGTTAAAAGTAATTGGCAGAATCTTTTCTGATGTTTCTTGGTCAAAGAAAGAAACTAGGACATAAGGGCTGTTAATTTGTTTGGTAGCGCTTTTTACCAGATCCTCAGTTTCCAAACCATTTAGTCCTAACTGCTTGGCAAAGTTACGTAGGGTTAATGGCAAACTGGAAGTTGCTATAATTTCACCACCCCTGGGAGGAGAAATCTTTCTCAGGTTAGGTGTGTAGTCAAAATCAATACTACTGTAAATTTGGTTTTTAAACTTAAATCGGCCATCTCCTGTTAAGGTAAGCTTGAAATTACCACTGTCATCAAGATTTGAATTAGAAATTGGAGTGTGGATTTGCACCCCAATAGCTTGTCCAGCTGGTCCATAAAGATACAGTGGAGATAATAGACAATGGTTGAGGGCGACATCCCAATTAACACAGTTAACAAAATTATCAAAAACTCCAATTCCTAACGGTTCTATGGCCGCTCGGCAGCTATCCCCAAAGCGGTCAGCTTTGCAAAGAGCCACAATATTACTCGGGTAGCCAGAGGGCATAGTTTGCAAACACATAGCTCCATAAAGATCAATACAATAGGGAGTATCGTTATTCTCTGGTACGCAAAATGGTCGACCCAGGCTATTGTCACAGCGTTCACCTATGGGGCAGGTCACCAATGGAGAGCAGCTGACAATTGGAGAAGAAGCAGCTGGTCTAGCTGAAGCAACTGTAGAAGGCAGTGGACTAGTTATACAGCTATTAGTTAGCTGGCAGCTTCTGGTTGGTTCAAGTGAGGGTTTGGGAGCGAGTTTCAGATCCTTAAGTTGTAGTTGCCGGCCAGCTTGCGCCAATTGATTAGTAATCCCCAAGACCTGGTTTGATTTGGGAGTGACTTTCATAGCCACTAATTGGACTAATGGATCATCAATGTTAAGCGAGGTTTCAGCTTGAGAAGTTAAATCAAGTAAAGCCACACTTTTATAGGAAGGAGCATAACTTTCCCCGAGGTTGGCGACAGTAGTAGTAGATTTCTCGGCGGTG
>Ga0209542_10005426_pt1 | contig 25419 bp, 29 predicted proteins | sample RifCSPhighO2_01_FD_184028 | JGI IMG/M metagenome (GOLD analysis project Ga0209542, IMG submission 184028) | Soil microbial communities from Rifle, Colorado - Rifle CSP2_plank highO2_0.1 (SPAdes) (version 2) | ecosystem: Environmental > Terrestrial > Deep subsurface > Rock core/Sediment ...
TAAAAAGTGTTCCATATGGAAGAGAAAGATGGGTCGAAAAGATGATATTAAAACATCACCTTGAATCAACCATGAAATCACCAGGTCGTCCAAGGAAAAGTAAATAAATATTATTAAATGATAGATACAAAACAATGGTGGCTGTCCCCATTAATCTTTAAATGATAGATACAAAACAATGGTGGCTGTCCCCATTAATCCATTAATCTTAAATGATAGATATAAAACAATGGTGGCTGTCCCCATTAATCATAATTCCATTAATCCTATGGCGGGTGATCCGAAAAAAATCATTAATGAGCTTATATATAGATATAAAAACTTTTTTGGGGATATTGCAGTGAAAGTTTCCAAGAATGCCGCTTATAATTTAACAATGAAATTACCTCCAGAAGAGGTTCCGGATAGTTTGAGATAAAAAAATGTAAAAAATTTCGTATTGGTTTTTAATTCAAAATATGATACAGTTAAAAAAATGAAGAATATAATTAATTCCATGAACACAATGGTGATAAATAAGAAAACAAAGTCTGAGTTAAGAAATGCTTCAAGATTTTTGGGACTTAAAGAACAAGATATTTTTGAACGTGCCTTGATGTTTTATCTCTATTCCATTAAAAACCAAATTGCTTTTAAGAAAGAAATGGAAGCTTGGGACATTTTGAGTGATGAATCTTTTTTAAAAATGGGATTTTAAAAAACTATGAAAAAGGGTGAAATATGGATTGTTGATATTGGTTCAACTGGAGGACATGAACAACAAGGAATCAGACCTGCCGTCGTCATTGCTGACGTTGTCGGTTCTGTTACAACGATAATTCCGTGTACTTCTAATCTCGATTCTTTGCGTTTTCCTTTCACAGTGCAATTAGAGCCTTCATTAAAAAACGGTTTAAGTTTTGCTTCAGTAGTTGTCATTTTCCAGCTTCGCGCCATAGATAAAAAGAAGTTAAAAGCGAAGATCGGTTTTCTGGGGAAAACAGAGATTAAGGAAATTGATGTAATGATGAAAAAAATGCTTGGTATATAATATTTTCATGCTTCCAGAATTTCCAAAATTTAAAAACTCAAAATTGTCGGGCAAGGGAAAAACATAATAACTTTATGGAAAATACACAGAATTTTATATTAAAAAATATAATGTTACAGGTAGCTTTGTCCTTGTTTGTTTTTTTGACTTTGTGGTGGTTGTTTATCAAGCCATTAAGTGGAGGAGTTCTTGTGTCTTTTAAACATTTTTGGAGTTCGGTTTATGTAGCTATGCCTTTATTGGGCGGTATTTATGGTTTTGTAATAAGTAAAGCATTTGGTGGACGAAAAAGCGTCTTAGGTAAAATGATTTTAGCTTTTTCTTTAGGATTGTTTTTACAGGCGTTTGGTCAAATTATTTATACTTATTATCTATGGTCCTTGCAAATTGAAGCGCCATACCCCTCACTAGGCGATATGGGATATTTTGGAAGTATTTTTGCGTATATTTATGGTATTTTTATTTTAGCTCGTTATATAGGAGTTACAATTTCTTTTCGATCATTTTTAAATAAAATTCCTACCATCGTTATCCCATTTATAATGCTTACCTTTTCTTATTTTACTTTTTTAAAAGGATATAAATTTGATTTTTCTAATTTTTTAAAGATTTTTCTTGACTTTGGGTATCCTATTTTTCAAGCCTTTTACGTATCATTGGCATTACTTGTATTATTTTTTTCTAAAAAGTCACTTGGCGGAGTTTTGAGAAAGCCTGTTTTACTTCTTGTTTTTGCTCTGATTATCCAATATATCTCTGATTCATATTTTATTTATACTGCGAATAATGGCACATGGTATCTTGGAGGGATCGGAGATTATTTTTATCTAGTGTCTTATTTTGCAATGACTCTGGTAATTATTTACATAGGAGACACTTTTGAAAAAATTCGCTTGGAAAGCTCAAAGATCAAAACTGCGTATTCAGAAACAGACGCTGATAACGACTTAGAAAAATTATTCAATCAAATTCTTACCGAAATCATTAAGCGTCAAGTGCGCATAGCAGGGCCTCTCGGATGGCAAGAAGTGAGAAAAGTGGCTAGTGTTTCGATAATTAATGAAGAAAGTGTTGTGGTGTCTATGGTGGGTGACCCAAAGAAAACTATTGATGAGCTTATATATAGATATAAAAACTTTTTCGGGGATATTGCGGTGAAAGTTTCCAAGAACGCCGCTTATCATTTAATAATGAAATTACCTCCCGAAGAGGTTCCGGATAGTTTAAGATAAAATATTTATGAAATTTAAAAATTTTTTTCCCAACAAAAACCATTCTTATTTAAACACTATTTTTTTATGCCAATAAAATTTATTTATATATTATTGTTAATTTTTGCCTCTATGTCTGTTGCTGTGGCTGATGTATTTCTTAAAAAAGCTTCAACTTTTACAGACCTTGCTACTTTTTTAAAAAGTCCTTGGATGATAGGTGCTATCTCACTATATATTTTTCAAATTTTTATTTTTATTTATTTATTTTTTACAGGTATGAAGTTAATTGATGTTGGGATAATGCAGGTAATTCTTTATGCACTGATAGTACTCGCTTCGGGTATTTTATTTTTCCATGAAACATTGACTTTGATTAAAATAATCGGTATTATATTAGGAATCATCAGTATTGCTTTAATTAGTCTATAAGTTTTTACTTGTTGTATTTAATAGTTTATAATATATTCAAATGGAAAAAAATAAAATAAAGGGGCCTAGAAAAATTTTTGGCTATCATATGACTATGGATTGCTATGGATGTGATCGCAAAACAATTGATAGTATTGAAATTTGTTATAAATATCTTGATGAAATAACAAGGGTAATGAAAGTACACCAACAATCTCCGCCTTTTGTTGTGTATACTGACCCAGTGAAATATCCTGACAAGGCAGGCATTAGCGGGTGGGTCCCAATAGTTGAATCTGGAGTTTCTATCCATACTTTAACACCAGCAGCCTTTATTTCCATTGATATTTATAGTTGCAAAAAATACAGTGTTGAAAAAGTTAGAGAATTTACTAGAGATATTTTTAAACCGGAAGAGATAGAAGAAAAACATTTTTTACGAGGAGAGAAATACGTTCATCCAACAAAGGAAGAATCTATAAAAATTATGAAAGATTGGAAAAAATAAAAATATGACACAGAAACCTTTTTTAAGAATAATGGTTTCTCTTTACATTATCACTGTTATTTTTTGGCTTGTTCTTATATTTCTTACTAAATATTCTCTTATTAGTGAGTCAACCATTCAATTTTTTAGACTTCTTACTCAAGTACCTTTAGCGATAATTCCCTTGGTGGGAGGTATCTTTGGATTAAAAAACTCTATTGATTGGGGTGGAATAAAAAGTGGCATGGGGAAAAGCTCTTTATTTTTAAGTTTGGGATTGATTGCATGGGCTAGTGGAATGATCGCTTGGAATTATTATATATTTTTTACTAATATTGAAATACCCTATCCTTCGCTTGCTGATATAGGGTATGTTTTGGGATTATTATTTTTTGTAATTGGTATTTCTACTCTGTCTAAAATAGTTGGTGTAAAGTTTGCTTTACGAAATAAAAAGGGTAAATTTATTTTTTTTCTTATACCAGTAATTGTGATCTTATTTTCGGTGTATCTTTTAATAAATGTAGCTCGTGGGGGAGTTTTAGTTGATACTTCTGAAAGTTACTTGAAATTATTTTTTGATATATTATATCCATTAGGCGATGTAGTTATATTAACAATAACAGGTCTTTTATATTTTCTTTCAAAAAAGTTTTTAGGTGGTGTATATAAAACTTCAATTCTTGTGCTTTTTTCTGGTTTTTTGTTTTTTTATATTTCTGACTTTCTTTTTTCTTATACAACCACTCAAGGCGCTTATTTCAATGGGCATTTTGTAGATTTTTTATTCACAACAACTATGTTCACATTATCACTGGGTGTTGCAACCCTTGATCCTAGAAGAGTTTCAAGTGTGTCATATAACGATTTAATAAAAATTCAGGATAACAAAAATTACACATCAAACAATTCCGTAGAAATTTTTAAGCAGATTATAATTACAATCATTAAAAGACAAGAACGAATTGCGGGACAGATAGCCTGGGAAGAGGCAAAAGATATAGATGGACTGGTTATTATTGATCAAGCTAAGGGAGAAATATCTGTCAAAGATAATTCAAATGAGAATTTAAAAAAAATTGCCGACCAATTAGTAGAGAGATACAAAAATCTTTTCGGGGATATTGCGGTGGAAGTGTCAAAGAGCGCGGTTCGTTATCTCGTTGCTGAATTATCAAGTGATCAAGTCCCCGATAGTTTAAGATAAATAAATATGCCTGAAATAACAAATACAAAAAGCAATATTTTGCCACCAATTTTTCTTACTACCTCTGACCCTAGTATTCCTAAAAAAACCGGCATTGAACAAGAATTATACGCAAAAAATGTGGAGCTTGATGCGGTAAATGAGCTTTTATTCTTCACTCGAGAACTATATGAGATTAATTTATTATCTCTTGACCCGACAGCCTTGGCTGAGCGCATCGCAACAACAATGAGAGACAGGCTTCATTTGGAAATGGCCGGTATTTTTGTTTTTGACAGAGAGAAAAATATTTTAACTCCACTTGCTTTTGCAAAATCCGAACGTTTAATTACGATACTTCGTCAATTTGGTTTTCTTTTTCGCGGCATAATTATTACAGGAGCAACAAAGCGTCCAGCTTTTAAAAATATTTTCAATGGACAGCCTTTTATCACGGCTAATGCTTCTGATGTCTGGGGCGGTCTTATTCAGTCAAAAGATATTGAGACGCTCTCTGTCTCTGCTAATCTTAAGACAATAATTATTTATCCGCTTTTGACCGAAGAACGAGTTATCGGAGCTGTTCTTCTGGGGTATAACTCGTCATACGACCAATTTTCGCAAACAGAAAAAGAATCTTTAAAATCTTTTGCTAATGTGATTACTAGCGCATTAGATAAATCATATGCCTATAAAGAACTTACTACTGCTAATAAAAATTTAACGGCAGTCAATAAAGAAATGGAGTTGGCTAATGAAAAGCTAAAAACCGTCGATGAAACAAAATCCTCCATTCTGTCTTTTGCTCAGCATTATTTGCAAAATCCCATAGAAAATATAGTCATGGCTTCTTCTATGCTGGCCGATGGCTCGTTTGGAGAAAAAATCGAAGATATAAAAAAGGCCTCGGTGAGAATGTTTGAATCCGCTCGACATTTGTCTTTGACTGTGAAAATGTGGCTCAAGGCTCTTGATTTTGAAGAAAATCATGTAGTGTATAAAATGGTAAATTTTGATTTTACTGATATGGTAAATAAAATTAGCAAAGATTGGGTCTTGATAGCAAAGGATAGAGGCATAACTTTTTCTTTTGAAACTGACAATAACTCCCCACATATGATTACTGCTGATCAAATATGGCTTCATGAAGTAGTCGTGAATTTAATCGACAATGCTTTCAAAATGACTGAAAAGGGTTTTATAAAATTAAAAGTGGAGAAAGTCGGTATTGAAAAGTTGCGTTTTTCTATCTCTGATTCAGGCGTTGGAATTGACACAGAAACATTGCAAAGTTTATTTCAGAAATTTGAAAGAGGACATGCGGGGTGGAAAAATAATGTGGAAGGCACAGGTCTGGGTTTATATATTTCAAAGAAAATTATTGAAGAAGGGCATCATGGTCGTATCTGGGCTGAATCAGAAGGAGTCGGCAAAGGCGCGACTTTCTATGTGGAACTCGCTGTCTAATATCGTGAATCACAAAAAGATAAAAATATTAACTTTCTTATGTTATAGTTAATATAATGACAGAGTTAAAAAGAATTATAAAAGCAGGATTCATAAACTTTACTCGAGGCGGGCTGGTTTCTTTTGCGGCAGTGCTTGTAGTCACTATTACTCTTTCCGTCATCGCTTTCATTATTTTACTGCAAGCGGTACTATATTTTTCACTAAACGTTATAAAAGATAAAGTAGATGTAACTATTTATTTTAACGTTGGTGTATCAGAAAATAAAATTCTTGTTTTAAAAGAATCCCTTCTAAAATTACCGGAAGTAAAAGACGTTTTCTATACTGACGCTCCTCTTGCGCTTAAACTTTTTCGTGACCGCCACAAGAATGATTATTCAACAATTGCCGCCTTAGATGAAATAAAAGAGAATCCGTTAGGCGCTACTTTAAGCGTTAAAACTAAAGAAATTCATCAATATGAAAGTATTGCGAATTTTTTGAAATCTGACAGCGCGCTCGCTTTGGGTTCGGATAATATTGTAGATCACTTATCTTACAATAAATTAATTATAGATAGACTAAATAATATAATATCTGGGGCGCAAAAACTCGGTTTTTTAATTACTCTTCTTTTAATAATTATTTCTATAATTGTTACTTTCAATACCATTCGGTTGACTATCTTTATTACCAAAGAAGAAATAGGCGTGATGCGCCTCGTTGGCGCTTCTAAAATGCGTGTTCGGGGACCTTTTATGGTTGAGGGTGTGATTTATGGCGTTATCGCCGCTTTTGCGACATTAATTATTTTCTGGCCAGCTACGGCTTGGTTTGGACGCAATATGACTGATTTTCTGGGGCTGAATATTTATGATTATTATATTTCAAATTTCTTTCAAATTTTTGCAATTATTTTATTATCAGGTATAATTTTGGGTGTGATTTCTAGTTTCTGGGCAGTTAGGAAATATTTAAATAAGTGAGTGAAAGGAAAATTACAAAACTCATAAAAATATCAACTTTCTTCCGGTACGGATTTTTCAAACAAAATTAGTCTTGAAAAATCTTGGAGTTCAGTGCTCGTCAGCCTCGAAACCCCTGCAGAAAGTTATATTTTTAGAGTTTTGTAATTAAAAGTAAAACATGTCAAAACAAACGAAATATATTTTTGTGGTGGGGGGAGTTATTTCCGGAGTGGGAAAGGGAATTACTGCGTCTTCAATCGGGCTTATTTTGAAAAATCGCGGGCTAAATGTGACCGCTGTGAAAATCGACGCTTATATAAATATTGATGCTGGAACGATGAATCCCACCGAGCATGGTGAAGTTTTTGTATTATCTGACGGAGATGAGACAGATCAAGATATGGGCAATTATGAAAGATTTATGGAGTTAAGTCTGACTCGTGTGAACTATATGACGACTGGACGAGTATATCAAACTGTAATAAACAAAGAGCGTAATTTAGGATACAAAGGTAAAAATGTGCAAGTTGTTCCAGACATTCCGCTTGAAGTTATAGAAAGAATTAAAAAAGCGGGGACCTTAGCCAAAGCCGATGTTGTCATTATAGAGATAGGCGGAACAGTCGGAGAGTATGAAAATATTCTTTTTCTAGAAGCGGCTAGAATGATGAAACTTGAATCCCCCAAAGACGTTATTTTTGTGATGGTTTCTTACTTGCCCACACCGGGGAAATTGGGTGAAATGAAAACCAAACCGACTCAACACGCCATCCGCACTCTGAATGCTTCTGGTATTCAGCCAGACATACTTTTAGCCAGAGGCGAAACAAAACTTGACGAAAAAAGAAAAGAAAAACTTTCTATTTTATGCAATATGTTTTATGACCGAATTATTTCCGCTCCAGATGTGGATAGTATCTATGATATACCTCTTAATTTTGAAAATGAAAAACTGGGAGATAAGATTTGCGCTATTGCGGGAATAGTTTCTAAAAAGCTAGACACAGTCTCTTGGAATAAATGGAAGAATTTCGCAAAACACGCGCACAATGGCAAGGATACTGTCAAGATTGCGGTGATTGGAAAATATTTTGAGACAGGGGATTTTATGTTGGCTGATTCATACCTTTCGGTTATTGAAGCGATAAAATATTCTAGCTACGCGCAAAACAGAAAACCGATAATTTCATGGTTGAATTCTGTTGATTATGAAAATCATCCAGCTAAATTGAAAGAACTTAAAAAATATGACGGAATTGTCGTGCCGGGCGGTTTTGGCTCGCGCGGGGTAGAAGGAAATTTGAAAGTTGTTAAATTTGCGCGCGAGAATAAAATTCCTTATCTTGGACTTTGTTATGGTATGCAGATGATGATAATAGAATACGCCAGAAATATTTTAGGTCTCAAAGACGCGAATACCAGAGAAGTAAATCCAAATTCTAAAAATATGGTGATAGACGTGATGGAGTCCCAAAAGGAGCATTTGAAAAATAATTTATATGGCGGGTCCATGCGTTTGGGAGCATATAAAGCGGTTCTTGCTCCAGGCTCGGTTGCGGCAAAAGCCTATGGTAATGCAGGCGGGGAAATTCTAGAGCGACATAGGCATCGTTATGAAGTGAATCCAGCATTCATTATGGATTTAGAGCGAGCTGGTTTGATTTTTTCAGGGAAATCTCCAGATGGAAAATTGATGGAAATCGCAGAATTGCCAAAAAATAAACATCCGTTTTTCTTGGGCACTCAATTTCATCCTGAATTTTTAGCTCATCCGCTAAACCCGCACCCTCTTTTTAATGCTTTCATAAAAGCTTGTATTAACAACAAAAAAAAGTAATTTCTTATAAAAAGTTATCCACAGGCTCTCTTTTTTTCTAGTATTTTTTGTTTTATAATCTAGGGAATGGTTATGAATAAAAATCTACAAGTCATACTGTCTATCTTGGTTGCGATTGCTCTTGGCGTAGTTATTTTTTATTCTTTCCTAGGTTTCAAATCTTCTTCAACACTTACCGAAGAAGAGAGGATACAAGCTCTCATTGATTCCACTACCGCGCCTTCAAATTCAAATCCATATAGCGAAGAAGAAATGAAAAAGATTATTGATTCCACCACTGCCCCTTCTAAGGCAACTGCGCCGAATGATAAAGAATTAAAAAAACTTCTTGATTCCACCACCGCTCCCGAAAATTAAATAGCCATTATAAAATTAATAACAATTAACTAAAATAATTATGAAAAAAGAAATAATACAAAATATAAAATCAATAATTTTTGCTCTAGTATTGGTTATCGGTGTAAGTTATGTTTCTGCATATACAACATGGCTCCCCCCAACAGCGGCGCCAGTTGGGAATAATCCTGATGCTCCGATAAATGTTGGAAGTAGCGGACAAAGTAAAATTGGAGGATTGACTCTTAACACAGGTGGAGCGACCAATGGTTTGATTGTGGAAAATGGAAAAGTTGGTATCGGGACGACGACGCCTCAACATGCTCTTGATATTTCATCATCCGGAAGTGAAACAACACTAGGGCTTTTAAATACTAGTGGTTCTCCGGGCGCTATGAGATTGATTACTGCAGGCGGAGTAAATTATATTCAAAGTGGAAAAGCTTTTAGTAATAATAGTAGCGCTGATCTTAAATTTACTTCAATATGGGGAGGTACTACATGGATGACAATAAAATCTTCTGGCAATGTTGGTATCGGGACGGATAGTCCGACTGAAAAACTAGAGGTTAATGGAAATATTAAAGCAAATATGGTATTTAATCCTGTCTACGCCCCATAATAACTCTTTTTGTGTCTTCTTAGTTTTTAGAAAAAATATTTCTCTAAAATGAAAAGAATAATGGTCTTTGGAACTTTTGACGGAGTGCATAAAGGGCACTTGGATTTTTTCAAACAGGCTAGAAGACTTGCTCAAAATCCAAAAGACTCCTTGCTAATTGTTTCTGTGGCGCGAGATAAAAATGTTTTGAAGATAAAAGGAAATTTTCCAGTTTTGAATGAGAAAAAAAGAATAATCTTAATAAAGAAATGCAAACTAGTTGATAAAGTAGTGCTTTCTGGCGCCGGAGATCATATTCCGCATATTATAAAAGAGCGTCCAGACATTATTGCTCTAGGATATGACCAAAAATTCTATGTTAAGAATCTTAAAAAAGACTTAAAAAATAAAGGTTTAATGGTTAAGATAACGCGCTTGAAATCTTATAAAGAAAAAATATATAAGAATAACTTGCTTCACGCCGAAGGCGGATACGCCTCTGGCGGAAAGAATTAAAAGTAGTATAATCTTACATTATAAGTTTTTTAAAATCATGCCCAGCATGATTTTGCTAAATCATATGCAAGAAATAAATATAATAAAATTTATTAAAAAAAATTTTACAAATAAAGTCTTTGTAACTTCTTTTTTAATCAGCTTGTTGTCTGTCTTATTTATCATGCTGTTAGGATTTGGCCTCTTTTGGTATAATAGGGCGCCGATTTTCGGTTATCTAGCTAAAGAGTATTTACGAGAAACGCAAGACCAAAATTTAGACATAAAAAATGATACACAAGATATTACCGAAAGAATTTTAGAGAAGGAGACATTTTTCTCACAGGAGCGTTCTGTAATAGGTGTGGTCAAAAAGACAAATCCGGCTGTTATTTCAATCATCATTTCTAAAGAAGTTCCAAAGTATGAAACTTATATCGATCCCAATCAACAAAATAATCCATTTGGCAATTTATTTCCCGGTTTTAATTTTAATATTCCACAGTACCGCCAAAATGGCACAGAAAAAAAACAAATTGGCGGCGGGTCAGGGTTTTTTGTATCAAGTGATGGCTTGATTGTCACAAACAAACATGTGGTTGATCAAAAAGACGTTGAATATACTGTTTTTACCAATGATGGAAAAAAGCATGTGGCAAAAGTGATTGCTCGCGATCCAGTCTTGGATATTGCGTTGATTAAAATTGATGGGTCAAGTTTTCCATATCTTTCTCTGGGTAATTCCGATGGTCTCGAAGTTGGACAAAGTGTTATTGCCATAGGCAATGCGCTCGGGGAATTTAGAAATACGGTTTCTGTCGGTGTTGTTTCTGGACTTGCTCGTTCAATAACTGCGGGTGATAATTCTGGAAAGTCAGAAGTCCTTGACCATGTTATTCAAACAGACGCGGCGATTAACCCGGGGAACTCTGGGGGCCCACTTTTAAATCTTTCCGGACAAGTAATCGGCGTAAATGTGGCGGTGGCGGAAGGGTCTCAAAATATTGGCTTTGCATTGCCTATAAATAGCGTCAAAGGGGCGATTGAATCAGTAAAAACTAGCGGAAAAATAGTGCGCCCATATTTGGGTGTGCGTTATGTGGCTGTTAATTCGGAGATGAAGGAAAAAAATAATTTAACAGTGGATTATGGAGTGTTGGTTAAAGCTGGGGCTAATACAAACGAACTCGCTGTTGTTCCCGGGTCTCCTGCGGACAAAGCGGGGATTGTAGAGAATGATATAATTTTAGAAATTGATGGGGTTAAACTGGATGATAAAACTAGTCTAGCTTCCATTATCCGTGGAAAAAATGTAGGGCAAGTAATAAAATTAAAAATTCTACATAAAGGTGAAGAGAAAAATATTTCAGTCACTTTAGAGGTTGCCAAAGATAATTAAAAAACGGAAGAAAAACGGAAGCCTTGCTTCCGTTTTTTGTGTCATGTATAATGCACATTATGTCAATAAGAAAAACTGACTTTGTGGAAGGCGAATATTATCACATATATAACAGAGGTAATAGTAAGCAAAAAATCTTTTTAGATGAAAAAGATCGTGAAAGATTTTTAAAGCTTTTGTATCTTTGTAATTCTAAGAAAAGGATAGATTTTAGTAATGATATTGTGAAAAGAAAATTAAATGCTTGGGATTTTGAAAAAGGGGAATCAATAGTAAATATTGGCGCTTGGGTTTTGATGCCTAATCATTTTCATTTGTATTTGACACCAAAGGAAAAAACGGAAGCAAGGCTTCCGTTTAGAAATACAGTTACTAATTTTATGCATAGAGTTTTAACTGCTTATTCAAAATACTTTAATGCTAAATACAATAGAACTGGATCTTTATTTGAAGGAAAATTTAAATCTGTGCATTTAGAAAACGATGCGCAAGCTAAATATTTGTTTTCATACATTCATCTGAACCCAGTAAAACTCATTGATTCAAAGTGGAAAGAAGAGGGAATCAAAAATAAGAAAAAAACTTTGATTTTTTTAAATTCATATAGATGGAGTAGTTATTTAGATTATTTAGAAATTATTCGCCCAGAAAACAAAATAATTAATAGAATAGATTTTTTAAATTATTTCGATAGCAAAGACTCTTTTCAGAACGAAATTTTTGATTGGATAAAAATCAAATTAAAAGAAGATTAAAATTAAAATCATAATAAAAAACGGAAGAAAAAACGGAAGCCTTGCTTCCGTTTTTTATTATTTATCCACAAGTTATTAACAAAATCTGTTTGCAAAATAAGTTGGGGGGGGGGTATTATTAGAAAGTTATTATTAATACTTAAATTTTTTAAATATGAATAAAAATAAAAAATTCTACATGTTTCTAGCTATATTGCTCTCTCTAGTTTTCGCCACCAAAGCTTTTGCATCTCTAACATTAGGTTCTACAAATATAATTTCTACTGGAGCTTTGACTATTACCGGCGCTGGTAATTCTACTTGGGATTTAGGTTCTGGTAATATTTTATCATTACAAACTACAAACAATGGAGCTATCACAACAGGAACGGGACTATTTACTACTGGCGGGAGTTTATTTGTAACAGGAGCCTCAACAATCACTACTTCTGAAACAGTGCCGATAGTTATCGGTGGCGCTTCTACAACTTCCACACTTACCTTACGTTCAACTTCAGGAGTAGGCACAACCAACGCTGACATAATTTTTCAAACAGGCAATAACGGAGCAACAGAGGCTATGAGGATTTTGAATAGTGGATTCGTTGGCATCGGGACGGCGGCGCCGGGAGCGGCATTGGACGTTGCAGGCAATATTCGAATTGGCACAACCGGCAATACCACAGTTTATAAAGTGGCCACAGGTGACCTTTATTTTGGTACCAATCCGGTCGGAGACTATGATCTACGACTTGTCGCCGGTGGTGCAACTCGTATATTACTCGATGGCAATACTGGCAACGTCGGCATTGGCACGACGACGCCAAACGCTAACGCCATTTTAGATGTTACTTCCACCACTAAAGCATTTATGCCACCCCGGATGACCACGACTCAAAGAGATGCGATTGCAAGTCCTACCGCAGGAATGGTTATTTATAATTCAAGCACTAATAAATTGAATGTTTATACGACAACTTGGGAAGCGGTAACCTCGTCATAATAAATAATAAAAAACGGAAGCAAGGCTTCCGTTTTGCTCGTTTTTTATTTGTGATAATTAAATATCGTTAGCTTTGATAGTTGAAGCGAGGTAGATTCCTTTGAGCATCATTGCTCCTAATACTAGAAAAATGTAATTAAAAGATGGTACGAAGGTAAAAATAACGAGAGCGACGAGAGGAGCGATAATATAAGAAAGCGGTGGACCACTGCGGAAAACGCCTATCCATTCTTCGTTCTCTGGTTTTATGTGTTTGAAAAAGTATGAGTCAGACATAACTTCTATTGTCGCGGCGCCTATGCGGGTGCAGAATAGGGCCAGAGCCCAGACCCAAACTTCAGTGTTTTTGATAAAAAAGAGGGATAGGGTGGCGGCGCCTGCGACAAAAAATCCGAGCATTAACATTTTTCGCTCTCCAAATCTGTCCGCGTACATTCCTTCGAGGGAGGGAAGAAAAGAGAAAGGAAGAAGCATAAAAGCAAAAATGATACCGATTTCTCTCCAACTGAACCCTATGTGAGTGTAGAGGTATATAGGAGTATAGATAATCATAATAGCGTAAAAAAACTGAAGCAGGAAGTTCATAGTGTAGGCGCGAAATAAATTTCTATCACTAAAAAACTTTTTCACGAAGCCAAATGATTTGAGTCGGTCATAATCGGGGTCGGTAACGTTTTTGAAAGCGAATAGGGAAAATAAGAAAAATCCTGTCATAATGCAAAAAGCCAATAAGTACACATTTCGGAGCGACGAAGCTCCGTCTCTGCCACCCCAGACTGATAGAATCTGCGAAAATATCCAAGCCACATTCACCAAGGCTATGTACGTACCTCTAGTTTTTCCTGTGCTTGCTTTCGGGGAGAATATTTTAAGAAGCTCGTCGAGAGAAAAAGCAATCAATATATTTAAAGTAAAGCCAGCAATAAATGCCGTCGTAATAATCCATGGTACGTTGAAAAAAACAAAACAAAATATAGAGAGAGCATCTAGCGCTGTTACTAGAAGCAGAAACTTATATCCTCCGAGTTTCTTTAGTATGTGTGGCGCTACCAGAAGTCCTAGGATAGAAACAACAGAGGCAAATACATAAGTGATTCCCATTCTATTTTCTCCTACAAAAGAAGAGAGAAAGCTTGAATTCACATAGGACATAAGCGCGATAGGGAGCGAAAATAGGAACCCCGCCAAATATATTATTTTTCGATTGTGTCGCATTTATACGCTAAGTATAACAGGAATCACTAAAGGACGCTTTTCAGTTTTTTGATATAAGAACTTTGAAACTGTTTTTCCTAATCCTGTTTTTATATAATCAAAATCTATGCCACTACCATTTGAGTAGTTATTTAGTTTTGTAGGGCTCTTTGCTATGCTATCTTCTACTGATTTTTTAATAATAATTCTCACTTGGCGCAAAAGCTCTTGATTTTCTTTTAGATACACAAATCCGCGAGAGATCAGATCCGGAGATTTTTTTAATTTTCCAGTTTTTTGATCAACTAATATGATAACTACAAACATTCCGTCTTGAGCCAGCATGGCGCGGTCTTTAACAACCACATTTTGCACATCGCCGATAGAAAGTCCATCTACTACCATCATACTAGCCGGAGCTTTTTCTTTGCGAACGGTTATTTTATTACCTTTGTCTATAACCTCTATAATCATGCCGTTATCTGGCACCACAATATTTTCTTTTGGAAAATTATTTCTTTCATGGATTATTTGCGCATGAATACGCAACATTGAATGGTTGCCATAGCCAGGCATGAAAAATTTTGGATTGACAGTCTTATTAATCCAGACCAAATCTTCTTGTCTGGCATGTCCGCCCGAGTGTACTTCAGACATTCCGTAGTGTATGAGTTTCAAGTCGTGTCTGTACAGATTGTCTTTTAATTTTTGTATGTTTACTTCATTTCCTGGAATAACAGATGAAGATAACAAAACCGTATCCCGTGAATTTAGTTTGATATTTTTATGATTATTGGTTGCCATTCTCATAAGAGCGGCAAATTCTTCACCCTGCGCGCCCGTCGCTATGACTACGATTTTATTTGGCGGGTAATTATCAATTTCCTGAGAAGGGACGAATGTTTCATCTTTAGCCTTGAGAATGTTGGCAAGTTTAGCTATCTCAATGTTATTTTTCATACTTCTTCCTTCAACAACAATTTTTTTATTAAAACGTTCGCAGATTTCCACAATTTTAATCATACGATCAAATTGAGATGCGAATGTTCCGATGATGAGCCTGCCTTTGGTTGTTCTAATTATTTCTTCTATATTTTTTTGAACCTCTTTTTCTTCAATTGAAAATCCTGGCACTTCGGCATTTGTGGAGTCTGCGATTAAGAGCAGAGTATTATTTTTCCCCAACATTCCCCATTTTTTTTCTTCTTTTGCTGTCGGTTTGCCTTTTTCGTGTTCTAATTTCATGTCGCCGGAAACTATGATATTGCCGTAGAGCGCGCCAATGATAGCCCCCATTGAGTCGGGGATAGAATGGAAAACAGGAAAAAAACCAAGAGAAAGTTGATTGAATTTTACTTTTGTATCTTCATCCACTACGCGCAGGTCCAGAGTTTTGTTTCCGGGAAATTCCTCTTGTCGTTTTTTTATCATCAGGGTTGTCAAGAATTGCGCGTATATTGGCGGGTTGCCTATACGGTCAATAATAAATGGAATACCGCCAATGTGATCCAAATGTCCGTGAGTGATAACCACTGCGCGAATTTTATTTTTTCTTTCTTCCAGATATTTGAAATTCGGCAATGTAAAGTCTGCGCCCATAGCCTCTTCTTCATCAATAAAATGGAATCCTATGTCGAGCACAATGATGTCATCTTCAGACTCGACTAGAATCATATTTCTTCCAACTTCTTCCACTCCGCCTAGAGGAATAACGCGAATCACTCCTTTTTCTACCGGCGGAATTTTGTTTTCAACAATATTTTTATTATGTTGGTTGCCATACAAACCAGAACCTCCGGACGAGCCGTGTCCCTTTTTAGAATATTGATAAGTAGAGCTTTTTGATGAGTTTTTTTTATAAATCTCACTTGAAGACTTACCCTCGGGCATAGTCCTACGAACTGGCCGACCGGGAGCAGTTCTATGGTCTCCGCTTGTGTCACTGCGAGAAATTGAACTAAAAGATAATCTTGTTTTTTTTATCATAAATAATTTTTAATAGGTATTTGTTTTGTTTTTTGTTTTAATAAATATTTTCCAAACTTTTTCTGTTTGAGTGTACCATAAATGCACATTTAGATAACGATCTGAAGGCGAGATAATTTGGTCTATTTTTGGTTCTTTAAGATTTTTTGGAACTATATATATGAAATCTGGACTATATAAAAAAACTGCTGGCATATCTTTTTTTATCTCCTCGGAAAATTGGATGTATTTTTTTATTCTGGATTGTTCATCAAGGCTGACGAATGCGTCTTCTAAAATTTTATCCACTTTTGCATTGGTGTACATAGCGACATTGAGTCCCGGATCTTTTCTTTGCGAGGAATGCCAAAAAGCAAAAAGATCGGATTCGCGATTTATAATCGTTCCAAATAAGAGGGCGTCATATTTACGTGGACGAATTACATTTTGATTCAAATTGCCAGTTTCAAAAATTTTTATATCAACTTTTATGCCGATAACCGCTAAATCTTGTTTTATTAGTTCGGCAGTTTTTACAAGTTCTGGAACACTTCCTGTTGATATAGAGAACTCAAGTTTTGTAACCACTTTCTTTTTCTTCTCAGTTGTCGTTTTTTCTAAAAATCCGTCCGCGCCGATTTTCCAACCATCTTTTGATAAATTATTTTGCGCTTTTTCTAATAAATCTTTCCGTGAAATAGGCTCTTTATCTTCCAACTCGTGATATTTTATCATATTTGGCGGTATTGGATCATCAATCGTCACTCCATACCCCAAAAGCACATCTCTGACAATCTTGTCTTTATCTATGGCTTGATTAATCGCCGCAACAATATTTTTGTCAGTAAAGAGATGATTGGCATTTTGATTAAAGAAAAGTCCAAATACTCTTGAGAGAACTATGGACTCTACTTGATAATTTTTTTCTTTTAAATCTTCCGCATTTATGGGAGTAATAGAGCTTATTGCTTCTATCTTTTTATCAACAAGGGCTTTGATAAGATCATTTTCATTTTGATAAAAATACAAATTTATATTTTCAATGTATGGTTCACCTAATATAAATTTTTTAAATGGTGTTAGTTCATAATAATCTATAATTCCAGACGATTGTTTATTTACTGCATTTATCATATAAGGTCCTGATCCAATAGGTTTTGTGTTTGCATCATTGAGTTCTAGAGGCGTGTTGTCCCATAGATGCGCGGGCATAATACCAAGCGTCATATTTTCTAAAAATAATGCATAGGGTTGTTTTAAGGTGAAGACCAAAGTTTTGTCGTCTTTTTTTTCTACTGTTACTCCATCCCAGTTGCCTTTGTATGGACTTTTAATTATTGGGTCTTTTACTTCTTTGATGGTGAAAATTACATCATCGGCTGTGACTGGTTGTCCGTCGTGAAAATAGATTTTGTCTTTCAGGACGAAAGTATAAGAAGACCCATCTTTTGAAATGTTATAGCTTTCAGCCAAGTCTGTGGTGATAGATCCATCTGTGGATTTTCTCATCAGTCCCGAATAAATGAGTGATGCCAAGTCTCTATCGGTGTCCGAGGATGCTAGTATGGGATTAATGAATCTAGGTGTGCCGATTATACCCTCCGAAATGCTTCCGCCCGCCATAGGAATTTCTGTCATAAACATTTGATTAATGTTTTCTAAGATTAATATTGTCGTCATAACGAGGATTAGACAAAATCCAGAAAAAACGATGCGCTCTTTTCTTGAGAAAGTTGAAATAGCTATCTTTATTTCTCTCTTAGACGGCAATTTAGAATTGCTTATACGATTATGTAGATTTTCCATCCTGTAAAAATTAGTTCGAGGCTAGCTTTTAGCTTTTATAAGTATAGCTAAGAATGCGAGAACTGCAAGCAAAATTCCTAAAAAAATTGAAAGGTAAAAGAGGAATTTTTCAAATCCTCTACGAGTGTGATGGAATGATTCTCCATCTCCGCCTCCGAACGCTCCCCCCAAACCAGCGCCGGATTGTTGTAACAGTATAGTGGTTACTAGTATGACAGATACAATGATCTGCGAGTAAGGAAGTATTTTAGCTAATATCTGCATAAAAGTTATTATTACATATTGCAAATGAAAAAACAAGGCGGTATAATTCTCTATATGCAGAATAATAATTCCGTTTTGGGTCTATTTAAAAAATTATTTTTTAATTTCAATGCCAGGCAAATGAAGGACGCGACCTTGGCTTTCAAAAAACACTTGGATGACGGTGGTAAGATGCTTTTAGCTATGGGCGGGGCGATGTCTTCCGCGCAGATAGGTGTGACGCTCGCGCCGATGATTCGGGAAGACAAGATTCATGCTATTTCCTGCACCGGCGCAAACTTGGAAGAATCCATTTTTCGGTTGGTGGCGCACGATAGCTATAAAGATTATCCAGACTATAGATATTTTACCAAAGAAGATGATGAGAAAATTTTAAATAGGGGAGAACGTCGAGTGACGGACACTTCTATTCCAGAGGAAGAAGCATTTCGGGTAATGGAGCCGATTATTTTAAAATACTGGAAGGAAGCGGAAAAAAATGGCAAAAGATATTTTCCACACGAATATTTTTATCAGATACTTCTTGGCGATGAACTTAAAGGTAAACCTGCCTCGCCTACAACTGCGAGTCAAGGCGGGTATGAGGGCAATCCAGAACATTGCTGGCTTCTCGAGGCCGCCAAGAAAAATCTACCGATTGTCGTGCCGGGCTGGGAAGATTCAACTCTTGGAAATATTTTCGCCGGATACTGTAAAACAGGGGAAGTGAACCCAAGTGTTATGAAGACTGGCGTGGAATATATGATGTACTTGTATGATAAATATGTAGAGCTTTCCAAAGATGCCTCAGGACTTGGATTTTTTCAAATTGGTGGCGGGATTTCGGGGGATTTTCCTATTTGTGTCGTACCTTCTATAAAATATGATTTGAAGAAACCTGTTCGACCTTGGGGGTATTTTTGTCAGATTTCTGATTCTACTACTTCTTATGGTTCATATTCCGGCGCTACGCCGAACGAAAAAATAACTTGGGATAAATTGACCAAAGATACTCCGATGTTCGTTATAGAGTCCGATGCCACTATCGTCGCGCCACTTATCTTTGAAGCTATTTTAGATAGATATAATATCACTGAAAAATAATTTTTATATTATTTTCAGTGAAAATTTTTTTAATTTTTTTATTCACATTGCCAAGGGTTTAAGTTGTGATATTATACGAACATGAAAAAAGTAATTGATTGGTTCGTTAATAAAACTAAATCTTTGTTTCCTAGAGATGTGTCTTTTTTTGGGTTGTTTAGAAAGATAGGAGAACAACAAGAAAAAATTGTTCTTTTATTCATTGAGCAAGTCACTAAGCGCAGTTTTGATAATGTGGAATATTCGCGTAAAGCGGAAATTATTGAACACGATAGCGATGCCATCGTAAAACAAGTCTCGCATTATTTGCGGGATGTTTTTATAACTCCGCTTGACCGCGATGATATTCATCATTTATCACATGAGCTTGATAATGTGATTGACTTGATTGAAGACGCAATAATTAGAATTGAAATGTATGATATTAATGATTACAGTCCAGCTATCGTGGGTTTCGCGCAGTTGATAAAAGAAGCATCGGTTAATTTAATTAAGGTAATTGATTGTATGACAGAAAATGATAGCAATCGTTTACAGCCGCTTAAAATGGAGATAAGCGAATTGGAACGTAAAGCTGATACTTTACGCAAAAATGAAATTATTCGTTTGCACAAAGAATTACAGGACACAAAATTAATTGTTCAGCATGAAAAAGTCATTGAGCGTTTAGAAAGAGTCATGGATCAATACAGAAAAGTTGTAGAAATGATTGATCGTGTGGTTGTAAAAGTTACTTAACATATGGCAGAAACCAATTTAGTTTATTTGATTTTTATTATTGGTGTAGCGTTGGCTTTTGATTTTACCAACGGCATGCATGATGCCGCTAATTCCATTGCCACAATAGTCTCTACCAAGGTGCTCTCTCCGCGGCTAGCTGTAGTGTGGGCGGCGTGTTTTAATTTCATAGCTTTTTTAATTTTTGGCACAGCGGTAGCCAAGACAATCGGTCAAGGATTGATTGACGTTTCGATTGTCACGCCGACGGTGATTTTAGCCGGACTCTTGGGAGCAATCGGCTGGAATATGATAACTTGGTATTTTGGTCTACCTACGAGCTCTTCACATGCTTTGATCGGAGGATATGCCGGAGCGGCAATTGCTCATGGTGGTTTTGGAGTAATTATTACAGCTGGATGGACCAAGACAATTATTTTTATTTTTCTTGCGCCTATGGTCGGAATGTTTTTAGGCGGGGTTCTTATTACCGCTATTTCCTGGTTTTTACATATCACTAGAGCCCGACCCGAGCCGGTTATAAAATGGTCCAGACATACGCAGTTAGTATCAGCCGCCCTTTATTCATTGGGTCACGGTGGCAATGATGCGCAGAAGACTATGGGTATTATTGCGAGCTTGCTTTTGTCGGCAGGTGTGATTAAAACTTTTTTTATTCCATTTTGGGTGGTATTGGCGGCGCATGCTGCTATCGGCCTCGGTACTCTAAGCGGGGGCTGGCGCATCGTTAAAACTATGGGTCAGAAAATTGCTAAATTGCGACCAATCGATGGTTCATGCGCCGAGACGGCGAGCGCCATTAGCCTTTTTGGCGCTACATGGCTTGGTGTGCCGGTCAGCACCACGCATGTTATCACGGGCGCTATCAGTGGCACAGTGGCAGCGCGCCGATTTAACGCAGTGCATTGGGATGTTACGGGCCGAATTGTTTGGGCATGGCTATTCACTATTCCAGCCGCTTCTATTGTCGCGGCGATTGTGTTTTATTTGCTTAACTTAGTATAGTTACTTTACTTAACTAAAGTAGAGGAGTGAGAGATATAGAAAAAAGGTGTGATAATATTATGGGGTGCAATATATCCATGTAAAAGTCACAGCCGGGGCGAGGAAGGAATCTTGGGAAAAGAAGTCCGAAGACCATTTTGAAGCTTCCGTAAAAGAGAAAGCTAAAGGAAATATGGCAAACACCCGCGCGCTTGAGCTCGTAGCCAGACATTTCAAAGTCTCTCTTAAGAAAGTCCGTATTGTAAATGGGCATAGGCACCCGAGTAAGCTTTTGGTGGTGGAATAGTTTTCTACAGGCGCTTGCTTTTAAAGATATGTACGCTATAATGTACCTATTATGATTAATACAAAAACAACAATTTCAATTTCTGAAGCTCGCAGACGTATTTTTGATATTGCTGATGAGGTTCAAGCGCCTAATAAAGTGTACTCTTTGACTGCTGATGGAAAGCCCAAAGCAGTTATTATGTCTGCCGAAGAGTATGAATCCTGGACCGAAACAATGGAAGTATTGCGTGAATGTCCTGATATTTTTGAACGTGTTGCTGAATCTGATCGCGCTGTTAAGACAGGTGACTGGAGTAATTTTGTCAGTTGGGAAGATGTAAAAAAAGAATGGGGATTGAATGTTGCTAGAAACTCAAAAAATAAACATGACATATCAAATACAAGTACAAAAAAGCGCAAAAAAGCAACTCGATAAAATTCCTTCTATATATCGGAGTAAAATAGGAAAAGCTATTGACTCTTTAGCTTTCGATCCGTTTCAGGGCAAGAAACTAGAAGGGGAATTAAGAGGCAATTACTCTATTAGAGTATGGCCTTATCGTATAATTTATCAAATCTACAAAAAAGAACTTATCGTTTTGATAATCGAAGTTGGTCACCGGCAGGGTATATACTAGGTAAAAAATAAAAATGTCTCGCTCCAATAAAAAATCCTTTAATTTCAAAAGCAAAGTTATTGTGTGGGGAATGGGAAGCGACAAAGGACATGATGCTGGCGCGTGGAGATTCGCGCGGGTGCCGGAGAAGATATCGGCGGAGATTAAAGAAATGCAGAAGGGAAGATTAAGGCGGGGTTGGGGCGCAGTCTATGCGAAGGCAAAGATAAGAAAGAGCGAGTGGGTCACTTCCATCTTTCCAGACAGACATTCAGCTACATATATTTTGCCGCTTAAGAAACAGATTCGCTACGAAGAGAATCTTTATGATGGGATAGATATCAATGTGACTATAAAAATTTGGTTTTAAAATATTGAATAAAAGGTCTATAATATATTGAGTTGAACCAACAGATAATGAAAAGTTTTGTGACATGATTCATAGATGGTCGAAAATAATAGAGATGTGCTATAATGAGTTGTATTAGTAACCCCGACGTAAAGTCGGAGTCCCGACCATAATTTATTAGGCGTCGGGATTAATAAAGTAAATAAAATTTATGGCAGTAAAAAAAGTTTCCGCATTTATGAAACCTATGAATATAAGCTCTGAGCTAGCAGAAGTTGTGGGCAAGGGTCCTATGCCTCGTTCTGAAGTGGTTAAGGCTTTGTGGGTATACATTAAAAAGAATAATCTTCAGGACCCAAAAAACAAACGCAACATCAATGCTGATATGAACTTAAAGAAAGTATTTGGTGGCAAGAGCGTAGTCAATATGTTTGAGATGACTAAACTTGTTTCCAAACACCTTTCATAATAGTGGAGGGTATTTTATAAAATCTATTTTTAACTCAAATCATTCCAAACGATGAGTTTCCATTCATCCTTTTTGAAGAAGTGGGTAGTATATGAGCAAATAGCCATACTGGCATTATCTATCGGATTAAAATAGCTCAACTTATTATATTCTGAAGCAGTGAGTTTTTCACCGTGGAGCATATAAGACACTACCATTTTCAGAAAAATACCGTGAGTTACCATGATTATTCTTTCTTCTGGCCTCTCTGTTATATAAAATAATAATTTTCTGGCTCTTTCTTTTAGATCCTCAAAGTTTTCTTCATCTGAATAACGCAAGTCATCAGTGTGATAACTTTTATCAATTTGGTCCACAATCTTTCGGACTTCTCTTTCTCCTCCTTCGTGTCCAATTATTTCAGAAGGATTTCTTCTTTCCACTAGCAAGTCGCAATATTCTACTGGCATTTTTAATTCTTCGGAAATAATATTCGCTGTTTCTTTCGTGCGCTGATACGGACTGGAAATGATAACTTCAGGGCGTCCTTTGTGTTTTGGGAATCTCTTGGCTGTGGCTAATGCTTGTTCGCGACCTTTTGCGCTTAAAGACCCTTCCGGTCCTTGACGGATACCTTTAGCATTAAGTTCTGTTTCTCCATGTCGCACGAAATATATTATCTTTGTTGCCATATGTATATCTTACTACAAATTTATGATGTATGGAGTACTATATATCAACGGCGCTCGGACATTAAGTAAATAAGCTTGCTCATACTTCTCGTTTGTTGATATAATTAAACTATTATTAATAAAACTAGACATATATTTTATGGCAAAAGGAGACGGACATAGAAAAGAAAAAAAGAAACCAAAAAAAGGTAAGTAATATACTTTGAGTTACGAGATATTTATGGCAGAAGAAATAAAAAAACCTGTATGCGTGGGGATGATTATGGATGGCAATCGTCGCTGGGCGAAACAGAGAGGTCTTGATAGTTTTGAAGGTCATAAAATGGGATATAGCAAGGTGAAAGATGCGGTAGATTGGTGTCTCAAGGAGAAAATACCAAATTTAATTTTATACGCTTTTTCGATTGAGAACTGGAAGCGTTCCAAAGATGAAGTTTCCTATTTAATGGGAATTATTAATATGATGATATCCAAAGATATTTCTTCTTTAAAAAAGAAAGGGATACGAGTAAGCTTTATTGGTGAACTATCTATGGCCGAAGAAGATATCAGAGAACTTATCAAAAAAGCAGAAACAGAAAGCAAAGAATTAAAGAAACTTCATCTTGTGATTGCGTTTTCTTATGGTGGAAGACGAGAAATCCTAAATACCGTTAAAGAAATTTCAAAAATAAAAAGTAAAGAAGAAATAGAAAATTTAAGCGAAGAAGAATTTTCAAAATTTTTGTGGACTGGTAGCATTGGTGTTCCGGATCCAGATTTGATTATTCGCACCGGTGGGGAAATGCGCTTGTCTAATTTTTTGACTTGGCAGTCTACTTACAGTGAACTTTTTTTCCTTAAAATGTATTGGCCAGATTTTAATTATGAAGAATTTAAAAAAATTCTTGAAGAATTTGCTCTAAGAGACAGGAGGTTTGGTCAGTAGTTTTTAGGTTGACACTTTTTTTTATTAATATATACTTGCTTTTATGTCTTTCCTTCTGTAGTTTATAGGAGAATGACATTTAAATTCAACCTTCTTTGACAACCGAATAGGTTTTAAGAACAAGTGCCCGCCTGCATCAGCTATGCTGAAAGCATTGCGGGCAGGCAAGCTTGTTTATTTTTTTGAGAAAATAATTCCCCGATGTAAAGTCGGGGTTCCGACACAAATTTATTTGGCGTCGGGATTTAGAGAGCAAAGATTGAACTCTAACAAGTAACAAAAATAGTTTCTTTAATATGCTAAATTATAGTGTCGTAGACATTGAGGAGCGTAATGACGAAATGCTGTTTTTTGTTTTGTTTCGTTCCTCGGTTCGCCGAAGCTTTATGCGAAGGCGACCAATAACTTTTAGTTAGAGTTTGATCCTAGCTCAGGATGAACGCTGGCGGCGTGGATAAGGCATGCAAGTCGAACGGTCCGCCCTCATTGACGACATTTATAGCAATATTTGTGTCGAAGATGTGGCGGATAGTGGCGAACGAGGTAGTAATACATAGGAACTTCCCCTTTAGTCGTGAATAATCTGTCGAAAGATGGACTAATACATGATGGTCCCAGCCTTCTGAAATAAAATTTACGAATAGTGAGATAAAATTGGTTAAATATAAATCAAAATTATTCTTGCTGAAAGTAGAAGGTATTTCAGAAGGCTGGGTAAAGCCAAAATTAATTTTTTGTACGCTAAAGGAAAGGCCTGTGCGATATCAGCTAGTTGGCGGTGTAATAGACCACCAAGGCTATGACGTCTAGGGGAGGTGAGAGCCTGACCCCCACCGATGGTACTGAGACACGGACCATACACCTACGGGTGGCTGCAGTCGAGAATCTTCCACAATGGACGAAAGTCTGATGGAGC
>Ga0209542_10005428_pt1 | contig 25418 bp, 24 predicted proteins | sample RifCSPhighO2_01_FD_184028 | JGI IMG/M metagenome (GOLD analysis project Ga0209542, IMG submission 184028) | Soil microbial communities from Rifle, Colorado - Rifle CSP2_plank highO2_0.1 (SPAdes) (version 2) | ecosystem: Environmental > Terrestrial > Deep subsurface > Rock core/Sediment ...
GTCCGCGAGCGCGTCCGAGGCGCGTTCCAGCGCAGTCGGAGCGTACGCTTCAGGTTCAAGCCACCACGCACGCGGAGCGTGCGAAATCAGCCGCTCCGCGGCTGGAAATGGGTTCGCGCAAAGGTTAGTATGTCAGCACCATGTAGAAAATTGCAAGTAAGTGGGGTTCGCCTTGTGGAGTTTATCCCGACAAAGGAGGGACTCGGCGACTAATTTGTATTCAATTTTGGGGGGTAAAAACGAATTGGAGGTTTCGCAAAATATGGTTCGAGCCGATGTTTTTCAGAAATCGCTTTCATGTGGTATCTCTGGAAAGGTAGCTCGCTTGATCCCGTAGAGTAATGTACGGGACAGATAGATGATTGCCTCTCTCGCGCTTGCGAAGGCGCGGGAAGACAGAATTCGGCTTACTGCTTTTTTGGACCAAAAACGCTTTCCGCGAGGAGGGCGTTTTTGTTTTCTTACGCGCGGCGTATCCAATTTCTTCGTTTGTGGCAGTAGTTCCTTATTTTTGTATGTATTATTAATTTGATGTATGATTTGATTTAGTAAATCGCTGAAGGAGTTATCAGATGTATCTGTATTCAGCAATCGCTATTGGAGGTTCTATTATTGCGAGTTTCGTGGTTGCGTTTTTTGGAGCATGGAAGGATTGTTTATGGGAATCATTCTCAATCCGTAAATTCTTTCGTACTCCTATTGTTTTTACTTTCTGCGCTATCGTACTGTCGTTGTTTTTTGGACAACCGACAAATCTTTGGGGTGCTACGGCTTATATATTGGGTGCCGCCGGTCTGGAAAGGATTTTGACTGATATGTACAAAGTGGTGTACAGGAAAAAGCCGAGTAAGTTTTTACGCGCAGGCCGCGACACCGGCTGGTTACGGGAACGATTGCGCGGAAAAACCTAGAGTAGCCGTCTTATTGCAAAGATTCAAAATTTTGCGATGAGACGGTTTTATTGTATGCGCATACGGCAAAAATGCGGTATGTCTAGGTTCAGATACATCTGATACACCCGCTAGGTTTGTAATATGATAACAGGAGTAAAACTAAATCCGATTTAGTTATCCACAGCTAAATCGGATTTAGTTTTGCCTCTTTCGGTTGATTCGCGGGCGTAGAAAAAATCGGCAGTTATAGAATTGATTAGAGGTGTTCTATTTGATAATATTACGCTATAAGTGATACGGCTATTCTATCACGATATCTATATTATAGTATAATATGTCCATAATAGGAAAAAACATCAAACGCCTCCGGCAAGCAAAAGGAATTTCACAAGACAAGCTCTCTAAACTTGCCGATGTTTCGCTTCAAACTATCGTCAAAATGGAGCTTGACGATAAACCAAACCCGACGATTGAGACGGTTCAGAAAATAGCAAAGGCGTATGATGTCAGCGTTGATGATTTGTTAAAATAATAACTATGGCGACACTACATTTTAAGGGGAAAGAAATAGTTAGAAACCATCACCTCGCGATTCCGTATCATGAGCTTGTTCCGGATGAAAAAAAGAGTTTATCCAACCCCTCGACGAAGCTCGGGGCAGGAAAGCCGTCGCTCAATGACAATCTCATTATTCACGGCGATAACTTGCTTGTGCTCAAAGCTCTTCTGCCTACTTATGCCGGAAAAATAAAGTGCATTTACATTGATCCGCCCTACAACACAGGTAACGAAAAATGGGCGTATAACGACAATGTAAATTCGCCAATGATGAAAGAGTGGCTTGGCAAAGTGGTGGACAAAGACGACCTCACGCGTCACGATAAGTGGCTTTGTATGATGATGCCACGATTGAAACTGTTGCGGGAACTTTTGCGAGACGACGGCGTGATTTTTGTGAGTATTGATGATAATGAACAACATCATTTGCGAGATTTAATGGATGATGTTTTTGGAGAGGAAAACTTCATAACAAACATTATTTGGGAGAAAAAATACTCTCCGCAAAGTGATGCGCGATGGCTTTCAGATAATCATGATTTTGTTATCGTATATGCAAAAAATAAAGACAACTGGAAACCCAATTTACTCCCACGAACTGACTTATCTGACGCGGTTTACAAAAATCCTGATAACGACCACAGGGGACCATGGATGTCCGACAACCCATCCGCTAAAACTTATTCGGTATCAACTGATTTTCCTATAACGAGCCCAGCCGGAAAAGTTTTTTATCCCCCAAAAAGTAGATGTTGGAGATTCACAAAGGAAAGACTTGAGGAGTTAATAAAGGATAATCGGATTTGGTTTGGCAAAGATGGCTATGGAATGCCGCGACTAAAAACTTTTCTTTCTGAAGTTCAAGCAGGACTTGTTTCAAAAACGATTTGGTTTCGTGAGGAGGTTGGCGATAATCAGGAAGCAAAAAGAGTAATAAAGGATTTATTTCCCAACGAACATACTGATCTTTTTGCGACACCAAAACCAGTTAGGTTAATTGAAAGAATAACTCAAATGTCGACCGACAAAGATTCAATTATTCTCGACTCCTTCGCTGGGTCCGGCACAACAGCCCACGCTACGCTTGCGCTCAATAAAGAAGATGGCGGCAATAGAAAGTTTATTTTAGTGGAGATGGAGGACTACGCGGATAGGATTACAGCCGAACGAGTGCGGCGGGTGATTAAAGGTGTCAAAACTGCCAAAGACGAAAACCTGAAAAAAGGACTTGGTGGCTCATTCAGTTACTACGAACTCGGCAAGCCGATTGATACCGAAAGGATTTTGAAAGGAAAGGACTTGCCGACTTATGCCGAGATGGCGCGCTATATTTTCTATACTGCCACCGGCGAAGAATTTAACGAAAAGAAAGTCAACGAAAAAACCGGTTTTATCGGCGAAAGCAAGGAATATCAAGTGTATTTGCTCTACAAGCCGGATATGGAATATCTGAAATCCACCGCGCTGACTTTGGAGCGCGCCGAAACCCTCGGCAAACCTGCGGGGAAAAAGCGTCTCGTATTCGCGCCGGCAAAGTATCTGGATCAAGAACATCTTTTGCGTTACAACATTGATTTTGCGCAACTCCCGTTTGAGATTTATCAAAAGCAATAGATATGGAACTGAAGGATTTAAAACTGCAAAATCTGGGTATAACCGCCGAAAAATTCGGGAGAATTCTCGCAATCGTTGATTTTGGCAATGTAACTTATTGGTATCATAAAGACAGAGTTGGGCCCGATGCGGCACCACTCAAAGAAAATCAGCGGCTGATTGCTGATCTTGAGAAATTATATTCTTTCACCAACGACTTCGCTTATCAAGCAAGATTTTATTATGGGTGGCATCCGCGCCTGCCGAATTCTCAGCACATAGTTGTGAAGGCGGATAAGTTGGGCTTTATAAAAAATACTAAACAGATTCAATACATTAGGCATTATCTTTCTGAAAACGAGCAAACCAAAGACGGGGCTTTCATACAAACTGATGCCGGTGGGTCGTATATAAAAATACCAAAATGCAATTTTGATGTTGAAATTGCCATTGACTCAATGCGGCTTATGAAGGATTACGATACACTTTGCTTATTTTCCGGCGATAGTGATTTTGCGCGGCTCGCGCATTTTATTAAAAAAAGAGGGAAAAAAGTAATAGTGATAGCATCCGGACAAATTTATCATGAGCTCAAAAAAGCCGCCGACTTGTATATTAACGCTCAACAAATAAAGGCGTATGTGGTTTCCATAAAAGAAGCCACGCCCCCGAAGGGGCGTGGCGTGGATTTCGGATCCGCCACCGGCGGACAGGGAGGTTTTACCCTCAATTAGAGTTTAGCACACCTAATCATTAAAATCAATCGCTAGTTATCCACAGGCCAATAAAAATACCATGGAACTAAAAGATTTTCAGAAAACATCGCTTGAGCGGATAAAGAAATATCTTGAACTTGTCCGCAAAGAGCAGGATAAAGGTAACGCGCGCCATGCAAGCGAAGACGCGTGGCGGGAAGTAGAAAAAGTTTTTTCTTTGGGACAATACCATGAACGGCGCAACGGCATAGACCAAGATGTGCCGAATTTTGTTTTGAAAATACCAACCGGCGGCGGAAAAACATTTTTGGCCGTAAAAACGCTTGATGTCGTGAACGAAGTTTTAAGAAAAAAACGGACAGGGCTTGTTTTGTGGGTAGTGCCGACAACATCAATTTATCGGCAGACCGTGCGCGCCTTGAAGGACAGAAATCATCCTTATCGCCAACATCTTGATATAGCCAGCGGTGGCAGGACTTTGATTTTAGAAAAATATCAAGGAAAAATTGACCGCTTTACCCCACTTGATGTGGAAGAAAATTTGGTTGTGTACGTGCTTATGTTGCAATCGGCTGCGCGCAATATGCTGCTGCAAAAGGATTTGCGCATTTTTGCCGATAGTGGAGGCTTTACGGAATTTTTTCCGCCGGAAGATCGGCTTGACCAGCACGAAAAACTGATGGAAAAATATCCGAATTTGGAAACATTCAACGAAGCCGGCGGCATTTGGAAAAGACAGATAAAAACTTCACTTGGAAATTCCTTGCGTTTGCTTAGCCCGGTTGTGATTTTGGATGAAAGCCAAAAGGCGTATTCGGCAAACGCGCAAAGAACTATTTTTGGATTTAATCCATCAGTGGTGATTGAACTTTCCGCAACACCACCGGAAGGCAGCAATGTTTTAGTGAATATTACCGGAAGGCAGGTGAATGATGAAGAAATGATCAAACTCGACCTTCATGTTACGCGCAAAGGAAGTTTGGCGTGGAAAGATACATTATGGGCAAGCGTGAAAAAACGGGAAGAATTGGAAAAAGAAGCCGTCAAAAATGAACAAAATACCGGAATGTATATTCGGCCGATTTGTTTGGTGCGCACGGAGAGGATTGGCAGAGAACAGCAGGGAAAGGGATTTATTCATTCTAACGATGCGCGAAATGAATTGATTAACGGCGGAATACCTGCGGAATATATTGCCATCAAGACAAGCGAAGAAGACGAACTCAAAGAAATAGACGATATTGGCGGGTTGATGTCGCGAGATTGTCCGGTGCGCTACATTATTACCAAGCAAGCGTTGCAGGAGGGTTGGGATTGCGCGTTTGCCTATGTGCTTGCCGTGCTTGATAAAACGCACTCAAAAACCGCATTAACGCAACTTGTCGGGAGAATACTGCGCCAGCCGTACGCGAAAAAGACCGGCGTAACATTACTCAATGAGAGTTATGTGTTTGCTTTTCGCGAAGAAGCAGGCGAATTGCTCCAAGGGATACGAAAAGCGTTTGAGGGCGAAGGCCTCGGCGATTTGCGCACGCATATCTCGGTGGATGAAGGACTAGGCGGGTATAAAAAAGATTTTGAGCCAAAAGAGTACACGGTTCGCAAGCGATTTGAAAAGGTGGCTAAACAGATAATCCTGCCGTTTTTTTCTATCAATGATCGTGGCAAATGGCGCAAGGTAAGTTATGAAATGGATATTTTAAGACGAATAGATTGGAATGCGATCACATTAGATGTTGTTTATTCAATGTCTTTGACTGGGCGCGCAGTTCGCGATGACGAATATGTCGCTCAACTATCCGATGATGTGCGCGAAGTAATAAAGGGGAAAAAGGTGGCGCAAAAGGAATCCGGCGGAATTGTCATTGATAGCATTTTTATGACCCAGCAATTGGGCGACGTCGTTCCAAATCCGTGGCAGGCATTTCGTTTTGCCGAGATGATTCTATCGGAAATGGCATCGCGCCATAAAATTGAGCTTGTGAGCGAAAATTTCTCTTTCATTATTGAAGAAGCCAAGCGCATCATATCTCTACAGCGAGATGCATTGGCAGAAAACTTTTTCAATGAATTGCTTGGTCAGGGCAAAATTCGCTTTATGGTAGTGAGCAGAGATATTGGATTCAAATTGCCTAAAAAGATTAGCGTGCCAGCAAATACCGAATACTTGCGCCGCCCCGACGGAAGTCCGATGCAAATGAGTTTGTTTGAGTTTGTAGCGAAAGATTCATTCACCGAAGGGCTGGAAAAACCGGTGGCGTATTTTTTGGACGACCAAAGCCGATTATTTTTTTGGTATCGCAACGAGGTAAAGCATGATTACGGCATTCAAGCGTGGAAGAAAGGAAAGATATATCCGGATTTTATTTTCACCGTAACAGATGAAAAAAATAAGGACAAGGTGAATAAGGTTTATATTGTAGAAACGAAGGGCGATCAATTGGTTGGAAACCTCGATACAAAATACAAGGAGTCCGTGTTTGATGTATGCAATCGCTATGCCAAGAAAATGCCGATAGACGCGCTTGATTTTGCCATGAAAGAACGCGAGATTGAATATGAGGTGATTTATGGTTCGGAGTGGGAAAAGAAGTTGAGCGAGTTATTCGCGGAGAAAAAATGAGCGAGGCGGCTTCTTTGGTTCAGTTCAAAGTAGGTTCGGATTCCGTCAAATAAATACACTAAAAAATGAAAAAAGGATTAAGCAACTTTTATTGTATTATTAGTTTGACCTTTGTATTTGGCTTGCCGGCGGTCATTCAGGGCTATTTTGTTTTCGATCGCATTTCAATTCCTAATCTTCTAACCTTTGTAGTCGGGATAACGGTTATTGGCAGTATATGGGATATTTGGGCTACAAAACACGGGAAACGCGATCCTGTTTGGTTATGGCAATTTAATTTTAGGTACACTCTTGGGCTGAAACTATTTGACTTGCCAATTGAAGAATATCTTTTTTATGTGGCAAGCAGTGTATATGTGATTTTTGTATGGGAGGGAATTAAATTTGCGCTTGAGACGGGTAATCTTTTCATGTATTTTTTGCTGCCGTTTTTGGGTATTTGGTCGTTTCTCGCAGTTGTTATTCCTTATTTGATAAAAGTTAAAGAACAATAAAGAAGCTCCTTTTAGAGGAGCTTTTGGAGTTTTGGCGGGAATTTTGAAAGGATAATAGAGTAGATGGGTGTGGAAAAGATCAGGAAAGGGGAACCGAGGAATACAAGACCGATAATGCTCCATGGAGGAGGGAGCGTAACAATGAGAACAGCTCCAATTGCTAATATGAGTAAAACGACAAATAGCATGGTTAACTCCTTGTTCGAGTTGATTCTATTATACGATACAAAGGGATGAAGGGGAATTTGAGATTGTATACAGGAGATTTTTGACGGTGGGCCATTGAAGTAGACAATGCAGGCATATATGATGAGATAAAGTGGAACGAGATGGCGTTGAAGGGCAAAGAGGAGGGGTTAAGCGATGAGAAGCAATGGAAAGAAGATAGAACCAAGCGAAGTATATCGCGCGATATGCGAGTGCACATGCGCGCCAGATGACTTTGCTCAAGACACACGGATTGTGGAAGTGGGAAGGAGAGTGTGGGGATTCCATATCCAGGAGTTGGAACGACATCGAGATCAGGTAAGTAAGTGGCTCTGGTTTCTTCCCCAAGAATTTCGATACAGAGAGGGAGGGGAATTCCTTGATGCTGGCTATCAAAATGACCGGACTCCATGGACGGTAAATGCGGACCGCATCGAGCACTTACTTCTCCTGGGGCAGGCAATGGGATTGGTTTCTCCCGTGCCTGGCGATGTAGATGAGGATGGGAATCCCATGCGCTATATCGTGTTTGTATGAGAATGGCAAAAAGCCGCGGAATAATGAGTATATCCGCGGCTTTTATTGTGCTAGGATGCGAATATGAGCAAAAGTACATAACCAAAGCGGCGCCATAAGGCACCGCTTTGGGTTTGTTTACTCTTGTTGTTCTGTTACCCTTCCAGAATGTAGATATTCGCGGGTTTAACACCGAATTTTCGAGCCTCCCAAGTGCTTGAAAACCAAATATCAATGTTTTGAGTCATGCGAGGGTGCATTCGGTCTTCCACTACGAAGATGCGGTCTCCATAGATAGAAGGAATTTGAATCTTTGTTCCGAGCGGCAAAAGGTTTGTCGCTACAATGCCGTCGCGCACGTATTTTCCGGAAGCGGTGATAAACGGTGTGTCATCCGTTTGATCGGGCGTGGAAGAATACGCAGTTACGATTACTCGCATGGAATGAGTTACTTTCTGGGGCCCTACGGGAGAGGCCGTGGGCAGAAGGGAAATTCCTTGCACACTGGCGAGCTGTCCTTTCATATTCGAAATATCCTCGGCCGTTTTGGCTGATACAAGCATATTTGGATTAAACTCCTGGGCGGGTACTACCCCGCTTAAAGGAATCATAGCCGCAAGAGCAATGGCCGCAAATTTGAGTGATTTCATAGGATTTTGGGTACTTAAAAATCCCTTACGGGATTGTATATAGTATATAGTGTAGAAAGGAAAAAGTCAAGGGCTAGTATAGGTTACCCCCAAATTATCCACAGTTGCGTTGTTTGACACGATATTGTCGGGTGATACAATTTGAAGTGCAACGTGTATGTTGTTTAGTAGGATAAGAACGTCCTACTATACCATATATTGACCTTTCGCTATGAAATGTCCAATTTGTAAAGAGGAGACGAAAGTGACAAACTCCCGAAATGCCGACCAAGGCAAGGCTATTAAACGGCGCCGTATATGCGCGGGATGCGGCAGAAGGTTTACTACCTACGAGAGGGTAGAACTTCTTGGGTTGCAAGTACTCAAGAGAAGCGGGTCCAGGGAGCCATATATGCGAAGGAAGCTTGAATTGGGTATCAGGAAAGCATTGGAGAAACGTCCATTTAGCGAGGAACAGTTTCAGCGCTTATTGTCTCTAGTTGAAAGCGAGGTTTTTAATCTCGAAAAAGATGTTGTGCCTTCAGAACAGATCGGCCAGATTGTTCTTTCGCATCTCAAGGAGTTCGATAAAGTGGCATATTTGCGTTTTGCATCGGTATATCGCAATTTCCGAACGCCCAAGGCGTTTGAGAAAGAAATTCAAAAACTTGATCAAAATGTTCCGCGGGCCAAACAACATTAGCCGACGGCGTACTATAATTACTAATTTCCCTTTATTTTATGAGAGTCGATTCCACCCGCAAAGAGCAAGTGAATAAGTCTTTTTCAGAGAATGCCTTAACGATGATGAAGAAGAGGTACTTTATGCAGTATGATGAGGGAGGTCAGGAAACGCCGGGTGATATGTTTGAGCGGGTGGCGAATGCGTTAGCTCAAGTCGAAAGAGAATATGGACGGGACGAAGCATTTATTGAGCAAACAGCCAAAGATTTTTTTGAAATTATGGCAAGCAAGCAGTACACGCCTGCGGGGCGCACTCTTACCAACGCGGGAAGCTCCACTCCTTTGATTGCCAACTGCATCGTTTTGCGAATTCAAGACTCTATGGAGAGTATTTTTCAGACGCTCAAAGAGGCCGCATTGCTTCAACAGGCAGGTTGCGGGCTTGGGTTTGATTTGTCTGAAATGCGCCCGGCAAATTTTCCCACAAAGAAATCTCGGGGATCAGCTTCGGGCCCGGTGTCTTTCTTGAAAGTATACAACGCGGCGTTTGGCACTATTAAGCAACAAGGACGTCATGGAGCAAATATGGCGATGATTCGCGTGGATCATCCCGATGTGCTTGATTTTATTTCTGCGAAAACCGTGGAAGGGGAAATTCAAAATTTTAATATCTCGGTTACGGTTACCGATGAATTTATGGAGCAGTTGGAGAAAAATCCCAATGCCCAATGGTATTGCACATTTAAGGGTAACAAATACAAGCCCCGAAAAGTGCTTCGCCATCCCAACGGAGCGGTCTATGATTCTCAAGAGGTGGACATCACAGTGAAAGAGCTTTTTGATATTTTGGTGGAACATGCGTGGTTGAACGGCGAGCCGGGGATTGCTTTTATTGACACGATTAATCGTACTAATCCGCTTCCTGGATTGGGGCCGATTGCGGCATCGAATCCATGCGGGGAACAATTTTTGCATGCGTATGACAACTGCAATCTGGGGTCCATCAATCTTGCGAAATTCGTGAAAGACAAAGAAATTGATTGGGATAGGTTGGAATATGTCACGAAAAGCGCCGTACGTCTTATGGATAACGTGATTGATCGCTTTGATTTTCCCGTTCCCCATGTAACGGAATTGGCAAAGAAGAATCGGCGAATTGGGTTGGGAATTATGGGATTTGCGGATATGCTCTATCAATTGGGTATTCGGTATGATTCTGCGGAGGGAATTCAGATGGCAGAAAAAGTCATGGGATTTATTCAAGAGAAATCCCATCAAATGTCAGAGCAGTTGGCATTGGAAAAGGGCGCGTTTCCCAATCATGAGTTGAGCGTGTATAAGAATCAGGGAATTCGCAGAAGAAATGCCGCATTGACGACCGTAGCTCCCACGGGGTCTATCTCTATGATGATGGATTGCTCTTCTGGGATTGAACCCAATTTCGCGTTGGCTTATATCAAGCAGGATAAAGATGGGGTGCAGTACAAGTATTTCAACCAGTATTTCCAGGAAGAACTCATCAAGCGCAATTTTACCGAAGACCAGCAAAAAGAAATTATGAATGTGGTTTTGGAGACTGGGAGTATTCAGGGAATCGAATGGCTTGCGAAGGACTTGAAAGATACGTTTGTGGTAGCAATGGATATTTCCGGCAAGAACCACATGTTGATGCAGGCGGCATTCCAGCGAAATGTGGACAATTCGATTTCAAAAACTATCAATTTTCCAAATTCAGCGACAAGAGAGGATGTTGCCGACAGCTTTATTTCCGCATGGAAATTGGGATGTAAGAGCTGCACGGTGTATCGGGACGGAAGCCGCGAGATCCAAATTTTGAACGTGGGAAGCGCCGAAAAGATTGTTTCAACTGTGGAGAGGCCGGGATCTAAAACTACGGTGGAAACAACCAGTACGGTAACCGTGAAAGCGACCAGCGAACTATTGAAGGTAAGTCCGCGCAAGCGTCCAGACGTGATGGCAGGCAAGACGTACAAGACAAAAACAGGTTACGGCAGTTTGTATGTTACGGTGAATGATGACGAGCGAGGCATTCCGTTTGAAGTATTCGCAACCATCGGAAAAGCAGGCGGATTCTTCCAGGAGCAGGCAGAAGCAATTTGCCGATTGGCATCTCTTGCTTTGAGAGCGAATATCGAAGCAGGTGAAGTTGTAGGCCATTTGAAGGGTATTCGCGGACCGCATCCGGTATTTACCGAAAAAGGAACGATTCTGTCGCTTCCAGATGCCATTGGGCGAATACTTGAGGAGCATGTTACGAGCATGAAGGAAATTGAGGATTTGCTTGCTAGGCCGGAGAAACAAGAAGCATTGCCTTTCGCGCAGGAGAAAACTATGGCGGAGTTCGGATTCATGCCCGGATGCCCGGAATGCGGAATGGCATTGGTCATGGCAGAAGGGTGTATTAGCTGCAAGGATTGCGGATTCAGTCGTTGCTCATAAATGTTAAATCGTAAATCTTCTGATGATCATTGTATTCACGGGAAATGGGAAAGGGAAAACAACAGCTTCTTTAGGACAGATGATGCGTTTAGTAGGGCAAGATCGCAAGGCAATTATGTTTCAGTTTATCAAAGGGCCTTGGATTTCAGGCGAGGATAAGTTTTTGGAAAAAAATTCGCAATTCAAAGGAACATGGGAAATTCATAAAGGAGGGAAAGGATTTGTGGGTATCCTTGGGGATACCCTTCCTTTTCAAGAGCATAAAGAAGCAGCTCAAGAGACCTTGAAAAATGCCAAGAATGCGATACAATCTGGAACATGGGATTTGATTGTGTTAGACGAGGTGAATGTAGCTGTTGATCTTACACTCATTGAAGCTCCACGGGTTATGGAAATGTTGCAAGATTTGCCCATGGAACGATTTGTAATCTTGAGCGGACGAAACGCGCCGCAGGAATTTATTGACCGGGCGGATCTGGCGACTGAAATGCGGGAATTGAAGCATCCCTATCAGAATGGAGAGCTGGCGTTGAAAGGAGTGGAGTTTTAGAAACGATTTTTGAGGGTATGACAAAAAAACAGATACTGATATTTCTTATAGGAGCAAGCGTGGCAAGTGTAGTGTTGCGATTGCTTCCGCATCCTGCCAATGTTACGCCTATGGCAGCATTGGCATTGTTTTCTGGTGTCTATGGGACAAAAGTTTCCAAATGGGTGTTGGCTTTGCCGATTGTGCTCATGGCGGGTACAGACCTTATTGTCGGAACGTATCACTGGCAGGTAATGATTGCGGTATACGCGAGTTTTCTTGCGATTGCGGGAATTGGTTTGCTGGTACAAAGAATGAAAAATGTTGGCACCATTACTTTGGGAATATTGGGAGGAGTATTGTTGTTTTTTTTGGTGACAAATGGCGCAGTCTGGGCGTTCTCTGGCATGTATCAACTGAATTTTGCAGGACTGATGCTTTCTTACGCCATGGCAATTCCGTTTTTGAAACTTTCTTTAGTCGGGGATTTGTTTTATGCGTCCGTCTTCTTTGGAGTTTATGAATTTCTTGTTTCTCAAGTCTTTTATGGCAAACCAACAACCACAGCAACAGATTCAAATTAAAGCGACTGATGAGGATTTGAAGGGTAAGTATGCGAATATGATGCAGGTAACGCATACGCAGGAAGAATTTATCTTGGATTTCTTTTTGGTAGTGCCGCCTCAAGGCGCACTTACGAGCCGCGTGGTGATGAGCCCGAGGCATCTCAAACGCATGGTGCAGGCGCTGCAAGAAAATGTGCAGAAATACGAAGATAAATTCGGCAAGATTGAGAAATCTGAAGCTCTGGAAGCAAAGGTGGGGTTTTAGTCTTCTGCCGATGGAGATAACCTGCTTTGGCGAGTTATTCTTGTTTTCGTGGGAAAAATATGCTAAAGAATGGCTAGCGCAAAGGGTGAGGAATCCTCGTCAAAGGAGCGTATGGACAGCTTATTTTCAATCCCTGAAGGATTGTTTACTGCTCTTGAAATAGGGGCGGTGCTATTCTTCTGGGGTATATTATTTCTTCCTGGCATCTCTGACTTTTTCAAGAGGAGAAAAGCAAGAAAGGCCAAAAGCGCACATCAAGGACAAGGAACATTACAAGAGGGAGCAGTCGTATGATTGCTCCCGTTTGTTTTTCCAACTTTGAATTACGAAACTAGCACATATAAGGTTCAGAGAACGTTGGGAGCGCGACTGGCGCGAGCCCCTCACCGCAAGGTGGAAGGGGGAGCATCAGGAATTTTTCAGCAGAAACATATCCGTGTTCTCAAAGCATCATATGTACTGGTTTCGTAATTCAGCATTATTCCCACTCCACAGTTCCGGGCGGCTTGGATGTGATATCGTACAATACGCGGGCAACCCCATGAACCTCATTGGTAATACGTTCTGAAACATGAGCTAAAAATTTATGGGGAAGGGGAGCCCATTGGTACGTCATGACATCCGAACTGATAATTGCTTTCACTACGATAGGGTATGCGTAGTTGCGCTGATCTCCGGTTACGCCGACTGTTTTTTCGCTCAAGAGTATGGCAAAGTATTGAAAAAACTTGTTTTGCCATTTTTTGTTTTCGATTTCTTCTCTGACAATCGCATCTGCTTCCCGTAGGATATCGAGCTTTTGTTTGGTTACCTCTCCCACAACGCGGATTGCCAGTCCGGGTCCGGGGAATGGTTGTCGCCATACCGCGGACTCTGGCATTCCCAGAGCTTCTCCTAGAGCACGCACTTCGTCTTTAAACAAATCGCGTAATGGTTCCAAAAGGGTAAGATTGAGGCGTTTGGGAAGCCCGCCGACATTATGATGGGATTTGATGGCATGAGTCTTTTTCCCTGTGTCGGTTCGAGCGGATTCCACGACATCAGAATGAATCGTGCCTTGAGCTAAGAATATGGGTTTGGGCTTGATTGCATTGGCTGATTTTTCAAATACACGGATAAATTCCTTTCCAATGATTTTTCGTTTTGTTTCTCCGAATGTGGCACCCTTTAATGCGCGTAAAAATTGAGTTTCCGCGTGTATGTATGTTATGTTCAATCCGAGGTTTTTAAGCAAATTCAATGCTTGCTTGGGCTCATTCTTGCGCAGAGTTCCGGAATTCACAAAAATGCAGGTGAGCTGATCGCCGATGGCTTTCGCGATAAGGGCCGCCACAACCGAAGAATCTACGCCTCCGGAAACCGCGCAGATAACATGTTGGTTGCCTACTTTATTGCGTATCTCTTGCACTTTGCGATCAATAAGATTGCTGATGCTTTGCGATGGCGCGTACTCGCAGATATGAATCACAAAATTTTTAAGAATGTCGTTTCCATGCTGTGTATGCTCCACTTCGGGATGAAACTGAATGCCAAAGAGTTTTTTTGCAGGATGCGATATGGCGGCATCTGGGGAGTTGGCAGTAGTCGCGCTTCTGATAAACCCTTTGGGGAGTTTGGTAACATAATCTCCATGGGACATCCAGACGGTAAACTGTTTTGGCAAACCGTGAAAAATTCCTTTAGGATGAGTAATCGAAATTCGAGACGATCCGTATTCTCTTTTGTCAGATTTCTCGACCAATCCGCCCAGCATCTGCGCCATCAATTGCATGCCATAGCAAATGCCGAGCACGGGAATTCCCAGATCGAAGACCTTTACGGATAAGGTGGCGGCTCCTTTCTTATAGACTGAATCCGGGCCACCAGAAAGGATGATCCCTTTTGCTTGCCGCAGAGTTGAGAGCGAAGTATCATGCGGCAAAAGTTTTGCCGCGATGCCAATGCTGCGGAGCCGCCGCAAAATAAGGGTGGAATACTGGGAGCCAAAATCGAGGATAATAATATCGGTGTCTTTACTTGATGAATGTGGCATCGAAGGCATTTTTTTGCAGTGTTTCAATTTCCTTTGCGGTAAAAATCTGCTCGTCCAAGAGGAAGTTAAATTCTTTCCAGAGATTGGTGCCGTGCATTTCAGGTCCGTCGGTGTTAATCGTCAACAAGACACCCGCGTCAAAAAGCGTGCGGTAAATTTCCCGCATTTCTTTTACGTTCGGTATGACTTTGATATTCAAGTTTGATGTGGGGCAAAGCTCCAGGGCAATGCGTTTGTCGAGAAGTTTGCGGATAAGTTTTTTATCCTTCCATGCGAGAAAGCCATGGCCGATGCGATGGGGCTCGATTTTATCCACCACAAGTTTCATTTCTTTGGATTGCTCTTCTCCTTCTTCTCCTGTATGAATGGTAACTCCCAGTCCCTTTTGTTTTGCTTCCCGGAAGAGATCCACATACTCCTTCATCTGAAACGCTTTGGAAGGGGGACCGGCCAAATCAATTCCCGCCACGCCTCGTTTTTGATATTTGAGAGCTTTCTGATAAAGAATCTCATTTAAGCGAAAAGGGAACGTGCGGTCAAGCATGATGAGCAGTCCCGCGCGGATTTCCTCGTATTCCAGCAGGGCTTTTTCCATGCCCCGGATGGTTGCCATGATAATATGATCGAGATCTTGTTCTCCGCTTCGATTCCGTTTCATGGGGTTGAAGCGCAATTCGTGGAGCACGATGTGATTTGCCCGATACGCGCCGCCAAGCGTTTCGTGCACTGCCGGTTCCAACGCGAGGGGAGAGGATTGAATAAGTTCCGTCCAGTGGTACTTGGTGTTGTCTAATACTTTCATGCCGCGAATCCGATCATGTTCGCTAATGGTTACCATGCGTTCAAATTCCCAGTAGTCCTTGGTCGGCAAGCGAATGCCTTGATCATGCGCGATAGTCCACAAAATAGCAGGATCAACAGCACCGCCTAGATGCGTGTGCAGTTCAGCCAAAGGAATATGCGAATGGTGATAATGAATGTGAAGTTCTGCTGTGGCATTCATAATGAGCTTTTGTAATTAGGCGCTTCTTTGGAGATGACAATCGAATGCGGATGGCTTTCGGCTCGACCCGCCTGGGTAATCCGGATAAATTCAGCTCGGTCTTGAAGTTCTTGTATAGTGGCGGCTCCAACATATCCCATGCCGGCTCGCAATCCTCCTTGAATTTGGAACAGCACGTTAGCCACTGGCCCCTTATAAGGAGTAAGAGCTTCCACGCCTTCGGGCACATATTTTTTTGCTTCCTTGGATTGTGCGTAGCGATCTGCGCTTCCTGTTTTCATGGCTCCCTCTGATCCCATGCCTCGATACTGCTTGTATCGGTTTTTGCCAACTTGAACGATTTTTCCCGGAGTTTCTTTTGTGCCAGCAAGCATGGAACCCAACATGACAGACTCGGCGCCCGCGGCCAATGCCTTGACGATATCTCCGGAATATCGAATTCCGCCGTCCGCGATTACGGGAATTTTCTTGATGCTTGCTATTTTTGCCACTTCCATGATGGCAGTGAGTTGAGGAACTCCCACGCCACTCATAATTCTGGTAGTACAAATGGATCCCGGGCCAATACCGACCTTCAAAGCGTCAGCGTAGGGGAGAAGGGCTTTTGCCGCGGCAGTGGTCGCGATATTGCCGACAATTAAATCCGCATTGAGCGTTTTCTTGAGTTTTCTTACGTTTTCAACGATAAATTGCTTGTGGGCGTGCGCGCAGTCAAAGGAAATAACATCAGCTCCGGCTTCATCCAAGGCCTGTGCGCGTTCCAGATCATTTGGCCCGATTCCGGCTCCCACCGGCAGATTCCCCACGACTTTCTTTGCTTTTTTTACCATTGCCACTTGTTGGTCAATGGTGCAATTGCGATGAATAATTCCAATGCCCCCTTCTTTTGCCATTGCGATGGCCATTTCAGTTTCTGTTACCGTATCCATAATTGCCGAAGATACAGGCAAGGAAAGCGTGAGATGTTTGGTAAATCGCGAAACAAAGACTATGTTCTCTTGGCGAACATTGGATTCTTGGGGTATCAGCAATACGTCATCAAACGTGAGGCCAAGCGGAATTGATCTCATAACGGACCCAAATGGAAAAAAGTTATATGGTATAGATTGTAAAACGAGATGCGTAGTTGTGCAAGTGTATAAACTCAAAATCGGCCGCAGAGCGGGTTTTGAGCGTTTGGTTTCAGAACAAATCTGACCGGGAAAAGATCAAGCAGACGGAGTGGGCGGAAATGAATAGGATATTGCGATAAGACTCTATCCTCAAATCTTTAGGGGATTTCGTTGACAAACTTTCCTTGCAAACTATCCCAGTAGTATATCTGTTCAAACGTTTCCTTGGTATGCTTGCCTTTACATTCTGTAATGTAACATGTTGATTCCTCTTCCGGCGCGCAAATTTCATGCTCTCCTTCATAGACAATCTCTCTATTCCCGTTTCCGTCTCGGTCTTCAAATCGCACTTTTGCCAGCAAATGTTCGGTCCCCGTTGCTTTTACAAGCGTAGCATTCCAGACTTCCTCCAAATTGCCGTCTGCAAACCGATACAGCCGGTACGAAGCGCTCACGGGCACGCACGTTCCTACGATTGGGTTATCTTCCGCCAGGAAGAAGGGGCCCTGACCTGCGACGAGCTGGAGGGGAGCGGGATCAAACCCTGGGCCGTAGACTGAACATTCGGCAAGCGTTTTTCCATACCATTCTCCCTCTCTGCGGTTAAACCAAACAGGACAAAGCGTTTTCGTATATCCAGGAGCAACCGGCCCTACAAATGCAACGACAAGGTCTGAAGCTGCAGCCCGCCAAATTGATTGAACGTGTACGCCAAGTTTTTCATCCAGATAGGCGCGCAAGGCAGCATCCTTATCAGCAACGCCTGACAAAAGAGGCTGATTTTCAAAGAATGTATCATTGACAAACTTCTGACACTCTTCTGTATTTTCAGGGTCCCAGCAAAGAACGTGCTCCTTTATAAGCATATTCTGCTTATGGCCAGGGGATTCTTTGATCGGCATCGCTTCCGTTTCGGACAATCCTTTGATGCGGTCCACCTGAATATGAAAAGGAGGCGCATCCGTCACCTGCCCTATGTTCCGAACCACGCCTGTAATCGTAACCTCTTTGTTCGCGATTTCGGTATAGACTTTGCCGTCAAACGAAAAGGAAACATACGCATCTAAATTGTCTCCCGCCAAAGGGATGCGCAATGCCCGATCAGGCGCCTTTCCTGATTCTGCCAGCTCATAGGGCAAACCGAAAAATGCGCCGTCATTGCGAACAATCCTTCCTGTTAATTCAATCTCCTTGCCGTCGTATGCTTGGGGATGTTGCTGAATTTCCCGGAAAGATGAGGATGTCTCCTTCTGATTTAACAAAAAATATCCTACTCCGCCCATAAGGAGTATTGCGAGCAAGGCAACGAAAACGAACGGACGATTAGATAAGAATGTGCGCATCGTATAATCTTATTTGTTTGAATTTTGAGAAGCCATGCCATCATTTTTTCGTATCCATGGAGTCTTGTCAACATCTCCTCTTGGGGGATTACCTATCGAGGAAATGTAGAGCATTATTTTCTTCTCAAGGGAGCGGGATCACTCCACTTGAAAGTTCATCATCATTCCCGCCTCCAAGTGCTCGGCAATATGACAATGCGCCATCCAGTCGCCGGGATTTGTGATATTGAGAAGAATATCAACATACTGGCCTGCGGGAACAAGCACCGTGTCTTTCCATACCAAATTCGTTTGCGGCGCGCCGTTGCGGTCAAGTACCAAAAATTGCTGGCCGTGAAAATGAATCGGGTGCTGCATCGGGTGGGCAGAACCCGAGTCATTGGTAATCCTGATTTTCACGACATCGCCGACTGTAAAGTTCCAATCAATATCCATATTGGCCTTGCCCGTGTCTTGGTCAACAATCTTCCATTCCACGGCTCCGGCTTTTACCATCTCGTTCATCATTTGCATGTCATCTTCCCATTCAATACCTCCATCGAGAATGGCGTTCATCATCCCCATCCCGCCCGTAGCGGGCAAAGCAGAACCGCCCATCATGGTTCCATCCGGCATTATATGTTCCCCGGACGAGCCCATCATTCCAGGCATATCAAGAGTGAGCGCGAGGCGCTTGTCAATTGGTTTGTCAAAATATTGGCGATACGGGTCAATACTTCTAATTGCGGCAGTATTGGCGCGAAGCGCCGCGAACGCTTCGGCATAGGATGGCGAAGTTTCATCATCTGAAACTAAAATCGTTCCAAGCGTGTAGGTTTTGTCTGGAGTTTTATTTTGAAGCGCGTACTCTCCCTCTCTATCAAACAAAACTTCCACAATCGAACGCTCCGAAGGCCCAATAAGAACGGCGTCTTTCCATTCTTCTCTTTCGGCGGCGCCGCCGTCTCCCCCAACGAGCTTCATGGCGGCTCCGGGAATGGCAAAGTTAAATGTTCGCGTATTTGCCGCGTTGGTGACATAAAAGCGGATGACTTCGCCTTTTTTCGCGTCAAGACGGTAATCCGGCTCACCGTTCACCAGCATTATATTGCCGAATCTGCCCATGAGAGCGTGATCGGCCTCGCTTTTGCTTAAACGAATCTGCCCGTCTTCTATGAGAATATCGTCAAGAAAAAGAGGCAGTTCGCGGTTTACCGGATTCCAATAGCCCTGCTCCCCCGGCTCCACAAGGTATCCGCCGTAGAGCCCAAGCTCCTGCGCGTAATCCTCGCGAATATGCGGATGATACCAATACATACCGGCGTCAGGAAATTTGATTGCGTATGTAAAAGATTCGCCCGGTTTTATTGGTTTTTGTGTCATATCCGGTACGCCGTCAAAGGCGTTGTCAAGTCGGATGCCATGCGAATGGATTGTTGTGTCAATATCGGTGTTATTTTTGAAATTAATCGTGATGTACGCATTCTGTTCCACCTTGATTAAGGGTCCGGGAATTGAACCGTTGTAGGCAAGCATTCTATATGTGCCGTTGCCAATCTTTTTCTTAACGAAACCCGCAGCGAGATTATATGTATCGCCGTTTTTCAACTCAACGATTTCCGCGGATTTTGCCAAAGGCAATCCCGCCGTGTCAGAGCTTAAATACCCGCCACTCGCGCCATACGGCGCCTTATTCAAATTCAAAAACAAAAAAACAGCTCCGATTACGCCAAGCACCGTTGCCAGAAAACCGATGGAGAGATATTTTTTGTTCATATACTGTGAATTACGAAACCAGCACATATAAAGTTTTGAGAACGTTGGGAGCGCGACTGGCGCTAGCCCCTCACCACGAGGTGGGAGGGGGGAGCACCAGGAATGTTTCAGCAGAAAAATATCCGTGTTCTCCAAACCTTGTATGTGCTGGTTTCGCAATTCAAAGTCATATATGTAATTTCCGCTCTACGCGTTTTAATAACACTGCGTTCGTGGCAACAATAATTGACGAAGCGGACATTAAGAGGGCGGCAATTTCGGGCCGCAGAGACCAGCCCAGCGAGTTATAGAACACCCCAGCGGCTACGGGAATAGCGAGCACGTTATAGATGGCCGCCCAAAACAGATTCTGCTTCATTTTCACAACGGTTGCTTTGCTCAAGCGAACTGCTGCGACAATGTCATACGGATCTGATCTCATGAGTACGATATTTCCCGTTTCTATCGCCACATCCGTGCCAGCTCCAATGGCAATGCCGATATTCGCCTGCGCCAAAGCAGGAGCATCGTTAATGCCGTCTCCAACCATCGCCACAAACTTACCCTCATCCTGGAGTTTTTTCACATGCTGGGCTTTCTCTTCGGGAAGCACCTCCGCGAAATAGCGGTCTATACCAAGTTCTGCCGATACCGCCATGGCCACCTGCTCATGGTCTCCGGTAATCATGGTAACCTCAAGCCCAAGCTCTTTGAGTTTTTGGACGGTTTTTTTCGCGGTCGGGCGCGCGGTGTCGGCAACTCCTATAATGCCCGCCACTTGCCCATCAACGGCGACAATGCTCATGGTGTTTCCCGTGGCAAGAAGACGATCAATCTCTTCTTCTATTGGCGAAAGATCAATGTTGTTTTGCCGCATGAGCCGTTCGGTACCGGCAATGACAACCTTTCCATTCACAACAGCTTTCACCCCTTGGCCGCCGATGCTCTCAAATTTTTCCGCCTTTTCGCTTGGCTCAAGGCCGTTCTTTCGCGCTTCCTCTAACATAGCGATGCCGATGGGATGATTTGAACCTCGCTCAACTGAAGCGGCAAGCGATAGAACATCGCGCGTGTCATATCCGGATCGCGCGACAACTTCAGTTACTTTTGGCTTGCCTTCCGTAAGCGTACCGGTCTTATCTAAAACAATAGCGGTCAAACGGGAAGTATTCTCCAGTGTGGCAGCGTCCTTAATAAGGATGTTGTGCTTGGCTCCAATGCCTGTACCCACCGCGACCGCCGTTGGCGTGGCAAGCCCTAAAGCATCCGGGCAGGCAATAACAACCGTTGACACCGCGAATGTGAGGGCGGTAAGCAAACCCGCGCCCGCGCCAAAATACCACCCCAAAAACGCCGCTAGTCCCGAGCCGATCGCGAGAACAACCAGCCAGCCGGCGGCTTTGTCGGCTATGCGCTGTCCCGGAGCTTTGGAGTTCTGCGCGGTTTCCACCATTTTTATAATCCGCGCCAATACTGTATCTAGCCCCACTTTTGTGGCTTGAAACTTTGCGAGACCGGTAAGATTTACCGATCCTCCCACCACTTTCGCGCCGATGGTTTTAGCGACCGGAATAGATTCTCCGGTTACGAGCGATTCATCAATGGAAGTTTCGCCTTCAATAATTTTGCCGTCCACCGGCACCTTGTCTCCGGGCCGGAGCACAACGATATCGCCTTGAACTATTTCCGCGCTGGGAATGCTTGTTTCCTTGCCGCCGCGAATTACATTTGCCTTTGGCGGCACCAGGTCAAAAAGAGCGCGCAGAGCATCGGAAGTCCCACGGCGCGAGCGCATCTCCATCCAGTGTCCAAACAATACAAATGTAACAAGCAAAGCCGCCGCCTCGTAAAAGGTTTCTGATCCCGGCTGGATAAAAGTCAGTAAAACGCTAAAAAGATAGGCCGCCAAAACGCCGGTCGCGATAAGAACGGCCATATTGAGTTTTCTGGCTTTGAGCGAATAGTAGGTGCCAGTGATAAAAATCGAGCCGGTCCAAAAAACTATCGGAGTTGTAAGAATAAAAAGAAGCCAGTTTACGGGAATCGGCGCGGGAAGATTGAGCCCAAAGAAATTGATGCCTACCGGCGAATACAGAAAAATGGGAATAGAGAGCAAAAACGAAACGAAAAACCGGCGGCGCATATCCGCCTCCATTTTCCTGGCCATAGCAGGATTGGTCATGGCCGCTTCGTGATCCATGCGGCTCATAGCTTGCATGTCGTGTTCAGTATGTTCATCTCTTACTTTCGCGGTCTTTTTGTTTTCTGGGATCAAATCCATACCGCACCCTGGACACTTACCGGGTTCAGTCTTTCGCACCTCCGGGTGCATGGGGCATGTATATATGTTTTTCAATGTTTTCTTTTCTAAAACCGCATCGCGCCGCGGCGATTGCGGAATTGTAATTATTACTGGCGGCTTTCACTCTCTAACTGCCTGCGATACAAGGCGCACACGCCGCCGGAAATCGAGAGGAGCGTGAGCACGATCGCGTCGTTAAAGAGATGGGATTGCGAGAAACCAAATGCGGTTCCGCCTTCTCCCGCAATCCATGCGGCAAGCAAAGCAAGCGCGCCCAAGATTCCTGTTACGATAGAGACCCCGTGCATGAGTGATGATTTTTTCATATTTGCAGAATTACTTACATGAATACTTATATAGACCTACATATAGGGTACGCCCCTATACGCTATATATCAACTACCCGCCTGTCTGCAACTTTTAGTCAAAACGCAGTTCAATGTTGTTCTTGTCGCGCATGATATAATTCTCGTATTCTGTGTTTTCTTCCCCGTTTACAGTCATCTTCATATTCTCCCCGAATAAACGCATATCTTTGCCCCAATTTTTCTTGTCGCTTGAGCTCCTTGCGATCCTTTTTAGTTAACGGGATTTGAGGTTCCATATTAATGGGTGGCATGATCACCGGCGCCTCCGCAACCGTCTGATAGATTCCAAATTTCGGTTATTTGCTCGCCGGTGAAATTATATTCTTGGATGAGTAATTTGCCCAATCCGCCATAGACATACCAACGCCAACATTTACAGCAACACGGGCCCTTTTCCATTGAGTTTTGCATGGCGTAGTCATACGCTTTCTGTTGTTCAGAAGTAAGTTCTACGTCGTAGTAATCCTTAAGCGTCTTTGCCAAGCTGGCGTCGATGTCATACGGATCAGAAGGTATCTCCGGAATATCTGTATACTCTTTGAGTCCAGCAACTTGCTCTTCATGCCGGTGCATATTCATTGGACTGCAGCACGATCCTTGCAGGCGCGCTCCTTTCGGCATGTTATCTATAGAGTCCCTGAATGCCCCGGAGCATGAAGAATTTCCGCTTTTGCTAAGCATATCAAACTTTGTAGCAAGGGCGGTGTCTGTTCCAAACGGCGGACTTCCGGTGTTCTTCGGCGGCAAAAAATACCACGCGGCTCCTATGAGAAGGAGCGCGAGGACGATTGAGATTTGTATGGTTTTATTCATGGTTGTTAAGAATTAATTCTGCAAACCGCGGGATTTTGGATTTTCTTTGCCGTGAGGTAGACGGAAACAGCGAGCAAGATTACTCCCATGATTCCGAATTCTCCACCGGCAAGCGGCAAAAATGCCAGTATGCCTGATGCTCCAAATAACGAGAGTGTGCTCGTTAGGAGAAACGATCCGCACGCGGCGCACCCCATACCGAGTACGCCACTTGCAATGCCTAGAAATCCGGTACCGATTCCTGTTTGTCGCACATCATCAATTCTTCGCCTCAAGAAATATACAATCATGGACAGATGTACGCCGAACAAGACGGCAATTGCAATCGTGTATGAAGCGGAAAGCGCTGTGAAGTTCGTTACAATCGAACCCAAGAGACTGATCGGCAAATCAAGCTTCTGCGAAAAAGGTATCCCCGGATGACCCATCACGAGCACAATAAGCGGAATATTGGGTAACCACACGGCGAACGTAAAAATGGCCGCGCTTCCAATGAGAGCGAAGAGCGCGTACATCGGTTTTCGGAATACTTTTTGCAGAGCTTGAATAACCATAGTTATTTTTCCTGCAGAGCAAGCTCAATTAATTGTTTTAGTGAAGTGTATGGCTGCGCGCCGGATATTGGATACTTATTCCCGTTCTTTGCAATCACAATACTCCATGGAGTTCCGTTGCCGCCAGTCGCAGTGGCGTTTTGAGTATCCTGCTCGATATGCTGGGTATATTTGCCACTATTGAGGCAGGTATCGAATTTTGCTCGATCAAGACCGATATATTGGGCAATGTTAGGGAGTTCGGCCGGATCAAGGCCATTATTTGACGGCGTTACTTCAAGAAGTCGGTCAATATATGCCCAAAACTTGTCGTTTCCGCCGAGTTCATTCGCGCATTCTGTCGCTTCCGCCTCTTTGAGCGCTTTGGGATGCAGTTGTGTTAATGGGAATTGGCGATAAACCCATGCCACCTTGCCGCTTTTGCCGTATTCATCCATGATCTGCTTCATTGTTCCATGAAAGCGTTTGCAGAACGGACACTCGGTATCTGAATACTCCACAATTTTGACCGGCGCATTGGGATTGCCTCGGATATGGTCACCCGCGGATATGGCGGCCATTTGATCAAGCGAGCTGGTATCGCCTTGCGGGAGTTGTTGATTTGCCGCCGCCGCATTATCGCCTGCGGCGGTCGGAGAAGTTGCGGCTTTGCCCAAGGAGAAATACACGGATCCGGCAATGAGGGCTCCAGCAATTACAATGGCAATGGGCACTGCCAGATTTTTGTTTTTTGCAGGCGGTTGAATGCCAGGCGTTTTTGTTTCGTATTTAATAGGTTGGTCGGTCATAATGGTGTGGTTAAGGTTAGAAGATGCTACCAATAAAAACACCAGCATCGAAACCAATCCGTATGTTGGCACGGATTAATGCTGGCATAAGAAGGTTGCTAGTAAATTTTCGGATTCAAGACTCCTTGCGCAAAAGCGAGTTTCAAGTGATTAAACAATGCGAAATCAGGGTTGTTTTTGATATAAAGTCTATAAGAGAAGAGGTGGTAATCGTTTGGATTGCGTGTCATCCAAAAACGGCCGAGAGCAAAAGCTATCGCGAGTGCCAGCAAAAGCAAGAGCAATCCGTCTTTCGCTTCGCGAGGCAAGGATAGAAGTTTGTCTTTCCACGATTCGATATGTTCTAAAATACTGGCAGTGCAACATTCCTGACTATGAGTTACTGATAGTGTCGCGCGTGAGTTTGTTGTGGGGACATCGGACGCCGCCGTATGTTGAAACATTCCAACACAAGCAAATCCAAAAACAAGTACAGTAAAGATTATGAGGGCAAAAGATTTGTGAAGGAAGATGCGCATATAGCAAGCGTATCAAATTTTTCTCTGCTTGAGAACTACTCTACTCTCACACCAGCGCCGTTTTGTGTGAGCGCAAAATTAGACATGGAGTATCTTTATGACTTCGCTCGAACTCATT
>Ga0209542_10005430_pt1 | contig 25412 bp, 21 predicted proteins | sample RifCSPhighO2_01_FD_184028 | JGI IMG/M metagenome (GOLD analysis project Ga0209542, IMG submission 184028) | Soil microbial communities from Rifle, Colorado - Rifle CSP2_plank highO2_0.1 (SPAdes) (version 2) | ecosystem: Environmental > Terrestrial > Deep subsurface > Rock core/Sediment ...
AAGAACGGGTCCTTCTTTTTTGACATTGAGTTAGAGTATACCCGATTCAGCACGCACTACGTACCGGAACGCGGAAGCGCATTGCCGTGCGGGGATACTCACCGACAACTGTTGGCGGTTGGCTCAAGGCCTATTCTTCGCTGCCACCTGGACTTTTTCCGACAACTCCACCGCCGCTCGCAAGTCCTTTTTTGATATCTTTCAAAAGCTGATTGAGCACAGGCTTGTTCTCGCGCAGATAGGTGCGGGCAGCGTCGTAGCCGCGGCCCATTTTGGTTTCTCCCATACTATAGGCGCCACCGGATGATTTCGCGACGAAACCGAGCTTTTCACCGAGCGCGAGCGCCTCTCCTTCCTTGGAAATGCCTTCGCCGTAGAGCATATCGAATTCGGTCTGGCGGAATGGCGCCGCCACTTTGTTCTTCACGATCTTCACGCGATGCCTGCCGCCCATGACCTCATCGCCTTTCTTTATCTGCGCAATACGGCGGATATCGATACGGACCGAGGTATAAAATTTGAGCGCCTTACCGCCCGGCGTCGTCTCGGGATTGCCAAACATCACCCCTATCTGCATGCGTATCTGGTTGATGAAAATGATGACGGTCTTCGTCTTAGAGACGATTGCGGTGAGCTTACGCAGAGCCTGCGACATGAGCCGCGCTTGCTTGCCCACGTGCTGTGCGCCCATGTCGCCCTCGATCTCATCTTTTGGTGTGAGCGCTGCTACGGAGTCGATGACGATGACGTCGATCTTTCCGCTGCGCACCAGTGATTCGACGATCTCGAGTGCTTGCTCGCCGGTATCGGGCTGAGAAACGAGCAGATCTTCGATCTTTACCCCGAGTTTTTTGGCATACTCCGGGTCAAGCGCGTGCTCAGCGTCCACTACCGCGCACACGCCGCCCTTTTTTTGCGCCTCCGCGATGACATGGAGCGAGAGCGTCGTCTTGCCAGATGATTCGGGCCCAAAGATCTCGATGATGCGGCCGCGCGGAAGCCCTCCGATGCCGAGCGCCCAGTCGACGCCGATAGAGCCTGTCGGGATCGCATTCACGTCCACCTTTGGCTGCGCACCGAGCATCATGATCGATTCGTCGCCGAACTTCGTCTTGATCTGCGAGATCGCTCGCTCGATGTCTGCATCAGATCCCGTGCCTGTAGTCTTCGGCGCTGCCTTTTCTTTCTTCTTAAATCCGGCCATAGGAATAGTCAGTAGAAAGTAGTTAGTAGTAAGTAGTGAACACAAAAAGCAGTATACCGAAGTGCTTCTATTGCGCTACTGGCTCTGTGGATGAAGCTGTCTCTTCGGGCGCAGGTGTATTGTCCTCCCGAGGCTGCTCGGAAGAAGTGTAGACGATTTCGATGGAGCGGCTGCGCTTTCTACCGTATTTATCTTGCGCATCCAGAACGATGCGGTTGTATCCTGGTGCCAGCAGGTAGGGCTCTTCAAAAGCGCCAGATTCGGTAACGGAGATCATCTTACCGTTCATCGAAAGCGAAGCGATCCGGTCCGCACGGCCTTTGATGAGCACATATGGGTCGTGCACCTCGCTCACTTGCGAGGTGACGGAGATCTTAGGGCCGAAGAGTAAGCCTTGTGCCTCATAGTACGCATACCCAAGCACGATGAGGAAAAAGATACCGAGCGCAACATACGTAAGACGTGAATCGCGGTAGGGAAGCATAGGTCAGCTTGCAGCTGGTAGCTTGTAGCCTGCAGCAGATGCAAGAATTCTCATACGCGTTCTTCCTCGGTTTCTTCGGGCTCGTGGGCAAGCTCGTCGGCGTTGCCACCGCCCACCACACTGCGCGGTTTCGCGCCATCGGCAGGTCCGACGACACCACGCTCCTCGAGCATGTCGATCAATTTTGCGGCGCGCGCATAACCCACCCCGAGCTTTCTCTGCAAATAAGAAGTCGAAGCCTTGCCCGCTTCGATCACGGTGCGCTTCGCGTCCGCATACAGCTCGTCGTCTTCGCCGTCGTCTACCATAGATGAGAATATGGCGTCGGTGCCGGGCCCCGATTTTTCTGTAAAATCTATCTCACTCGGGAGCTCTCCTTCACTATGTTTGATAATGTGTGCAACGACTTTTTTCACTTCATCCTCGGAAATGAACGGAGCTTGAATGCGCCGCGGTTTCGACATCTCGCCCGAAAGGAAGAGCATGTCGCCAGAGCCAAGAAGCTTTTCCGCGCCTCCCGTGTCAAGGATAGTGCGCGAATCGATGCCACTTGCCACTTGAAGCGCCACGCGCGCGGGGATATTAGCTTTAATAAGGCCTGTGATCACTTTGACGGAAGGCCGCTGGGTCGAGAGCACGAGGTGGATGCCGACTGCGCGACTCATCTGCGCGAGCCGCACGACGCCCGACTCGAGCTCACGCGGGTAGGTGGACATGATGTCCGCAAGCTCATCAATGACGACGACGATGTACGGCATTGCCTCCGGAAGCGGCTTCTCGTCCGCACCTTTCCCAGCCTTTTCCAACGCAGGGGCGACCACGTTCTGGTGGTAGGAAGAAATATCACGGACCGCTTCAGCTTCCAGAATGTTGTAGCGGCGTTCCATTTCTTTTGCAAGCCACTTGATAGCGAGGATCGCTTTCTTTGCATCAGTAACAACAGGCGTCAGGAGATGGGGGATCGAATTATAGACCGTAAGCTCGACGCGTTTTGGGTCGATCATGATGAAGCGTAATCGCTCAGGCCCGCACCGATAGAGGAGGCTCACGATGAAGTCGTGGATAGCGACTGATTTGCCTGCCCCGGTGGTACCGGCAATGAGGATATGGGGCATGCGAGCAAGGTCGGCAAAATGTGCCTGGCCTGTAATGGAGCGGCCCAAGGCTATAAGGAGCGGCTTGTCGGAGGCAACAAACGCTTCGTCAGAAACAAGCGGAGCGAGCCCCAATGTTGTGCGCGCGATGTTGGGGACTTCGATCCCCACAAGCGACTTGCCAGGGATCGGCGCTTCGATGCGCACCGGAGAAGCGGCGAGCGCAAGCTCAAGATTGCTCTGAAGCGCGATGATCTTGGATAACCGTACACCCTCTGCCGGCTTCATCGCATAGCGCGTGACGGTCGGGCCTATCGATGCCTCATCCATTTCTACCTGTAACCCGAAGTTTTGCAGCGTGCGCTTGATGATGTTCATGTTTGCTTTCACGTCGCCCACCTCAGGCTTACCCCTGTTCTTTGCCAGGATCGAAACGGGCGGGGGGATATAGGCGGTTCCACTCGCCGCAATAATGGGGAATCCGTCCGTGGAGCTCGTATCTCCGCGAAAGAATTTTGTGAGCGCTCCAGGCGCTTGAATTGCTTCCCTGCGCGGATCTTCGCTCTCGGCCCCGATCGACTTCGATGCTGACGACTCTGTTTCAGACAATCCAACAACCGGAACATCGAGCTCGTTCTCAATATCCGTTTCTGCGGGCTTACTGCGCACCCACTCCCGAATTCCGCCAACTAGCGCGCCGAGGTGGATATCGAACGCCACGATGAGAGATGCGATGATAAAAGAGATCAGAAAGATGACAGTTGCGGGCGTATCCACGCCAGCGACAATTGGCGTTGAAACGCTTTGACCCATAATCCCTCCGCGGCCGGGGAAGGCGAGGTTGATGAGCCCCAGGCCGGCGAGCAAGAAGACCGCCATGCTCACAAACTGCACCCAGCCGAATTTGCGATCAAAAGATCTAAAAATGAGAATTGCAAGAAGAGTAAGCGAAAGGGGCAAGAGAAGATACCCGACGCCCAAAAGCCATGAAAACCAATCGTACAGGGTAGCGCCTACAGCGCCCCCACCACCGAGCCGAGCCAAGACGAGGAAACCCGCTATCGCAATAAAAAAAATGGCGCACACACCACGCACTGCCTCGCTGCTCACGTAGCTGATGCCCACGCCGTTTCCCTCATCGATATCCCTTGCTTTTCCGCGCTTCTGCTTCGCTTTCATAGCGATATCATATCACCCTGGGCCCTCTCTTGAGTTAGCGAAGAGAGATGCTGGTTTGTTGCATACAGTAAGCCAGCTACGCGCGCAATAATTTGCCACACTGAGACCGGATTGCTTATCGGTCATGTCCTTTATATACTCAGGGAGTCCGAATGCATCTGAGAATCTCTGGATGCCCTCTAAGGACAGAAAATGGACGAGCAAAAGGACATCCAAACGCCCAATGTTCTGAGCCGATTTTTCGATAAGCATTCAATTCGCACTAATCCTTTTGGAGCTAATAGGTCCGCCGATCGCGCCTACCGTCGTACCGAAAGGATCGTTGCAGCGTTATACCTCGTTACGAATCATATACCCACTTCGGAGCCACTTAGAGTAGCTGTTCGGGAGGGTGCACTTCGCCTGGCGAAGAACATGCTTCTATTAAGAGACGAAATGAGATCAATTGACTCCGAGTGCATTGTTGCCTCGCGGGCATCAATACGCCACCTGATCTCTCTCACTCGCATGCTTGCCGTGTCGGGGCTCCTGTCCATGCAAAATACCGATATAGTTGTGCACGGCCTGGACGAGCTGGGCAATTTCCTAGTGTCTTCCCAAAATTCAATATTGTCCGAAAGCACACCCCTTACAGAGGAATCACTTCTAGATGTTGGTGGCGAAGCGTCAGTAAAGGACATAAAGGACACCAGAGTTCTAAGAGACGGGAGAGCACCAAAGGACAAGCCCCTCCTGTCCGATAAGGTAATCGTCAGGGACACCTCCAATGTCCGAGAACAATATATTCTGGCGACCCTTCGGGGGAAGGGGGAGCTCGGTATTCGTGATATCGCATCTAATCTCCCAGAATACGGTGAAAAAATGGTCCAAAGAGAGCTCGCCGCACTGGTTGCTGGCGGGCGCGTAAAAAAAACAGGCCTGAAGCGCTGGAGCCGCTATTCTATTGTATCTTGATGCTATGTGTGTTGTAATGTGATTATCCTAAGTTTGGCCTTAAGCACACCTTTGATGAGTCGGGCGTGAGGAATGTCTGAAAGATTTCGGTCCAGCTAGCGTCTAGTTGATTGACTCCCATTCTGCACTAGGGTATTGTGATGCCCGATAACGAGGCGAGCCAGGAAGCCGGTTTTCGCGAAAGGCGCAGGCCGTTTATATGGCTCACAAGTTATCCACAAATGGGAGAGTCGTGCATGAATGTGCCGAAGTGTCCCTAGTATATAATTGTGCGACGGCATCCGGATCGGATGTCGCAACGACGCATGAGAGCAAGATGCTCACTGCGTAGTTCATTGACATTTGAATAAGGTTACACTTGGCGGTAACTCGCCGGCTTCTTAATGAAGCATTCAGCAATCCAGAATTGTCCGGTAACGGTTGCACGACTGGCACGACATACATTCCTTTCTGCTGCTAACCTCGCCTCAAAAGAGGCGGGCTAGCAAAGTTTGGGGTCTCGATCTGTCACTATAAGACTATAGGGGCAGGCCTGGCCCAAATTATTAGTGTCTTCAGTTATCAGTAGTTTAGTCAGTTTAGTATTTGGAGTATTTAGTAGAAAGCAAACAAACGTACACAACTCCTCGTCGAAAGGGTGTGGTGTACGGTTCCTCCCTAATTTTTCAAGAAATTGGAGAGGAATGAAAAGTTCAAAACAAACTATGAGTAAAGTATTAGCAACAAAGAATGTTGCCACGATTCTCGTGGTTGCGTCTTTGATCCTCGGATTCTCGTTCGCGTTTGCCACTCCGGCAAAGGCCGACATGATCTCGGATCTTCAGGCACAGATCGCGACGTTGATGGCACAAATTCAGGCAATGCAGGGGGGCACGGGTTCCCAGCAAGTCGGGGGAGTCCAATGCACAGCCACCTTCACGCGCAACCTCACGATCGGTAGCACGGGAACTGAAGTGATGGCAGTCCAAAAATTGCTCAACAGCATCGACGGAACACAGGTCGCAACGACTGGCGCAGGTTCTCCGGGTAACGAAACTTCGTACTTCGGCGGGCTTACGCGCTCCGCGGTCTCGAAGTTCCAGCAAAAGTACGGTATCTCGCCGATCGCCGGTTACTGGGGCCCGCTCACACGAGCAAAGGCCAACGCGATCTGCAGCGGCACAGTCACTCCGGGCCCAGGTCCGGTAATTCCACCGATAACGGGTAACGGCCTCCGGGTCGCACTCGCGGCGGACAACCCGACCTACGCAGCACTCGTCCAAGGTCAGGCGATCGCGGAACTCTTGAAGCTCACCTTCTCGAACCCGTCATCTGGTCCGATCACTGTCACGAACCTTGCGTTTAAGCGCATCGGCGTGTCCTCGGACTCGACCTTGGCCAACGTCTATCTCTTCAATGGAGCAACGCGCCTCACTGATTCCGCAGGAGTCAGCAACACACTGTTTAACTTCAACGTACCATCCGGCATCTTTACGGTGCCTGCAGGTGGCTCGGTCACGATCTCGGTACGCTCCGACATCGCAGGCTCGACAAACGGCCAACAGGTCGGCGTCCAGCTCTTGAATGTCAGCGCCAGCGGGCTTCTTGACTCGTCTGTCGTCTTCCCGATCACGGGCTCTGCGCTCCTGATCTCTTCGGCGACTCTCGCGACAGTTGACTTCGCTTCCGGGACAACCCCAAGTACGAACACCAACCTGACACCCGCAAATGATATTGTGGTCTGGCAGAACGTCGCGACCGTCGGTACGCGCGCGGTCAATTTGACCTCGTTCCAACTCCGCAACCTCGGTTCTATCGGCCTTAACGACGTTAGGAACCTCCGCCTCTTTGTAGACGGAGTCCAGGTCGGTAACGCTGTGGCAAACCTCTCGGCAGGCGAAACGTCTGTCGCGTGGGATCTCTCTGCGGCTCCGAAGCGCCTTGAAACGGGCGGTCGTACCATCAAAGTCGTCGGCGATGTGGTCGGCGGCTCAAGCCTCACGATGCAGTTCTCGCTTCGTCGTGCGGCAGACGCTCGCGTAATCGACACCGAGCTCAACCAGCCGATACTCTCGACTGCGGCCGGCAGCGCATTCTCTGCGCGCTCTTCAGGCGTACAGACAATCGGCTCTGCTTCGGTTTCGGTCGCAAAAGCGGCAAACTCACCTTCTTCGAACGTCATGCTTGGCGGCTCGAACATCAAGTGGGCGAGCTTCGAACTCCGCGCCTCTGGCGAGGATGTAAAGATCGAATCTCTCAACGTCAATGCGGATACTTCCAATGCAGGGGCCGATCGCGGTCTCGACAACGGTAAAGTGTTCGTCGATGGCGTACAGGTCGGCTCCACCAAGGATCTGACCGAGGAAACGGATGTCGAGTTCACCTTCGGTTCCTCCTTCATCGCGAAGGCGGGCGCGTTGCACATCATCGACATCTATGCAGACGCCAAATCGACAACCGGTGCGTCGTTCACGGCAAACGAAACAGCGGCCATTACTCTCGACGACGGTTCTTCCAACGCGTTCGGCCAGATCTCGCTCACTTCGGTGAGCGTCCCGGGCTCGGATGTCACGGGTAACACTCTGACCATTGCGTCCTCGAGTCTCACGGCAACGAAGTTCTCGGGTTACGGCAACCAAACCATCATCGCGGGTACGAACAATGCCCGCCTCGGTTCATTCACCCTCTCGTCGGGTTCGACGGAAGGCATAAACGTGAACACCATTGTTGTTGACCTCACATCCGATGAGTCGGCATCCATCACGGACCTCCGCCTTGTCGATGCGACGACGGGTACACAGATCGGTACCGCGAAGGCTTCGCCTTCAACGTCCAACTCGTTCTCGGTTAACTTCGATATCCTCGTCTCGGGCACAAAGACCATAGACGTCGTCGGTAACATTAAGTCCGGTTCCAATTCTGGTACTTGGGCAGCTGACATCGATGCATCTACGGGCGGTCTTGGGCTTACCACGAGCAACTCCGTTGACATCGGAAGCGACTTGACACTTCAGACCATCACGGTCGGCACAGGCACCTTCACGCAATCCGTGGGAACGTCACCTGACAACGCCAACGTGATCGCAGGCTCCAACGACGTCAAAGTCGGTTCCTTCAACTTCACCGCGGCCAATTCGAGCTTCACGGTGCAGGAGATCAAGGTCAAGGTTCCGGCAGATGCCGCAACCTCGGTCTCTTCAGTCACTCTCAAATGGGCAGGTGGACCGGCAGGCGGCGTCTCGCAGGCACTCGCCCTCTCTTCTGGCGGGCAGTCGCACGCTACGGCGACCTTCACCGGCCTCACCTTCAACGTCCCGACAAACGAGACGAAAGTCCTTGAGGTCTACGTCAACATTCCGACCATCGCGAATGGTGCGACATCAGGCGCGGCAATCTCTGTCTCGCTTGATCGCAACGAAGGCTACAGGGCAATCGATAGCTCTGGCACTGCCTCAACGACCTTTGCCAACTCGATTGACCTTACGTCGACGAGCACATCTGGAAAAGGCTCGATGTACGTACGCAAAACCAAGCCAGTCATTGCAGCGGTAGCCCTCGACTCGACGACGCTCACCGCAGGATCCGACGCGGTTCTCGGTCGCTTCTCGGTCACGGCTGACTCCGCTGGCAAGATCGACTGGGGTCAGGTAGTGATTACGCTCAACAAGACTGCGGCAATCACAACTGGCGCCACAACGACCCTCGCGCTCTGGAGCGGTTCAAACCAGATCACGGGTACGATGGCGACGACGACGGCAGGCGCCACTTCTGGTGCGGGCACCATGGACGCATGTCTTGGTCAAACGTCCTGTTTGATCTACTTCCGTCCGACAACTGTTGAGACGATCGAAGCGGGAACCTCGAAGACATATGAGCTTCGTGGAACCGTCGGCGGAATCGTCTCTGGTGCGAACAACATCAGCGCATCCATCGCCAATCCGCATACAACCGCGTCTTCGACGGCTGTATTCGATCTGGCAACTGGTGCCATCGGTACAGCCGGCACGGCGTCCTTCGCTTGGTCTGACTGGTCTGACCTCTCCGATCACTCTTCGAGTGCAACGGGAGCTTCGACCTCTGACTGGGTAGGTGATTACTTGGTCAGGACACTTCCTCTCACGATCGGTAACCGATCAGTGAACTTCTAGGAAGTACTTGGCTTCAGGTTGGCGAAGCGACAATTCGTCTGGCCTCCGGTTGGGAAATTGGCCCAACACACAAAACCGCCCCGAAAGGGGCGGTTTTGGTTTGTCGGTACATTGAGTTGGCATGCTAGCATATGATGTGTTCAAACAAGCGGAATGACCATATGCAGGACGCATCTGAATACAACCCCTCTCCACGCAATACCGCACTAATTTTTCTTGGTGTTCTCACCGCCGCCCTTGCGCTCCAGATGACATTGTGGCTCTCTTTTCCGATAGCAGATGAGAGTTGGTGGGCACCTGATGCTGCGAAAATAGCTGCCGGCACCACCCTTACCCCTCAAGATATAACGTATGTGCACCCGGGAACGACGATGCTGTATCCAATGGCAACGCTGATACACAGCGGCGTCGACCCGAAAACTGCGGTGCGCGTTGTTATGGCCGCCTTTGCCGCCATCTGTATCGCGCTCGCTTCAGCGCTTGCGTACCGGGTACGGCCCCAGAATCTGTGGTGGCTCGCTGTCGCTCTCATACTCGTCGCGGATCTACGACTTCTTCACGGTACACCTCCCTCGACCGCGGCCGCCCTCTTAACCGTGGTGTTTGTCCTCTTGTTATTACACGCAAGAGCAACGCGACACCCAGACAGCTATCGACCAATGGTCTATCTCGGCGTGTGTTTGGGGCTATTGCTTGCTACGCGTTTCGATACCGGCGCGTTCATCCTTATCACCACGCTGCCATTCTTGCTGTATATGTTTAGGCTGCGGGTCTTGGTGCTTCTCGCTTCCGCCGCGCTCGTATGTGTCGCGGCAAATCCTCATGCATGGACAGACCCGCTCCTCTACTTCTCAAGTATTCCACAGCAAATCTTTGCGAATAAAGCACTGGTCGGCATAGATATACTCGTTCCATTCCTTCTCACATTTCCGTTCGCCATTCTTTCGATTTGTGTATCGCTGGCCGTTGTTTACAGACAATCTTTTCACTCGAGGGACAATGACGTGCGCGTACCCCTCGATGTGTATCTCTGGTTTTTGGGCGCGACACTGCTCATAACCTTGCTCCTTGCTCCGCTTTCGTTCCATCCCATTCGGTACTATATGCCTTTCTATCTCACCTGGGACATCTTGCTGCCTTTCTTCCTTTTGGTTTTTGCGCGTCAGCACTTTCCACACCCGCGATATCCCTGGCTCACTGAGCGCCGATGTGAGTGGGCCGTTATTGCCCTCATCGTCGCAACCATTGCCTTCAGGTTCGTTATTTTTCTTACCGCCGATACCAGAGAGATCATCCTTTAGATTCGTGGTATTCCTCCTCGGTGTTGATCGACCAGAGAGCTGATTTGTCGGTACGACCCTCTACGAGCATATCGACTGATTCCATCGCCGCTAGCATCGAATGGTCCTGGTTGTTGTATCGGTGCATGCCGTTGCGGCCGATGGGGAAAAGGTACGGAATACTATCAAGATAACGGCGGACGACATCAAATCGATTATAGGAGCCAAAATAGCCCGGGTATGCTTTCGGCTGCCGGATCACAGTCCCGTCGATAATGCGAATATTTCTGGAGAGCCCGAGCTTTTCCAATTCAGAGCTCGCAAGCTCGATAAGTGCCGCATCCGACATGTGCCATAGTTCGTCGTTATCATTGCAAAAATATTCAAGGCCGATCCAACCGTGACGGGGATCTGCAACGAGCGCGGGCTGCCAATTGTGATAAAACTGCGCACGACAGGCTCGAATATCAGGTTCATGAATGTACATCCAATTGTCTGTGATGGGAGAGCCGTCTGCTTCAGTTGGCTGCTGTGCCAACAGCAATCCGACGGTCAGAAACTCCCGGTACTGCAGCCCCACTGCTACGTCCCGTACTTCGTGTGGCGCTCTTGGAGAAAGTATGTGAATAAGCGAACGTACGTCAGTGCTCGAAAACACATACTCTGCATGGAAGACGCGCGTACCCTCCGCTCCCTCCACCCCGACCTCAGCGTAACCGTCCTTCAAAACAATGTTCGTCACCCGCGACCCCATATATACTGCACCGCCTCGAGAGCGAATGCTGTCCGCTGTCGCCTCCCACATTTGGCCGGGGCCGAATGTAGGATACAGAAAATATTCAATAAGCGATGTTTCGCCAGCCCTTCCAGATACGGGACGACGTAGTTGTGTGCGCATGGCATGCATGATCGCCTTCCCTATCGAGAGTCTTTTGATGCGTTGCACACCCCACTCTGCCGACATATTTTTGCAGGGCATACCCCACACCTTCTCCGTGTACGACTTGAAAAATGTCGTATAGAGTTCACGGCCAAAGCGATTGAGAAAGAAATCCTCAAGTGTTTTTTCAGGACGGGGGAAAAGAACGGCATACAAATACGTGAGCCCGATTTTTATGACCTTGCCAAGGCCGAGTTTGAGAAGGGCATCGAAAGAAAGCTCGATAGGATAGTTGAAAAACGTGCCACCGTAGATGATGCGCGATTTGCGGGGCCGTACATGCATTATTCTCTCTCCGTCCAATGGCGCTGCTTTTCGAAGCCCAGCTGTCAGTGGGCGCGTCATCCGCTGATAGGCGATGTCTACGCTTCCTTCTTTGTAGGCTATTGGGAGCATTTCAGCCCACCAGCGCATAACGCGATCGGATTTGGAGAAAAATCTATGTCCACCGACATCAATTCTGTTTCCCTTGTAATTGACCGTGCGGGCGATACCTCCTACATATATGGGGTCCTGTTCGATGACAGTGGCTTCAATATTGGTGCGGGTAATGAGTTCGTACGCGGCAGTAAGTCCCGCGGGTCCCGCCCCGATAATGATCGCTCTCTTCGCCATCGTGAGGATTAGTATACCGACAGATGATAGAATTTCATACGTAGTTTGTACAAACTTGCTCGTACAAAGTTTCGCTGCTAGACTCGATGCCATGCCAGAATCCACAACGCCTCGTTCAAGGAACGTCCTTATAAGTCTCGTCATCCTTTTTCTCGTCATTGGCATGGGAATCTACTGGTATAGTGCCATTCGTACGACTACCTCTTCGGGCGATTCTGCTGCCGATAAGAAAATAGAATTCGTGCTCAAAGACAAGATCGAGAACTGGCAGTTAAAGGGCTTGTATACAGGCAACAAAGATCTTGAAAAGAAAGCGCATGCCGACATCGAACGCCTGAATGGCCTGTTCGGAGGGGAAGAGTTTACGGACTATATCCTATATGTAAGTATCGCCGGTCAGTACGAATTTCTAGGAGACGGAGCTAAGGAGTATGAATATCTTCTCCGCGCGATCGAGGAAGATTCTACGAAGACCGGACTTGCGTGGTACAACCTCGGCACACTCCTTGTACGTCTCGGTGCATTCAATGATGCTCGCGTTGCGTTCTCGAATGCCGCGACCGTTCAACCAGATGTCGATCAATATTCGACGCGGCATCTTGAATTTCTCACCCAACAATTCCCCAATGATAAAGAGGCGATAGAAAAGGCGTTCACAGCGGCGAGTGCCGTATTGGGAGAGTCGCCAACGCTCTTGGAGATCCGCGCTCGATGGCTTGAAGCCACGGGCCGCATAGGAGAGGCGATTGCCCACTGGCAAAGGATAATGGAAATGTCACCCGGGTCTGGCACTTCTGTCGAGACCGAAATAAAACGTTTGCGAGGTAAATTATGATCGCAGGCGTGCGAAAAGCGCTGCCGTACCTTCTGCTTTCTCCGGCGCTTCTTCCGCTCATCTATATCGATGGGCTATTGTATCCCTTTGTTGCCCCAAAGACCTTGCTTTTTCGTTCGCTTGGCGTCGTCGTTTTATCTCTGTTTGCATATCTTGCTCTGTCCGGCCAGGAATTCTACTGGAACCGGTTGCGCAACAAGCTTACATGGATCCCAGCTGCGCTGCTTCTGGTAGCGTACGCAACGTCATTCATAGGGATAGATTTCTATCGAAGTTTTTGGTCAGTCTTCGACCGGGGTGACGGACTGCTCACACTCTCTGCGGCGGTCCTCTTCTTTTATTGCACCGTACTGTATGCCGACTGGAGGTTTCTGCGGCGGCTCTTTACCATCGTCGCATTGGTGGGAACGACCGTTTCGGCCTATGTTGTACTCCAATGGCTGGGAGAAATGGCGGGAATCAGATTTCCATTAATCGCTGAGAATCGTGGGCGCGTTGGCGGCACTCTCGGCAACGCAGCGTTTTTGGCGGGCTATCTTGGCATGACACTCTGGGCGACGCTCGCCGTTGCAAGCGATTCCCGAGGATTTTGGCGCAAGTTTTACTATGGTGCTGCAGCGCTTCAATTTCTTGCCATCATACTCTCGGCGACGCGCGGCACCTTACTCGCACTCTTCGTCGTAGGATTTGCGACACTGCTCTATCTTGCATGGAACCCCTCGACTTCGCTCGGGGCAGGAGGGCGTGCGAGCAGATATGCGCGCATCGGACTCGCTGGGATACTTGTGGCCGTCGCATTGTTCGTAGGATTTCGCGTGCAGTTGGCGAATTCGTCCTTTGAGCCGGTGCGGCGCATTGCTTCCGCATCGCTCACAGACCCAACGGTATCAAGCCGACTTTTCATCTGGCAGCATGTATTTGTGGAAGCCATGAAGCGTCCGCTTACCGGCTACGGGGCGGAACATATCGAGATGATATTCGATAGAGTGTACGATCCCAGCGCTATTCTCGAACAGTGGTTCGACCGCACACACAACGCATTCCTCGATTACTTCGTGCAGTTCGGCATACTCGGGGCGTTTTTGTATGCAGGATTGATCGGGTCACTCGGATATACAGGATTGATGCACTGGCGTAAGAGGGAGCCTTACAGCGTATTTTTGCTGCTTCTTGCCACAACGTATGGCATACAGAATTTCTTTGTCTTCGACACCGCAATGACACTGTGGCTTTTGTTCGCAACACTCGCTGCTGCACTCGCGTATGCGAGTGCGCAAGGATCTGCCGGCAAAGAAGCTGCGACGACACTCTCCCTACGGATACCCCAGTTGCTCTCATACGGTATTGCGGGTGCCATACTGATACTCTTGTATCCGGTCGCCATTCAGCCTCTGCGAGCCAACATGGCTTTAGCCGAAGGCTATACCTATCACGTAACTGATGTAAATCGTGCGATAGCGTCGTTCAAGCATGGCCTCTCACTCAATACCTATGCGGACCTCGAATATGGCTACCAGGCGTATTCCATGTATACCGATCACCAGCAAACGATGCTCGAGGGAGGAGCGCGCGTTGCCGCCTACCAGTATGCCTTGAGCGTATTGAGCGCGAATTTTGAGCGCTACCCCTATGATGCCCGTACTGCCACGTACCTTGCGCATGTGCTCGACTCCGCTCCCCCCGAAGAGCCGGTAGATGAGGCGTATCTACGCTCAGTATTAGCTCGAGCCATAGCACTTTCCCCCAAGCGCGCGCAGGCCAACTATATTCTCGCAAACATTCCGCTCAAGAAGGGTGATACAGCGACTGTTTCTGCAGAGCAGGATCGTTACTATCGAGAAGGAATCGCTATTTTGGAACACTATGCTGAGCAAGTGTCCAGCTTTTCCGAACCCCGGTTCATTATTGCGAGCCTGTATCTGGTTGTGGGTGATAAGGAGGCAGGAGCGAGGTGGGCAGCCGACGGCCTTGTCCTTTATAAAGGTCAAACGGACACGGCGCGGAAAGCTCTCCGTTACTACATCGCCGTCGAGGATTGGCCAAATGTCCGGCGTTTTCTATCGGACATTGTGGCGGCTGATTCGACGGACTACCCCTCTCTGTATGATCTCGCCAAGGCAGAGCTACTGACCGGAAATCGACCTCGGGCGCTCGAAATCGTCCAAGAACTCCGGCTCAAGGCTCCGGGCTTGGTCGAACAAGACCCCGTATTCCTCAAAAGCCTCAGTTCGTAGGCTGGAATTACCAAGAACCGTACCAAGGATCGTCCTTGGGATGTTTTGGGATGTTGGACTCGCTCACGTGAGGGTTATCCACAGGAGAAGGTGGCACAAAGGTAATCTCTCAATATGAACCTAGTATACTAGCTGAAAGTGCAGGAGAGGCCATGCGGTCTTCTCTGCGCGTTAAATTAAAGTCGCACCGCATTATTAATTAGCATTGTAATTTATTGTATGAAAAGTGGATTCTCATTTATCAAAGACGGTGGATGGTTGGCGATGACTCTTGCGGTCGTGGCCGGCGTGTTTGCGGTCGTTTCGACGGTACAAGCGGTGACGACCATCAGCACCTCTATCGTCACAAATGCTGCGAGCTCGACGATTACGAACCTCTCGATGATAACGAGCACGAGTACCAGCGCAACATCGACGTCGCTGTTTGCGACAAGGTTCGTCGCCACCGATGCAACGACAACGGCACTTGCCGTCAGCGGGCTCGCACAGTTTACAGGTGCAATACTTGCAAACAACGCAACCTCGACGATCACATGGCTGGACATGTTTAATAGCACGAGTACCAGCGCGACTTCGACCTCTTTGTTTGCGACAAGGTTCGTTAGCACCGACGCGACAACGACCAGTCTTAGCATTGCAGGACGCGCGGCAGTCGGGACTATATTCTCGGTTACTGCGACATCATCTCTCGCGACGACGACGATCACCAGATTAGGCGTAGGCACTACAACTCCCCTGATTTGGACTAACGAAGCCATAATAGATGGTCCTGCAACGACAACACTTGAGATCACAACAAGCTTAAGTGGAGCAGGCGGTTGTATTCAGATGAAGAGCACACAGGGTACAAATCACCGAATCTATGTCAACGTCGCTGGGACTGGATTGACGGTAGAAGCCGGAGTGTGCGAATAGTTAATGCGGCTTGCTCAATTACTAGCTAGCATCCGCATCCAATGAGAAAACTAATTGCAATCACAGCGGCCGTCGGACTTCTCCTGCCTTCTCTTGCGTTCGCGGCCGCAGACGACGTCACTCTGACTACCGACGTTGTTTTGGAAGTCAACGGGATAACGGTCAACATTTCCGGCTCCTCGGCGACCGTGGAGTCGATTGCCGTGGGGGCGACCACGTTCACCTTCGTGCTCGCAGACACTTCCTTTATCCAGATAACAGCACCAGATCGCAACAAACTTGTTCCGGACTTGGAAACTTTTGCCACCGTCAATACCTGTACGAGCGCGCTATCGAGGCTCGAGTATACGGCAACTGGAGCCGCGACTATCGTGGTGACCCCATCGGCGTCGCTTTGTAACACGCAAGTAAGTGGAGGTGGAGGTGGAGGTGGTGGTGGAGGAGGAGGGGGCGGCGGAGGCGGCTCAGCCCCTGCAACTCCAGCTACACCCGCCACTCCTGCTACACCCGCATCCACCACGACACCAGCAACGCCGGCGACTCCGGCCATTCCTGCGACCCCCGCAAGCCCAACGATCGCATCACTTCAAGCACTGCTCGTGTCCCTCATGGCACAGCTACAGGCACTGCAGGGCGGCGCAAGCGCGACCGCAAGTGTGAGCTTCGTCCGCAGTCTACAGGTCGGCTCCACAGGCTCTGATGTGAAAGCCCTCCAGGTGTACCTCAACACACATGGCTTCGTGATCGCTTCGGGCGGCGCTGGCTCGCGGGGGAGTGAGACGACAAGATTCGGCAGTCTAACGAAAGCCGCACTCATCAAGTTCCAAAAAGCCAAGGGCATTTCTCCCGCCGTCGGCTTCTTTGGGCCCCTGACGCGCGCCTACATCAACTCGCATCCGTAGAATAGGTGTCAGGTTCTAGGTTTCAGCAACCAAAAGCCCCTCCCGGGGCTTTTGGTTTACCTAGCGGCCAGGACGGCGTAACCTACGGTATGCCCAGGTGAGTAGGGAAAATAAGATAACAGCAAAGAAAATATAAAAAAGATAGATGGAGCGAAATAAAAAATGTGCCGCTGCCGCCGCTGTTTGCGCGATCGAGTGAAGCATGCCGTTCGACGCAGGTGATGCCGCCGCTTCAAATCCCGTTATGGGCGCGCTGCCAGAAATTCCTGCGATCCGTGGCGTACGCGAACTTTCTATATACCGCTCGAGGCTTTCAGCTCCGGCATTGCGCCAGCTTTCTGTTTGCTCGAATACAGCTTGCGCTAAGCTTTGCACTACCGGTGCCGATGAAGAAGCGAATTGAGTCGCAACAGCAGTCGCCTTATTGAGATTTTCTTGCAGTGCTGTCGGGGGTGGGGGTTCAGGAACTGTAATTGAAATGACAGTAGTTTCCTGAGTCCCGAAACGTGCAAAAAAACTATGTGACCCAGAGCGGGCTACCCAAGGTGCTGACATGATGCTGCTCGACTGCGCGGGAAGAGATACTTCAAGGGATGTGAACTTCGCCCCGTCAACATAAAAAGTAAGTGTGCCGTCCACTACGGCATCAGTGCCGTTGTAGAGAACCGTGGAGATGCGGATCTCTTGACCAGCACTCGGTGCTGTGTGAGAAAGCCAAAGTGAACGCTCGGGAAAACCTGCTTGCGCGTTCGTACATGCAGGCAGTGCACACAGGAAGGCAACTAAAGCAAACACCTTGCGCATATAGCTACAGTATAGCCCGTGAGATAACCCTGTATTTCATGGGCTATAGACGGAAATTCGCATATAATACGGGTATGGATCAGAGCTCTTTTAGCTCATTCGCCCGCTTTGTGATCGGTTTTACGCTGTTCATCTCGATCAGCTTTGGCGTGACATTCGCTGTGCAGACATATGCCTCCGGGCAAGATGCCGCCCAACAGCAGGCTGCTGCTGCCGCGGCGATGCTTGAGTATAAAAAATGAGTGGCGGCAGGATCAGTCTAGTCCTGCCGCCACAGACCTCACCACCGCTCCTCATCGGGGCAGTAGGCGAGACCGACCTCATGACGCAGGTACTCACGGGCCGCTTGTGGCCCACTGCCGCGTAAGGTCTGGAGATATTTTTGAAGCATAGGGTTGTCAAACCCTCCGCTCCTGGTCGTTTCTCCACGAACGACCATATTAGGGTACCAACATGCCATTGGCCTCTCCTTCCAAGTTGGTACCTCCCTGTCCGCAAAAACGATAGCATATTTGACAAGAATGTCAATTTGACCCCGTTAGAAATAGCCCGCCCAAGCCCTTCGGGCGCGCAAGCGCGGGCGCGATTTCTAACGGGGTTGACGTGTGGATTTTAAGCAGTACTATGGCTCCAACTAGGCTGTAGACAGTGAGCATCTCGCAAGAGTATCAGTCTTACCGAGGTCGAAAACTCCTAGTGTTAGCAATTTGGTTTTTTGTATCGCATGGCAAAAACAAAAGCAGAGAAAGGGGTGATAATCGAGAAGCTTGAAAACGCATTCAAAAATGCGACGTCTTCGGTATTTGTGCACTTTACGAAAGTTACCGTTGCGGAGGAATCCGCGATGCGCCGCGCTCTGCGAGGGAGCGATGTGTCGTACTTTGTCGCGAAGAAAACACTCATCCGCCGCGCGCTAGACTCGCTCGGGCACAAACACGCCGACCTTCCTCTTGAAGGGGAAGTCGCAGTCGCGTATGGTGGTGGCGCTGATGCCACGGTAGCAGCGCGCCTGGTGCATGAATTCGGCAAGAAGTTGTCAGATAAGCTGACGATACTCGGCGGCATTTTCGAGGGGACACTTGTGGACGCGGTCAAGATGCAAGAGATCGCGATCATCCCTTCGATGCAGGTATTGCGGGGCATGTTCGTCAACGTTATCAACTCGCCCATCCAAGGGCTCGCGATAGCGCTCAATGCGATCGCGCAGAGGAGATCTTAAAAGGCTAAACTAAAAAATATGGCAGATGAAACAGCAGCAGTGGAAGCGCCGGCAGAAGCACCTGCAGCGGAAGTCCCTGCGAAATTCAAGAAGCTCGTCGAGGAAGTAGAGCAAATGACCGTGCTCGAGCTCAACGAGCTTGTCAAAGTACTTGAGAAGAAATTCGGCGTCTCGGCGCAAGCGGTCGCCGTGGCGGGTCCAGCCGCGGGAGGTGCCGCAGCCGATGAGAAGACCGAATTCAACGTCGAACTTACCTCGATGGGTGAGCAGAAGATCGCGGTCATTAAGGTGGTAAAAGAAGTGCTCGGCCTTGGCCTTGCGGAAGCAAAGACGATGGTCGAAGGCGCTCCGGTCCTGATGAAAGCCGATGTGAAGAAAGAAGACGCAGAAGCGTGGAAGAAGAAGATAGAAGATGCTGGTGGAAAAGTCACGCTCAAGTAACAAGTCTCTCAGCTTAAGAAAACAACGGCCAGAAGGCCGTTGTTTTCTTTTGTACACACGCTACTATACATATGTGAGCGTGGCGTATTTGAGTCTTGGCTCAAATCTCGGCGATCGCAAGATTAACTTGCGCCGAGCGGTGAAGATGTTACCGCCAAAAGTGAAAGTAGATGCTGTCTCTCCCGTCTACGAGACGGACCCAATGTATTTTCCCGATCAACCGAAGTTTTACAATGTGGTCGTCCGTGGGAAAACTGAGCTTACTCCCGAGGCGCTTTTGAAACACGTAAAGAGCATCGAAAAGGCAATGGGCCGAGATTCAGATACGCACAACAGGCCGCGCATCATCGATCTCGATATCATGTTCTACGACGATCTGGTCCATAAATCGCCGGACCTCATCATTCCTCATTTGCACATTGCTGAGCGGGCATTCGTCCTTGTCCCGCTGAATGATATCGCGCCAAAATTCATTCACCCGACCCTCAAAGCAACTGCGAAGCAAATGCTTGAGCATATCTCTGATTGGAAAGCCCAAGTCCGCCGTACGAATATAGACGTATGAGCTCGCTTAGGGTGGGCGCCACTACCTTTGAATGGGGGAAGCAGACATATCTCATGGGTATCGTGAATGTGACGCCGGATTCGTTTTCGGGCGACGGCGTGTTGGATATTGACGCAGCGATAGAGCAGGGCAAACAGCAAGTAGCCGAGGGGGCGCACATCATTGATGTGGGTGGCGAATCCACGCGGCCTGGCTCAACACCGCTCTCACTACAAGAAGAACTCAAGCGCGTTATTCCTGTTATCGAACAGCTCGGACAAACTATACAAGTTCCGATATCTATAGATACCTACAAGGCAGAAGTAGCGAAGCGTGCAATTGAGGCGGGGGCGAGCATCATCAACGACGTGTGGGGAGGACGGATGGATCCAAGAATACTTGCCGTTGCTGCAGACACGGACGCTCCCATAGTCCTTATGCATAATCGCAGCCGGCCAAAGAACGCTGAACAAGAAGAGCGATTGGGCGGGAGGTATGTAGGCATAGAATACACAAACCTGCTGGGTACTATCAAAAGGGAGCTGCAAGGATCTATTGATGCAGCGTACGCGGCCGGCATTGCCCGGGAGAAGATCCTCATTGATCCTGGCATTGGATTTGGTAAAACTGTCGAGCAGAATTTGGAACTCATTAACCGCCTGGGAGAGCTCAAGGAACTGGGCTGTCCAATTCTCGTAGGACCTTCTCGAAAGTCATTCGTCGGCTACACATTGGATCTCCCGCCCGAAGAGCGCCTTGAGGGCACTGCCGCAGCGGTGGCACTTTCTATAGAGCGCGGAGCAGACATTATCCGGGTCCACGACGTGGCGAAAATGAGGCGTGTCGCCGTGCTTGCGGACGCCGTAGTGCGGAGGTAATGTGCTCCTATGCCCAGCAGTGAGATGTGCCTTCGGCTTACACAAAACCATGAAAACTAACAACGGAAGCGTCCAAAGTGCAGTAATCGAAAGTTCGCTTATCACGCCGCGGCAGCCGGCAGGCGTCTGCCGCAAAGGCACATTCTACTGACTGGGTATGGCAGATGACTTTCTTGCGGAGTTTCTCGGAAATACAGCTCGTGCCCGGGTCACCCGGGCCTTGGCCTTTAGTGCGGGGCAATCATTTACGCTCCCGCAGATCGCGAAACGCTCGGGCATTCCCGCAAAAGCCGCAGCCCGAGAAATAAAAGCGCTCGAAGCATTGCGGCTCATAAAGAGAGGGAAATTCTCTATCACACTGCAAGGTGGCAGGCAGGTAAGCGGGCGTCAGAAAGAAAAAGCATGGACCTACAACATCGACCACAAGAACGCACCAGCGCTCTCCAAGTTCATACACGAAGTTTCTCCTGTGCAGTACAAACATGTCCTCGTCACTCTCAAGCGTGCCGGTCGGTTGGCTGCCATTATCCTATCGGGTTCCTTTATGGGAGATTCGACGCGTCCCGCAGACCTGATCGTAGCGGGCGACAACGTAAGCGAAAGCCGCCTCGAACACGCAGTGCGGTCGCTGGAGCCACATTTTGGCCGCGAGATACGCTACGCTGCCTTCTCGACACCTGAATTTCGCTATCGGCTTACCATCCAAGATCGGCTTATGAGAGACACCTTGGATTACCCGCACCTCGTCCTTTTGGACAGAACAAGACTCCTGTAACATTCTGGGGCTCAATAGAGCCGTCCAGGTATCCACATGCGCATGGCGGTTCGCCCCGAGCGAAGTCGAGGGATGCTATCATGAAGACCAAAGGGGTCGAAAGCTCTTAAAAAATTTACTACATAGCTAATTTATTCATATGTTAGTCACACAATCAATGGATGGAGTGCAGGCGGCGTTCACCGGCCTGTGGTTCACGGTAGGCCAATATCTGCCGAATCTCCTCATGGCCATTGTCGTATTTATTTTCGGCTGGATCGTCGGTATCATCCTGTATCGCATTGTGGTTGAAGTGGTCAAAGTACTGCGCGTTGATGATGCGCTACGAGCGGCAGGCTTGAACGAGGCCGCGAAAGACGCAGGGTTTACTCTCGACGTCGGGCGTTTCTTGGGGACCTTGGTCATGTGGTTCATCGTCTTGGTCTTCCTTGTCGCCTCACTCGACATTCTCGGCCTCCAGAATGTAACGATCTTCCTGCAGCAGGTCGTCTTGCTCTACCTTCCGAGGGTTATCGTTGCGGCACTTATCCTTATCCTCGGCGCAGTGGTCGCTGAAGTCGTACGGGGCCTCGTCTCAGGCTCTGCGCGCGCCGCGGGGGCACACGCTGCAAATCTGGCGGGCGTTGTCGCAAAATGGGCGATTTGGATCTTTGCGATCATGGCAGCGCTTGATCAGCTGCAAGTGGCGTCCGGCTTCATCCAAACTCTTTTCACCGGTGTGGTCATCGCGCTTGCGCTTGCCTTTGGCCTCGCATTCGGCTTGGGTGGCAAGGAAGCTGCATCTCGCACTATCGAGCGCATCCGCTCTGAAATTGCGCACCACAGAGAATAGTTTTAGTTTCTTGTTTCTAGCAGCAGCCCCCCGCCGAAGGCGGGGGGCTGCTTGCGTTTGATACAATACCCACCATGCAAGCAGTCATTCTCGCCGCAGGCCACGGTACGCGCATGGAAGAGCTCACGCACGCCGTCCCGAAGCCCATGCTCGAGTTGAACGGCAAACCACTGCTCGAATACAAATTTGAGGCGCTACCCGAAGAGATCAGCGACGTAATACTTGTCGTCGGTTACCAGGGAAACGTTATCCGTCAGCATTTCGGCGGCTCGTACGACAACAAGAAGATCACGTACGTAGAACAAGATAATCGCCGAGGCACCGCAGATGCGCTCTGGCGGGCGAAAGATGTGTTGCAGGATCGCTTTCTCGTCATGATGGGCGACGACATCTACACAAAAGAAGACGCGCAAGCGGTTATTGCTCCCGGGGATGTGTGGCGGCTCCTAGTACAAGAAATTAGCGAGATGCACCGGGCCGGCTCCATCGAACTCGATGCCGAGGCGCGCATCGTGGACATCATCGAGGGCGATAAAAATAAGGAGAAAGGCCTTGCAAGCACCAATATGTACTTACTCGACACGAGGGTTTTCTCCTGCCCGCTCGTGCCTAAGCAAGAAGGAAGCCTCGAATTCGGACTTCCTCAGACCGTTGTGACAGGCGCCAAGTCGCTTGGCGTTCGCCTCGAGCCAGTCTTCACCGACAAATGGATACAAATTACGTCCCCCAAAGACCTCGTGTATGCCACTGAAATGCTCAAAAAGATGAAACAATGAAGGGATATTCACAAGGGCCGCTTCATGCGTTTGACATACGGAACCCCGTAGAATATACTCACTCGACGTATATGAGTACGCTTAAAAGCTTCACAAGGTGGCACTGGTAGCCGGCAGAAATGCTGCGCGACCTGGGCCGCTTTACAGCGGCTTTTTTCGTGGATAATACGGGATCGTTGAAAACTGAAGAGCGACAAAAAAGAAAAACAAAAGCATAGGCTCGAAAGAGCCTGTGCGAATCAACAACATCTCATTTCAGTTAAAGTCTCTGGAATGGGATGCCCTCCGTCGCTGAAAAGCTATGGAGGGTAAAACAGGAATGCTGCGCCGCAAGGCGTGGCTGTAAAAACGAGCAAAGAAAGTCCTATCCGAAATAGACAGCGGATAGGCAGAAAACAAAAATACGCGGTTCTTAGAATTCCTTACAGGAGTTCTGAGTAAGGGCGTGTGGTGGATGCCTAGACTGAAGAAGGCGATGAAGGACGCGGCTTAGCTGCGATAAGCTCCGGTAAGATGCCAAGCAATCGTTATACCCGGAGATTTCCGAATGGGGCAACCCTATCAAGTAATCCTTGATAACTCTCAACTTAATCGTTTGAGAGAGCAGACCTCGGGAAGTAAAACATTTCAGTACCGAGAGGAAAAGAGACCAACAGGTATTCCCTTAGTAGCGGCGAGCGAAACGGGAAAAGCACAAACTCAGCCACTTAGATAGCTTCCAGGTGTCAGCTTTCAGCTTCCAGGAAAATGCTTTTGCATCTACTGGTAGCTGGCAGCTCGAAGCTGGTAGCTGTCTAAGGGGATGGGGGTTATAAGGCTACAGTGCCCAGCACTTTCTGAGAGTCGGATTACGCGATGCAGACCGAACGTTATTGGACGTTGGATGTATTTGCACACTCGGATTTTTAGAAAGTGCTGGGGTAGAGTCAAAAAATGCTTAGATAGAGGAATCTGCTGGGAAGCAGAGCCCCAGAGGGTAATAGCCCCGTACTCGAAATCAAAGCATCTCTATGGCTGTAGTTCTTGAGTAGCTCGAGACATGAATAGCTCGGGTGAATTCGCCGGGACTAACCGGTAATGCTACATACTTCTTCAGATCGATAGTGAACAAGTACCGTGAGGGAAAGGTGAAAAGAACCCCGGTGAGGGGAGTGAAATAGAACTGAAACCACATGTCTACAAGGAGTTGAAGAGGTCGTCATTTATTTGGCGTTGCCTCGACAGCGTGCCTATTGAAGAATGAGCCAACGAGTTGATGCAAACGGCTTGGCTAAGTGCGACAAAGCATGGAGCCGTAGCGAAAGCGAGTGTGAATAGCGCGTTTGTCGTTTGTATCAGACCCGAAGCAACGTGAGCTACCCATGAGCAGGATGAACTCTGTAGAAATACAGAGGGAGGTCCGAACCCATAGATTGTGCAACATCTCGGGATGACTTGTGGGTTGGAGTGAAAAGCTTACCGAACGTTGTAATAGCTGGTTCTCTCCGAAAGAGCTTTCGGGCTTGCGTCGTATGTTCGTAGTGGGGGTAGAGCACTGGAAGAAGCGGATAGGCCGAAAGGCCACTGCCTCTATCAAACTCCGAATACCACTATGTCAGTACGGCAGTTAGACGATGGGGGCGAAGCTCCATTCGTCAAAAGGGAAACAGCCCAGATCGCCATCTAAGGTCCCTAAATCTACGCTAAGTGCAAATAAGGAGGTGAAATTTCTCAGACAGTCAGGATGTTGGCTTAGAAGCAGCCACCATTCAAAGAAAGCGTAACAGCTCACTGACTTAGAGATCTCGCGCCACAAATGATCGGGGCTAAGCGTAGTACCGAAGATGCGGACTTCATCGGTTTTCGAATCGATGATTTGGTAGGAGAGCGTTCGTATTGCGATGAAGGCAAAGGGGTGACCCATGCTGGAGCGATGCGAAGTGAAAATGTTGGCACGAGTAACCGCAATGCGGGTGAGATTCCCGCACGCCGAAAGAACAAGGTTTCCTTCGCAATGGAGATCATCGAAGGGTTAGTCGGTCCTAAGCCGATGGCGAACGCCGGAGGCGATGGACATATGGTTAATATTCCATAACTTCCGCATTGAACGATGGAGGGACGGAGTGCTGTAGTGCAGGCCCCTTATTGGATTGGGGTCCGTGGTGTGATTGTTGCTGGTAGGTAAATCCGCCAGCTTAGCGAGAGCACAACGGAGAAGTAGAGATTCGTCAAAGCGAATCTGCACGAGCGCGCTTCCAAGAAAAACTTCTACGTTTATCAATGCGGGAACCGTACCGCAAACCGACACAGGTGTTCAGCTCGAGTAGAGCAAGGCGAACGAGTGAGAGATCCTCAAGGAACTCGGCAAAAAAGCGACCGTACGTTAGCAATAAGGTCCGCC
>Ga0209542_10005432_pt1 | contig 25409 bp, 28 predicted proteins | sample RifCSPhighO2_01_FD_184028 | JGI IMG/M metagenome (GOLD analysis project Ga0209542, IMG submission 184028) | Soil microbial communities from Rifle, Colorado - Rifle CSP2_plank highO2_0.1 (SPAdes) (version 2) | ecosystem: Environmental > Terrestrial > Deep subsurface > Rock core/Sediment ...
AAAAATCTGGTCTTAGTTACGAAGTTGCTGATCAAGTTGTAGAATCTTTTTTTTGTGAAGAAAATGAAGATGGAACATTGATCAAATTTAAAGTTAATGGCCGTGAGATTCTTCGTACCAGTAAGAATGGTGTTTATGATAATGTTTTTGTAGACGGAAAAAGAATGTCTGATGATATGAGTGAAAGAATATGGGGTAAATATGAGAGAGCTATAACAGATATCAGACATCTGAGTTTTGAAAAAATTGAAGGAGAAAAAATATCTCTTAGAGAAAGAATTATAGCTCGAGATTTAGATTTGTAACTTACTCAAAAAATCTTTAAAACCGCCAAAAGGCCGTTTTAAATTGAATAAATAGATTTATTACGAGATTATTTTATCTGATAGGTGATTGTCACGCTTACCGTTATTTCATTTTCTCCAGCAGGCACTGATGGGCCACCTCCGCCCATTCCACCGCGGCCGTCAAGTTCTGCCTTCATATATATTGGCACAGGATAACCACTGGTATTTTCCGAGAAATTTATAATTTTACCAAGCGAAATTCCGACCTGACTTTTGAGTTCGTTGGCTTTGCTTTTTGCGTCTGCGATTGCTTTGGCTCTGGCTTCGGATTTCAAGGCATCCGGGTTATCTATTTCAAAACTTAATTGACTCACTTGATTCGTCCCCGAAGCAACTATTCCGTCTAAAATGTTGCTGACTTTATCTAAGTCACGAATTCTAATTTCCATTGACTGGTTGACCTGATAACCCGTAATTGTTGGCTGACCACCATACTGTGGATATTTGTATTGTGGATAGATGTTGTAACCTGTTGTTTTGATGTCTTTGTCGTCAATGTTCTGCTTTTTTAAATAATCTGTAACCGTTTTAGATTTTTTTGAGTTTTCGTCCTGTGCTGTTTTTGACGTCAGGGCGTCAGTAACTATTGATAAACTGATCTTGGCTATGTCCGGTTTTGCGACAACCTTGCCCTCACCGCTGAATGAGACCGTGTTTGTGGTTGTGGCGGTATTTAAAACCTGATTAGTGCTTGCGATAAGAAATACCGCAAGAACTATCATTACTACTGTTCCTGACCAGACGAGATATTTATAGTTGTTGTTCATATGGTTTTATTATAGGCTATTTTTATGAGAAAAGAAATATACTTAATTCTTGATAACATCCGAAGCCGCGAAAATGTCGGTTCAATTTTTCGTACGGCTGATGCTGTTGGTGTTTTAAAAATTTATCTTTGTGGAATCACCCCCACCCCTCCTCATGAAAAAATATCAAAAACCGCTTTGGGAGCGGAAACATATGTGTCTTGGGAATATTGCAAAGAAATATGGCGGTTACTCAAAAAGCTTAAAGCTCAAAAACTAAAATTAATAGCGCTGGAACAGACAAAAGATTCAGTTGACATCTTTAATCCGTCTAGGAGCTTAGCTCCTAGACGGATGGCCTTGGTGGTCGGCAACGAAGTCAGGGGATTAAGCCCGCAAATTTTAAAATATTGCGATAAAAAAATTTCCATACCTATGTATGGAAAGAAGGAGAGCTTGAATGTTAGTGTGGCGGCAGGAGTGGCGCTGTATACTATTTTGAATCGTCATCTTTAATCTATGATGGGCGTTCCCGAAATCCGTAACCGCGGTTGAGGTAAATGATAATCAATGAAGCCATTCTCGTGAGTGTGAAATAGCCAGCCAGTATCATGACAAGACTTACACATTTGCCACCAGACAGGGTTAGCAGGCACGGGCATATTGCCCATTTCTACGATTCCGGCAAGAACGCCTCGCTTAACCGTTGAATCCAAATTACATATATGACATTTTATTCCAGTCGTAAATTCTGGAACATCATTCCATGATTGAGTTTTTCGATGAGGCACGTAATTTTTCCAATTGATAAATTACTAAACATTAAATTACCACGAAAAACCACAGAACACAAATAGTTTAAATTAATAATGTTGACTTGATAGTATTGACCATAAAAATATAGTTTATTATAATTCCAGCGTACGCACTAATTATAATTAATTATAATTTTCTAATGAAAGGTGATTTTATCCCAAAATTTATCGAAGCAATTATCAAAACCGGCAAGGAATTGCATGAGATATGGAGTTGGGAGACGCTTTATTATAAGGGCATCAGGGTTAGTGGGCCCGATCGCCGAAGAGCCGATTACGGTCTAAGCAACTTAAAACAACGCGGCATTGTCAAAGAAATATTTGAAGGAAAATACAAGTTTACCGAAAAGGGAAGAATATGGTTCAGTAAATCTTTGGTAAAATATCATAAACGCAGAGGCACCAAGTGGGACAGAAAATGGAGAGTGGTGATTTTTGACATCCCGCAAGAATTGCACAAAAAGAGAAACAGTTTGAGGAATAGATTAAAATGTCTCGGATTTTACATGCTCCAGAAAAGTGTTTTTGTTTTGCCGTATCCGTGCGAAGAGGAATTGGGTTATATTTGTCAGAATCTGGAAATAAGCGATTATATAGATGTGATAATTGCTGATTCCATTGGATTTAGAGAAAGTGAAATTAAAAAATATTTTGAAATCTAAACTATTATAATTGATGCGTACGCATCAATTATAATAGTTTAGATTGAGCTTAATTTTTTGAAACTTCCCCATAAAACACTAGAGAAAAAATTATTTAAATCCGGCTATCGGTATGTTTTTGGCGTGGATGAAGTGGGGATGGGATGTTTGGCTGGACCGGTGGTGGTATGCGCAGTTAGAGTCACAAAAGATTTTTATAAAAAAAACCATCCCAAATTGCGTGGTCTGCGGGAATCAAAATTATTGTCGGCCATTCAGCGAGAAAAATTTGCGAAAGAATTAATGAAAGAAAAAAATCTTGTCTATGCAATTTCATCTATATCTCCAAAAGTAATAGATAAAATAAATATTTATCAGGCTGCCCGGTTGGGAATGAAAAATGCAATAAAAAAGTTAAAGCCTAATTTTGATTTAAAAACCATTGTTCTGGTTGATGGTAAAACCAAAATCAAGGGAGTTGATTATGAACAGATGCCAATTGTGAAAGGGGATAGGAAGATATTTGCTATTGCCTGTGCCTCGGTTATTGCCAAGGTTTATCGGGATAAAATAATTACAAAATACGCCAAAAAGTACCCAAATTACGGATTTGAAAAACATAAAGGATATGGCACCAAGTATCACCAAGCCCAGTTAGTTGCTTTCGGGCCTTGCGAAATACACAGAAAGTCATTTAGATTGACATAATTGACAGTTTTGACTGGTTTGGTATGGTTCTGTCAGAGTAAATTCGTTCAGAGAGGTGTAACTTGAACCTTCTAAGGTTGGCTCCAGTTCTTTTAATTGTTTTTATATCAACGGCTTGTGGAGATAATAAGGTTTTGAGTGCTGACGAAAAACGAGTTCTTTCTGCTGAGGACATACAAGGGGGAAAGGACGCAGAAAAAAGGTTTGAGGTAGAACATACGTTTGAGTACACTGGTTACGTTAGAACCGTTATGATAGTTCAAGCCAAGTTATCCTATAGCGTAGTGGATAGTACGATGGTTGGATTTGAAACTGAGGATGGTTCTTTGATTAAGATTCTTTTTTTAAATGTTGAGCCAAGAATATGGGAGAATATGCATGCTAAAATTATTATCCAACAACTTCATTCCAGCGCGATAATACATCCTGGACATGGACATCGTTCGCTAGTTTTTGGAGAGACAGATTTTAAATCTGGGGATAAACTATATAAGTTAGTTGATATTAAACACCTGAAATGAGGGTCCTTACGGGCCTTTTTTGTTTATAATAATTTTGATACACTTTGTGTATGGTAAAAAACGGAAAAACAACCTTGGAAAAACTAGAAGGCCTTGTTGGTGTTGTTGCCAGAAATGTTGCTGACATTAAAGATAAAATGGCAACCAAGGATGATATCAAAGGGCTGGAATTTAAAATGGAAGACACCGAAAGAAGATTATCAACCAAAATTGACGCCGTTGATGAGAAATTAGATGCGCTGGAGGAAGTTGATATTCGAGGTCTCCAGCGACGAGTTTTTGTTTTGGAAAAAGATGTAAAACAAATAAAACACAGAAATGTCTAAAAAAATAGCAATTAACGGATTTGGTCGGATAGGGCGGGCGTTTTTTAAGTTGGCAATAACCAAACCTGAACTTGAGATTGTCGCAATCAATGATTTGGGCGATTTGGAAAATCTTGCTTATCTTTTGAAATACGATTCTGCGTATGGCAGATTTAACAAAGAGGTGGCCATAAAAGACCAAAAGCTTTTGGTGGACGGCAAAGGATATACATTTCTACAGGAAAAAGACGCAATAAAACTTCCGTGGGGCCAGTTGGGTGTAGATATTGTTGTGGAATCCACGGGTGTTTTTGAAAGTTTTGAAAAAGCATCAGTTCACAAACAAGCGGGAGCCAAGAGGGTGGTGATTACCGCTCCGGCAAAAGATGACGACACAGAAGATGCAAAGACGGTACTAATGGGTGTTAATGAAGATGACCTCAAAACTTGCTCAATATCTTCCAATGGTTCCTGCACCACCAACTCCATCTCTCCGGTTTTGCAAATTCTTTCTGAAACTATTGGTGTTAAAAAAGCATTTTTAAATACGACACACGGATATACTGCTACTCAAAATTTGGTTGATGGACCGGTTAAGGGCCATGACTTCCGAAGAGGGAGAGCAGGCGGTGTAAATATTGTTCCGTCATACACGGGTGCAGCAGTCGCCATGGGCCGGGCAGTTAAAGCGGTGGAGGGTAAGTTTGAAGGTACTTCAATGCGCGTTCCGATTATTACCGGTTCTCTTTCGGCGATTACATTTGTTTCCGCAAAACCAACCACAGCCGAGGAGATTAACAAAATCTTGCGTGATGCATCTGACCAACCTCGTTGGCAGGGGATTTTTAGAGCTACTGATGACCAGATTGTTTCAAGCGATATTGTCGGCGATCCTTATGCCGCGATTGCCGATCTCTCTCTCACTAAAGTCGTTGATGGTGATTTGTGTTGCGTTTATTCTTGGTATGACAATGAATTTGGGTATACGAATTCACTTATTGCCCATGTATTAAAAGTAGCGACTATAATTTAATGTTTAAAAATAAAAAATATAGCAAAAGTGAGGAGACTTAAAAACATCCTCAGTAAATGTTTATATTTTGTTACAATAATGTCTGAACAAATATCTAACCAGCAAGACGATGCAGCGGTAAACGAACACCTTTTTTCTTGGATAGAAGTCGGTAAAACAGTTTTTGTTGGTAGGGGGCCAAACATGGGTGTTTTGCAGTCCATGGAAGTCGTATCAAGAATTATTGGCCAGATGGGCAGGGGCGATATAGAGGAAGTAGAACTTGAAATGGGGTCAGGGTGGTCGGTAGGTGACACGGTTTACATTAAAGAAACTCCCAACACTATGGCATCTTCTTTAGTCATGAAAGTCAGAGAAGTAAATAGGGACTGAACAAAACAATATGTCCGAACTTCATATAATTGAAAATCCTATAACTCGAGCGGAGCTGAAGAAAATTGCCGAAAAAAGGTTCGGTGATTTAGTGAAAGGGGCGGTTGATATTGAAAAGGGTATAATGGTCTTGGGTGGGGATGATATGATTGAGTTTGATTCTATGATTAATTTAAAGCCTGATCTTGGGAATCGCACTCGGGGCGTGGATTTGCCGGAAATACAGGAGAAAATTAAAAATATTATCTTTAAACTTATCGCATGAACACCGTATCCGAAACTCGATGGCATACGCTCCCATTGTCTGAACAGACGGCTAATATCGGCTCAGAAATTGGCCGAGCAGCAAAATGGCAGAAAAAAGACGATAAGACATTTTACAGCGCGGTCGGCCGGGCGATGGAACTGATTGACCCGACCCTGGAGGACCCACGCTGGCACAACCGCCTGTTAGAACTTGGGCGCTTCAAAGAATTTTTTTGTGATGCCGTGCTTGGTGGTCATGAATATGGAACCACATTAGTTAGCTTAGAAAATTATTTTCTTCCCTTCATGAACGTGACCGCTCGAAAATATTCAATGTTATAATATCTCAATAGGTTGTAAATACAAGGTCGGACCTTGTATTGATATAAGCATGAGTTTAGAATTAATAAAAAAAGACGAGATAAATCAAAAAATAAAAAAGGAATTTAAATATATTTTTTCAACTGAACAGGGAGGAATGTGTGCTATTGTTGTTTTGGCAAGGGCAAAGAGTTGGTTTCAGAATGTTACTAAATTTATTTCCTTTTTCAGCGATGACAATCTTGCGTTAAAAATAAACGGGGTTGGTGTTCCTAAGCTTTCAGGGGAACGAGGAGAATTGGACGGTGAAGCTTCTTGGGACGGGAATAAATTACGAGGATTAAAGCAAGTAAATCTTTTTGCTGTCAATCTTGAAAAAGGAGAACAAATTATTGAATTTGTTTCTAAAGGTTCGCCCTTGCTGGAACTAATAGAAGTATTTCGAGTTAGTAAAAATAAAATTTCTGTTAATCCGTCAGAATACGACATAGAGGACGGCAACAGGCGGCCTTGGTTTAATATTCTAACTAACAAAATTGGAATAATAAGTATTTCTGCTAAAGCTATTGCAAGCATAGGTAAGGACGATAATGACTTACAGATTCGGATAAATGGAACAAGGGAGAAAAGTAGCGAACCCAAAGCTCATAAATATTGGTTTTGGTGTGGCCGTGTACTCAAGGGGCAGCCAAAAACATTTGAGAGAACATTGGGGTTAAAACCGGGCTTCAATTATATTGAATTTTGGGCTGATGGAGCGCCCATATTTAACGAGCTGAACATTCATGTTACTATGTCAAATAGGATACCATCCGTTGACGACCCTCTTTGGACTGGTGATTTTTATGACGATTCGGAGGAGATGATTTTAGCTCGTGTTATTTTTGGCGAAGCCAGGAGCCAAAACGAAGAAGCCAAAATATGGGTAGCGGCAACTGTTATTAATAGGATAAAAGCTAATACGTGGTGGGGAAAAACAGTCCATGAGGTTATTCTCATGGATCAACAATTCGAATCTTTTAATAAAGATAATGATAATCGTTTCGTTATCGAAAACCCTCTTGGCAACCCCACTCAAAAAGAAGGTTGGGTAGAATGTTTTAATATTGCTAAAGATATTTTGATGGGAAGTATTCAAAACCCAACCAAGGCAACTCATTTTCATGATCCTAGGCAGACTCGAGAGGATTTTATGAGGAAGATTGTTCCTAACGGTGAATTTTTAAAGAAAATAGATAATTTGTATTTTTATTGGAGTCCAAATTAATGATTGTAATTAAGAAGATTTTGAAAGTATTTTTGTTTATTGTAATCGCAATAGTTTTGTTGCCCATAATTACATTTTTAGCTAGCCCGAGGCAAGTTATAGATTTTAGCGATAATCCCGTTGATCAGAAATTATATATAGATATATCTTTTGGTCCTATTGAGACATACCTTCCTTTATTTAAATTAGGATCAATTACCAACAACCCCTATTCTTATAAATTTTATCGCTGGTCGCCGGATGGAAACCATTTTGCTTATATAGCAGATATGCCAGAATCGGAGAGAACAGAAGAAAAAGATTATAAAATAATAATTCTCAACCCAAGAACTTTTCAGAGGAAAACCGTATTAATTAGTGATTATAAAGGAAGTTATGCTTGGCTAGATAATGACACAATTCGTTATTTTAGGGGCGCAGGAACTGGGGTAGGAGTTTATAGAGATATTGATATAAACACAAAACAACCTTTTATTGTAGCGGATCATAGATCACCACACGGATGGCATTCTGTTTCCTTGAAAGATATGTATGTAATGAAAGAAGAATTAGCACAGTTATCAAAATAAAAGTCTGTACAAGGTCGGACCTTGTACAGGTAGAATTAATGTGATGTCCCAATATATTCACGAAGATAAAATTGAAGAATTAGAAATCAAGACGAATGAAGCTCGGGAGCTTTTGATTGAGATGCTGACGGAGGCGGGGTCGGGGCACACGGCTGGACCACTTGGTATGGCCGATATTTTTACGGCCATGTATTTTCACGTTTTGAATCACGATCCGAAGAATCCGATGATGGAAGATAGGGACAGACTAATTCTTTCAAACGGACATATCACCCCGATAAGGTATGTGGTGATGGCTATGGCAGAATATTTTCCCGTAGAAGAATTAAAAACTTTGCGTAAGTTTGGCACTCGACTACAAGGACATCCGGAAAGAGAAAGATTACCGGGAGTGGAAACAACATCGGGACCTTTGGGTTCGGGGCTTGGCCAGGCCGCCGGATATGCATATGCATCCAGAATGGACGGAAAAAAGTTTAGGGTTTATTGTTTTATGTCCGATGGTGAACAAGATGCGGGGTCAACATGGGAAGCGGTGATGTTTGCCGGCAAGAATAAGCTACACAACCTAACAGCAGTTATTGACCGCAACAATATCCAAATAGATGGTATGACTGAGAATATAATGCCCTTAGAAAATTTACGGGCAAAATACGAAGCATTTAACTGGCATGTCTTGGAAGTCGATGGTCACAATATTGAGCAGTTTGTAGATGCTATTGAAGAAGCAAAAGCGATATATGAAAAACCGACTGTAATTATTGCGCACACCATACCCGGAAAAGGAATTAAGGAAATAGAATTTGATTATAACTGGCATGGAAAACCTCCAAAACCGGAAGAGGCACAGAAGTTTTTATCTGAACTTAGAACTTTAAATGGTAAGATAGAAAGTGAACATCAATAAGGGGCAAATGCCCGGTCGAAAGTTAATTTAATTAAGGCTTAAAATATTATGCACGGAAATTGTAAATGTCCTCATCACATGGTGGATAAGGTATTAATGCTACTAGCTTGGATTGCCGGAATTTTGTTTTTTTGGTCCAGCTGGGGCACAAGAACATTTTGGGGCTTTGATGCCTTATATTGGGCTTGGTCAGTAGTTGTTTTGTTTGTGTTAAGTAGGGCATCCAAATCTTGCGGATGCTGTGGCATGCATAAAATGAAAATGGAAGGTAGCAAAGTTTGCAGTCACGAAGGTAGTTGTGTTTGCGGAGATTGCGACAGATGTAAGTAGAAATTTCTAATTTCTAATATCTAATATCTAATATCTAATTAAATCCGAATTTCTAATGTCTAAATTTGGCATTGGTCATTGAGCATTTATTAGAAATTAGGAATTAGTAATTAGACATTAACAAATTCGGTTATGTTAAATCCAACTGCAAAATTAGTAGAAAATATTTTGGATAAATCCAAATTGGAAATGGTGCCAACCCGGGATGGATACGGGAAGGGTTTGGTTAAAGCTGGAGAAAAAGACGAAAGAGTCGTAGTGCTTTGTGCTGACCTGACGGAATCAACTCGATCGCTTTGGTTTGCTGAAAAATTTCCGGAAAGATTTATTGAATTAGGGGTAGCAGAACAGAATATGGCTCTTGTGGCGTCTGGCATGGCAAACTATGGCAAAATTCCTTTTATATCTTCATATGCGACATTTAGTCCAGGTAGAAATAACGAACAAATTAGAACAAATATTTGCATCAACAATGTTCCTGTTAAAATTGCCGGTCATCATGCCGGAGTTTCGGTTGGTCCCGACGGCGCAACACATCAGGCACTTGAAGATATTGCCCTTATGCGTGTTTTGCCAAAAATGGTTGTGGTGGTGCCATGTGATGCAATTGAGGCAGAGAAGGCGACCGTTGTTGTGGCGTTTAATGACCAGCCTTCATATGTCAGATTTGCTAGAGAAAAGTCGGCTGTTTTCACGACAGTTGATTCTCCATTTGAAATAGGGCGGGCTGAAATTTTACGTGACCCTTCGATAAACTCAGGGCAAGTGGCAGACGTGGCGATAATTGGTTGTGGAATATTGGTTTACAATGCCCTGATTGCCGCTGAAGAGTTGGCCGGTGAAGGAATAGAATGCATGGTTATAAATTCTCACACAGTAAAACCAATTGATGAGAAAACCATAATTGAAGCTGCCCAAAAAACCGGAGCGGTGGTTTCGGTTGAGGAGCACCAGATAAATGGGGGACTGGGTTCGGCAGTAGCCGAGGTTTTATCAAGGAATTATCCTGTTCCTCAAGAATATATAGGTGTCAAAGATAGATTTGGAGAATCGGGAAGTTCGAGCGAGCTCATAGAGGCGTTCGGAATGGGAGTCGGCTCAATCAAAGAAGCTGTAAAAAAGGTAGTATCTCGCAAGAAATAACAATCAAAAAACCAGTCGCCACAAGCGACTGGTTTTTTGATTATGCCTCTTTTGAGTCAAGTAATTTCTTTAGTTTTATGAAGTCTAGCTCAAGGATTTTCTTAATTTGCGGGTCTTTCAAGGCGTGGTCCGGGTGGAATGTCGGCAAGAGTTCATAGCTTCCCAAGTTGAATGTCCGGCCGTGAACATTATCCAATGGCTGTCTCATCCCGATACCATTTAAGGCCATGTTTCCAAGCGTTACCACGAGTAACGGGTTGATTGTCTTTAGCTCTTCTTTGAGAAATGGAACGTAGGATTTTATTTCTTTAGCGGTAGGGGCCTTGAAAGCTGAAGGGTAGTATTTGAGAACGTTTGTGAAATAAACTTTGTTTTTATTTATGCCAGCAGTTCTTAAAAGCTGATAGAGTAATTTTTCTTTATTGCCCGCGATTGGTTTACCGGAACTTTCTTCATCTTGTCCGGGAGCCTCACCAACGAAGACGATTTTTGCAGTTGAAAAACCGCTTCCAAAGACTAATTTACGGTCTTTGAATTTCCGCTTCAAGGAATCATTTACCTGATTAAGTTTTTGGGTTTCTTCGCTCATATGTGCGGGCAAATATCTAATATTTTAATGTTACCATATAATGATAATCTTGGCAACCCGCGAAGCGGAGCAGTGGTCGCATGACCGCAACCCGCGAAGCGGAGCGGTGGTCGCATGACCATCGTCGTATGACGGCAAGGGTTTTTGTTCCAAAAACTTGAAGTTTATTCAAAAAGGACTATTATCGGTGGGGTTAAGGAGTACATTAAAAAAGGGGTAAACAACGTGGCAAAAGGCGGAGAATTTGTCCTTCCAAGTAATAGTTTGCCGGACATTTTTACCATAAACGATCTCACGGAGGAGCAACTTATGATTCAAAGCACAATGAGAGATTTTATGGATAATGAGGTTTTGGTTGATAAGGCGATTGAGCGTATAGAAGCAAAAGATTTTAATTTTTCTCTTCAAAAAATAAGAGGATTGGCCGACCTTGGTTTTCTTGGTGTAGAAGTGTCGGAACAGTATGGTGGTCTGGGACTAGGCAAGATTACCGGTGTGGTCGTTGCTGAAAACATTGCCCGTCAAGGTTCTCTTGCTTGTACTTTTTTGGCTCATACAGGGATTGCTACTTATCCGATTCTTTTGTTCGGCACCGAAGAACAGAAGCAGAAATATTTGCCAAAACTTGTTAGTGGGGAATGGATGGGCGCTTATGCCCTTACTGAAGCTGGAGCCGGTTCAGATGCGGCGGCGATTAAAACCAAAGCTGTGCCATCTGAAGATGGAGAACACTTTGTTATTACTGGAGAAAAGATATTCATTACCAACGGGGGATTCGCCGATGTGTTCATCGTTTTTGCCAAGATCAATGGCGACGACAATTTGCACAGCGCATTCATCGTTGAAAAATCTTTTGGCGGAATTGAAATTGGCAAAGAAGAACACAAGATGGGCATTGTCGGATCTTCAACTGTCCCTGTTAAGCTAAACGATGTCAGAGTGCCGAAAGAAAACATGCTTGGCCAGCCCGGCAACGGTTTAAAAATTGCTCTCAATGTGTTGAACCTTGGTCGGTTCAAGCTTGCCGCAGCAAGTTTGGGTGGCGCAAGAGCTTGTCTTGAAAGCGCACTTGCCTATGCTCGCCAAAGAAAACAGTTCGGGAAGTATCTCGTTGAATTGCCGGTGATTAAGGGAAAACTGGCGATGATGGTGGCATATATTTACGCCATGGAGTCTGCTGTTTATAGAACGGCTGGGTTGCTTGAGGATGCGTTGAAAGAAGTTGATGCCAACGATCAAAAAGCTATGCTGAAGGCTATTGGAGAATTTGCGATTGAATGCTCGGCTATCAAAGTGTCTTGCAGTGATGTTTTGGACATGATAATTGCGGATGAAACAGTTCAGATTCATGGCGGATACGGTTATATTATTGAAGACAAAGCCACATGTGCGGCGCGATATCTCCTCAACGCAAGAATCAATCGTCTTTTTGAGGGAACCAATGAGGTTAACGACCAATTAATGTTCGTTCAGTTGATGACGAAAACCCTGCGTGGCGAACTGCCGTTGATGAAGGCAATCCAGAAAGCTCAGTCTGATGCGATGTCTGGAGCGACAGAACCGGAGACGGATTTGATTAAAAAACTTTCAAAATCTCTAAATGGCGTGAAAAGTTCGGTGCTTTTGAGCGGGGGTGTTTTTATCAAGAATTATTTCCCTCCAAGTTTGAGTCCAGAAGAAATGAAACAGAGAGTTTTTGAACACCAGATTATAATTGATCATTTAAGTCGCGGTCTGACATCTGTTTATATGATGGAAAGCGCTTTAGCTTCTTTGAATAAGCACAGAAATGAACGGGATGAACGCAAGATCCGTTGGCTTTTCCATCAGATGCTGAATGATGTGGAAAGGTTGCCCAAAGAAATTGTGGCGATGTCCAGCAAAGGCGACGAAGCAAGAACTGTTACCGCAATGTTCAAACGGCTCATGAAGTTTGAACTTGAAAATAAAGAAGAGTTGGCAAATCAGATTGTCCAAGACTTGCCCTAAAGAGGTTGAAAAACCTCTTTTTATGTGGTAATATTTGGGCAAATAAAGCCTTGCGGGCGTAGTTCAATGGTAGAACGCGTCACTGATAATGACGAGGTTCTTGGTCCGATTCCAAGCGCCCGCACAAATAAAAATAGACTTGTTTAGGGTCTATTTAAGTTCAAATGATATTCCACAACCGCAAGCCGATTTAGCCTTTGGATTGTTGAAGATAAATCCTTCAAAGATATTATCTGATTTGTCTATTTCCGTTCCGTCAACGATGGTAAGACTTTTGGGATCTACAAATATCCTAATCCCTTGAGATTCAAATATTGAGTCTTTTTCATTGGGCTTGGCTACGATTGTGAGAGGAATGTATAAAAATCCTGAACAACCGCCAGCCTTTACACTGAAACGGAAACCGACAGTCGGCCCCTTAACGGGACTGACTTCAAGTAAGTGTTTCAATCTCAGTACCGCTCGTTCGGTGACAGTAATCATAATAAGTTACTCCGTATTGAACGAGCTACCACAACCACAGGTAGATTTTGCGTTTGGGTTTTTTACTGAAAATCCGCCCTTATCTTCAGAGAAGTCAACCTCAGCGCCATTGATGTATCTGATACTAATTAGGTCAACAACAATCTTGATTCCATTTGACTCAAAATGAGTATCAGCGGGACCACTTTCCTCGTTTATCATTAGACCATATTGAAAACCAGAACAACCTCCACCTTGAACAAATATCCTTAGGGCATCTTTTTTGGGGTCTTTGTCGTCATCTCTCATCACTTCACACAATTTTTCAGTAGCTCTAGGGGTAATGGTAATAGGCGACTGAACAGATTCAGTAGAAGTTTCGGCCACAGACTTCCTTTTAAATGTCAATAAACCGTGTTATACTATAGTATATTTGGTTCGTTCGGTCAAAGAGAACAGAAGTGTTCTCTTTTCCCTCTCTGCCAACTATAATAAAACATAATTTATAAAATAAAAGTAAGGGCCCATAGCTCAGCTGGTAGAGCGCCTCATTTGCAATGAGGAGGCCAGCGGTTCGAATCCGCTTGGGTCCACCATTTGAGATTTGCCGAAGAAGTTGCCTCGGGGTTAATTATTCCACTGCCGTATCTCATCAAGAGGCATCGGCGGTCTTTTTAGTTTTTTATTTGACAACTAGTAAATTTTGGGGTATTTTTTGTTCGCTTTAGGTTCTTTAAAAACTGGAGGCGTGGCTTGAGAAATAAAATTCACATTATTTTTTTGTTGTTTTCGTTATTAATATGTACAAAAAGCGGGATAATTCTCGGTTCCGACTCTCTTGGTCTGGAACTAAAAAGCCGAAAAAACTGGTTTACCAAAGATTTCAAAATTAGTCCTAGTAAGGTAACGACGGAAGATTTGCTTAGTGGTCCCGGAAGAAATTGGCTCCTGTATCACGGTGACTATAAAGCTAACCACCATAGTCCTCTTTCAGAAATAAATAGGGGAACTGTTGGAAGCCTAGTTACTAAATGGGTCTATCCGATTGCAAGTGGTGCAAGTCTGCGATCATCACCGATTGTTTACGAAGGTGTTATGTATGTTACAGCTGCCAATGAAGTTCATGCTCTTGACGCAAAAACTGGCCAATGGATTTGGGCATGGCGGGCATATGAGAAACGCAGTAGCGGGGTTAATAGGGGCGTAGCCATTTATGAAAATAAAATTTTGTTTTCAACCTCAGATTGCAAACTTGTGGCTTTGAATAAGGAGACCGGTAACCTTATCTGGTCCAGACAATATGCTGATTCTGGAAAAAAATACTTTTCAACCATGGCCCCGTTGGTGATTAAGGACAAAATTATTATGGGTGTGGCTGACAATAACGACCACGAGAAGGGATTTGTGGCGGCATTCTCTGTCTTAGACGGAAGAGAGTTGTGGAGATTCTGGACTCTTCCCGTCAACAGTGAACTGGTGGGCGCACCCACCTGGTTAACTGGGAGCTATGATCCTTCTGCCGATGTAATTTATTGGCCAGTAGGAACTTTGCCTGACAGGCAGAGGGGTAACCGTGAGTTATACAATACGCACAATGCTTATCATGACAGTATTGTGGCTCTAGACGCTATAACCGGAAAACCAAAATGGACAGTAAGGTTAGGTAAGCATCTTCCCGTTGACTGGGATTCTAACGAACCTCTGGTCTTGATAGAAAAAGGTAAAAGCAATTTAATTTTACAAGCAAATAGGAATGGAATGTTTTATGTAATTGATAGGGTGGGAGGTAAAATCATTTTGGAGAAGCCCTTTATAAAAAGAGTGGATTGGGGTATTAAAGCTCCTTGTCCATCTGTCTGGGGTGCTACTAACTGGATGTCGCCCTCGTTTAGTTCTAGGACACAACTTTTTTATGTAGTGACTACCGAGGGGTGTGTAAATGAAGAGAATCCAGTTTATCTAAGAGCGATAGAACCCATTTCGGGCAATATTAAGTGGAGCTATTTAACAAGGGGGTCCAACATTGCAATGTCTGGAGCCTTATCTACTGACGGAAATGTCATCTTTAGTTCTGAGAGTTCTGGCCATGTTGTTGCCATAGATGCTGTTAGTGGGAAAAAGTTGTGGGACTTTAATACGGGACGGTCAATTTTTGCTTCCCCGATTTCATATTCGGTTGAGGGGCAACAATTGGTATCAATTGTAGCCGGATCTGATGTGTTTACTTTCGGTTTGCATACCGTGTATTGACTTAGTTAGTGTAAAATAATAGCATTTGTGTTAGTACGTTTTTACAATAAAAAGGTAAGAACATGAAGATCACACGAATTGGTGTACCGTTTACTATATTGGTTCTTTTGCTTGTCGGGTTTACTTATTCTTCTCTTTCTTCAGCTAGTGGTGGAGGAAACTCTTTGGTTTACGAACAGAATGTTGCTAAGACTCAAGTCCAGATCAAAACTACAGTCCAAGATGAACCGCAGCTCTGTCATCTTGCTAGTAAATCCGATGCTAAGCTTGCATCGTTGAGCGTCACCGCTGTTCTGGGCCAAGAGCAAGGTGAACCACAGCAGCCAGAAGGTGATAAGCGTTGTGAACGTCCGGATCCAAATGGAGATCCTAATGTGGGTGGCACCGACCCAGACAAGATTGGATGCCTTTGTGAGAGGAAGTGTATAAATGGGAAGCCTTCAGAGAACTATGAAAATGATAAAAGATGCAAGGTGCACTGCAAACCCGATCATTGTGATTGTCCGGATCCTTGCCCCAAGACCTAGTTAGTATAAATTTATAAATTACTGTTCGCAATTGCGGACTTTTTGTTTTGAGTTAGTATTATAAATATGTCTTTCTTCCATAATTCAATTCTGGCAACCCTTGTTTATTACGATATTTTTGATTTTCCGCTGACCATGTTGGAAGTCCATAAATATTTAATCAATCTGGGACGCTTATCGCAAACAGTATTTACAAGTCTGACTTGTAAATACAAGTCAGACTTGTTTAAGGTGTCAGATATTGCCGTTGAGCTGGATAGCATGATAAAGGCGGGCGTTATAGGTCACAAGAATGGTTTTTATTTTTTATCAGGCAGAGACGGTTTGTATGAGTTGAGAATAGAGAGAGAAAAAATATCTGCTCAAAAATGGAAAAAATTTTTGAGAATAGCAAAATGGTTTCAGGCCGTGCCTTACTTAAGAGCAATTTTGGCCTCGGGTTCTTTGGCGATAAACAATACCGACAAAGAAAGTGATTTTGATGTTTTATCGGTGGCCAAATCTGGCCGTCTTTATACATGCAGGATATTTTTGTGTTTGGTGGCCTCTCTTTTTTGGGCAAGAAGAACAAGGTCAGATATTATTGCTCCGGACAAATTTTGTTTTAACCATTATGTTACCGATAAAAACATGAACATTAGACATGAGAGTTTATATAATGCTCAGACCTATGCAAATCTTAAGCCAGTTTTGGTAGCAGATGGGATTTTTAATCGTTTTTATGTTGAGAATGTCTGGTTGAAAAAATATATACATAATTTCATCTCGGCTGATAAATTTATTTTAAGAAGTGTGGTTTCAAGCCCCATGTTGACGGGTATTGGAAGGTTTGGTGAATTTATTTTAAATTCTCCCCTGGGCGATAAGATAGAGGACTGGGCTAAAAAATATCAACAGAAAAGAATAAGAGAAAATCCGGTGACATATGAGCCGGGGGGCAGGGTTGTTTTTAATGACAATGAATTGGAGTTCCATCCGCAATCTTTTGAAACTTTTGCCATTGATAAATATAATAGAGGATTAAAACAACTCGGTATTATTCCTCTTTGTGAAGAAAAAGATTCAGGGCTGACTACTTAAATATCATTTTTATAGCTCACACAACTCATCGAGACTGAGTCTCTCAGAGACGAATGTCCTGAACGGCCTCTATGCTTACGGAGGAGGACACTTTTTAAAAAGTTTGCTAATTTTAAAAAAGTGTCCTCCTCCGCTGGTTGTTTTGGTCGTTGGCTGACAACGGGCAATAGAAATTCAAATCTATTTAAGAAATAATTTTGACGGTAATTTTGATGGTGCCCATCATAAGTTTAAAAATGTGGTGTAATATTTTGAACATAAGATCAAAGGATCAAAGGGCCGACCCTGCTTGACACAAGATTGTATTTATACTATCATTTACTCATCAATTTTCATCTTTCCTCACAAAAAGGAGATATATATGGCCCAAAAGAAAGTCCCATTGTTCAAAAAAGATGTTATTGAACTATCAGCGGTGAAGCTGTTCAGAGCAGAAGATGAGTTCGTTGTCGGCAAGCATTCAATTCGGTGGATGAACGATGATTTTAAAAAGATCATTGCTAGTGTTATTACAGAGAGCAATATTGAAAAAGTGGTGTTAGTGACTTTAAAACTTGCACGACCTGCTACCACCAAAGAGATTGCTAAGTCTATTGGCAAGAGTGGGGCAATCTCTTTGGCCCACCTAAGTGGTCTGCTTGATAGCCAGATCCAGAGTTTTCTGGTTATTGTTCTTGTTAAAGGTAAGGTTTGGGCCGTGTACGCGTGCTGGTTTGCCGGCTACGGCTGGAGCGTCGACGCGGGTCCCGTCGACGACCCGAATCCGTGGGGCGACGAGTCCCAGGTCCTGTCTCGCAAGTCGACCAGGAATTTGGTCCGCCAGTAGGCGGATTGGATCCTTGATGCTTGGACCGGGTAGATATACACCAGAATGGCTAGTCGTAGTGTTTGCGGATAGCCATTCTGGTGTTTTTAATTTAAAAAATCAAGTGAGTAGTGGCTATTCTCTGATTTTATAACTTTTGTAGCCAAGAAAATATATTTGAGCTTACAACATTGGCCTTTGTTATGGAATTGATAGTTTGCTTGTGTTTATAATGATGCGTACGAGCCATTATAAACACGCTATAATTTAATTGCATTTCAGCATTTTGTTTTAGGATAGTTTGAGCCGTTTTTCGTAATTGTTACTTTCTACCATTTAAGTAACTGATGAAGGCGTCTCCCTCCGTATGCATGGTCATGCGACCATAGCCATAAGGCGGCCACTGCTCGGCTTTGCGCGGTTGCTGCTCGCCTACGGCGATTGTGGGGGTTGTGTGAACTATTCAGATGGGGCGGAGCGTATTGTGGATTTTTATTATTTAATCTATGCTTGCATAAGATTTTTTGGTTCTTTGAAAAGAGGACGAAATGAAGTTTTTACTGAGATTGTTTTGTGTTTTTGTTTTTGTATTCTATTCTCAAATAGGATTTGCTCAGAATCAAGAGCAAAATCTTGTCTTAACTCGTATAGGACAAGATAGTGACCAAAAACAGCTTAGTGACAAAGAGCGTGCCGATTTAGAAACCAAAAGAAAAGAAATTTTGCAGATGATATTGTCCATTAAAGACCCGGAAATTATCAAAGAGTTGTCCAATTTTTTTATTGTATCTAGGGCAGTTCAAAATTTCTATGTTGATCAGGAATTACAATCAAGGCTTTTGAAACTAGCTATGCACGGTATGATAGAGGGACTTGATCCTTATAGTAATCTTTTTCTTGACGAAGATGCCAAGTTGATAAGCAAGAAACTTAGTGGAGAGGATAATTTTGTTGGGATAGGGATTGAGATTATTAATTTTTCTAAGAACATTGTTATCACTAACGTTTTTGATGGCTCTCCTGCTTCTAGGGCGGGGCTTGCGGTGAGAGATATAATATTAAAGGTTGATGGCAAAACGACTTTTGGCATGACTACTGCCGAGGTGGCTCATTTAGTGACTGGTCTCGAAGGCACCAGAGTTTCACTAGAAATAAAAAATCAGCATCTTCAAAAGCCAAAAGTTATTGAAATTCTTAGGCAAAAAATTATTGTTGAAAGCGTTAGTTATAAAGCATTGAAGAACAACTTGGCTTACATTAAAATAAGATCTTTTCTCCCGGAAACGCCAGCAAGATTTTCTAGCGCCCTATCAAGCTCTTCTAACAAGAACCTAATCATTGATCTGCGTAATAATGGTGGCGGGGATCTAGACTCTACTGTTAAAATGATAGGCTATTTGGTTGGTCCCGGTAAGTTGGTTACGACTTTGAAATATAGGAACTCTAACGAAGAGTTTTTGACTCCAGATGATTACAGTTTTGATTCAAATAAACCATCTCGCAAGATTGTTATTTTGATAAATAATAATTCTGCGTCAGCTTCGGAGGTTATGTCTGGAAACCTAAAACACTATAAGGTCGCTACCTTAATGGGTGTAAGAACTTATGGCAAAGCTACCGCTCAAAATTATTTAGGACTAGATAATCTGCCATTAAGTATTAGTAATTTAATTCTTGGGATTACGGTGGCAAGATTTTATCTTCCTGATGGTTCTAACATTACAGGTGAGGGAGTTCAACCGGATATGGAGGTTGAACAACCAGAAGATTTTAAACCTTTTGATTATCTAACCAAGAAAGATATTCAATTTCAGGCGGCAGTCAAATTTCTTAAAAATAAATAAATTCCACTTAAAGTGGAATTTTTTTATTTGGGGTTGACAACAATTTTTTTATGAGTAGAATGTATGATATGTTAAAAATTACACCACTTTCGGACCATATCCTAATTGAACCCCTTAAAGAAGAAAAGAAAAGGGGGGGTATTATTTTGCCTGATACGGTTGATAAGGAGAGACAGGAGAAGGGTAAGGTTGTTGCTGTCGGTTCGGGTAAACGGTCAAATTCGCCAGCTGGCGAAGGAAAACGCATCCCTTTGGAGGTTAAAAGGGGCGACGTTGTTTTGTTTACTAAATATGGACCTAATGAAATTAAAATAGATGGTAAGGAATATTTAATCGCCAAAGAAGAAGACATCTTGGCAATAATCAAATAATTTTTTAAAAAATGAGCAAGCAAATTAAATACAAAGAAGAAGCACGCGAAGCCCTCAAAAGAGGGGTAGATAAGGTTGCCAATGCCGTCAAGGTCACTCTTGGACCAAAAGGCAGAAACGTTATCTTGGACAAAGGTTTTGGTTCACCGATAATAACTAAAGATGGTGTTACTGTGGCCAAAGAAGTTGAGTTAAAAGATAAATTTGAAAACATCGGCGCGGAATTGATAAAAGAAGTCGCTTCCAAGACGAATGACGTTGCTGGTGATGGTACCACTACGGCTACTATTTTAGCTCAAGCAATTTTGGCCGAGGGTTTTTCAGCTGTTAACTCTGGAGCCAATCCGGTGGCATTGAGAAAGGGAATGGACAGCGCCTTAGAATCCGTAATCAAATCTTTAAATAGCAGAAAGAAAAAAGTTACAAAAGAAAACATTAGAGAAGTGGCATCTATTTCAGCAAATGATCAGGAAATCGGTCAGTTAATTGCCGACGTGTTTAATGAAGTCGGAAAAGACGGAGTGGTAACGGTTGAAGAATCTCAATCCACTGAAATGTCAAAAGAGGTGGTTGAAGGTATGCAGTTTGATAAGGGCTACTCTTCCGCATATATGGTGACAAATACCGAGAGAATGGAAGCTGTCCACGACGATCCCCTTATTTTAATAACCGATAAGAAAATTTCTTCTATTCAAGAAATTGTTCCTTTGCTTGAAAAAATATCTAAGACCGGCAAAAGATCGCTAGTAATTATCGCCGAAGAAGTTGAGGGAGATGCTTTGGCTACATTGGTAGTTAATAAATTAAGAGGAACTTTCAGTAGTTTGGCCGTTAAAGCACCCGGGTTTGGTGACAGAAAAAAAGAAATGCTTGAAGATTTGGCGGTGATAACTGGTGGACAGGTTATTGCTGAAGAAAAAGGAATGAAATTGGAAGCTATTGAATTGAATATGCTTGGACGGGCAAGAAGAGTTGTAGCCTCAAAAGATTTAACCACGATTGTTGGCGGTAAGGGCAAACCAGCTGATATAGACAAAAGGATTGCCCAGATAAAAAATCAGATATCCAAAACTACTTCTGACTTTGATAGAGAAAAACTTCAGGAAAGATTGGCAAAATTAATCGGCGGAGTGGCTGTAATTAAAGTTGGTGCCCAGACAGAAACTGAACTAAAAGAAAAGAAGTTTAGGATTGATGACGCCGTTGCCGCAACCCGCGCCGCTTTGGAAGAGGGAATTGTTGCCGGCGGAGGTGTTGCGTTGTTTGACGTGCTTAGAGATTTTAATAAAAAAACCACCGAACCAGCAAAGCCTTCGTCCCGAGCTCAGGCCAAGGGGAAGAAATCTGAAGAAAAAGAAAAAGATAACAACCCCTTGAACTCTACCGTCATAATGGATGACTTTTCCAAGGGGGCAGCCATAATCAAAAGCATTCTAGCTCTTCCAATCAGAGCTATTGCAGAAAATTCTGGTGAAAATCCTGACAGAGTTGTTCGGGAAATAATAAAAAAGGATCTTGGTTGGGGTTACAACGCTTCCAACGGTGAATATGGCGATATGTTTGAGATGGGAATTATTGACCCGTTAAAAGTGGTTAAAGTAGCTCTGGTCAACGCTGTATCAGTAGCATCTACAATTCTTACAACTGAAGCGGTTATTACCGACGCCCCAGAAGAAAAGAACTCATCAATGGGCGGTGGCGGAATGCCCCCGATGGGAGGGGAGTATTAATTTCAACAGCTTACACAACCTCCATGTGATAATATTTATTTTTGTTAATATCAAGATGTAATATGAACACTAAATTTATTTTTGTTGCAGGAGGAGTAATGTCGGGGATAGGCAAGGGTGTCACCGTCGCCTCCACGGCAAGGATTCTCAAGGAATACGGATTTAATGTCACGGCGGTAAAAGTAGATCCATACTTGAATGTAGATGCGGGAACAATGAACCCCACCGAACACGGTGAGGTTTTTGTTACCGATGACGGCCTTGAAACAGATCAAGATATGGGAAATTATGAAAGATTTTTAGATCAGGATATTTTGAGGGACAACTATATGACCACCGGTTCGGTGTATCAGGCAGTTATCAATCGCGAAAGAAATCTTGGATACAAGGGAAAATGTGTGGAGGTAATTCCCCACATTACAGATGAGGTCAGTAACAGATTATTAAAAGTAGCAAAGAAGAACAAGGCTGATTTTGTTTTGGTTGAAATAGGTGGAACTGTGGGCGAGTATCAAAATTCAATTTTTTTGGAAGCGGCCAGAATAATGAAACTTGAAATGCCGGGGCATGTTTTATTTATGCTGGTTAGTTATTTCCCGATCCCTAAGATGGTTGGTGAGATGAAAACAAAACCAACTCAGCATGCTGTTCGGGCTATGAACTCCGCTGGTATCCAGCCCGATATTATAATTGCCCGCTCCTCCATGCCTCTTGATGAAATAAGAAAGAGAAAGGTTTCAATTTTTTGTAATATAGATTATCAGGATATTATTTCCGCTCCTGATGTGGAGGGTTCAATATATGAGATTCCCGTAAATTTTGAAAAAGATAATATCGGAAGGAGGATTTTGAAAAAATTTAATTTGACCCCTAATCAAAGGAATTTTAGAAAATGGAACAATATGGTGGTGAGCATCAAGAGTTCCAAGATCCAAGTTAGAATAGGTATCGTTGGCAAATATTTCGGTACCGGTGATTTTATATTGTCCGATTCATATCTTTCTGTTATTGAAGCTATAAAGCACGCCTCTTGGTCACTGAACAGGAAGCCCGAGATAACATGGCTTGATGCAGAATCGTATGAAAAGAACCCCAAGAATTTAGAAGAACTTAAAAATTTTAATGGAATTATAGTCCCGGGAGGTTTCGGAAAAAGGGGAGTTGAAGGAAAAATTAAGGCAATTAATTTTGTGAGAAAAAACAATATTCCGTTTCTCGGTTTATGTTACGGTCTTCAGTTGGCAACAATAGAATTTGCCAGAAATGTCTGTGGTTTATCCGATGCCCATACGACGGAAATAAATCCTAAAACCACAAAGCCGGTGATTTGCACCATGGCTGAACAGGTAATAAAAATTAAAGAAAAAAATATGGGCGGATCAATGCGGTTGGGTGCTTATGAATGCAAACTTAATCCCGAAAGTTTATCCAGAAAGTTATACGGAACGGAAAAAATATCAGAACGCCACCGTCATCGCTATGAAGTGAATAACGAGTTTAGGGGAAAACTGGAAACTAAAGGTCTTTTGATTGCCGGTATAAATCCCAAGCAGGATCTGGTGGAGATAATAGAACTACCAAAGCACAAATTTTTCGTCGGAACTCAATTTCATCCAGAATTTAAATCCAGACCGCTGAGCCCCCACCCTTTATTTAAAGGGTTTATACAGGCCATGATTAAATCATGAAAATACTAATTGCCACCAAAAATTCTGCAAAGGCCAAGGAGATCAGTAGATATATTGGCGACAGTTTTGATAAGATTTTTCTTTCTGATTTTACTGACGCTCCCGATATTGAAGAAACGGGCGAGACGTTTTTGGAAAACGCGGTATTAAAGGCAAAAAAGTATTTTGAATGGTCAGGAATTCCAGCCGTTTCGGACGACGGAGGGCTTATGATAGACACTTTGAATGGAGAACCTGGGGTGTTGAGCCGTCGCTGGCCCGGTTATGAGGCTACCGACCAAGAGCTTATAGATATCGCGCTTACTAAACTCAAAGATGTTCCACAAGACAAAAGAACGGCTCATCTGAGAACCGTTGGAGTTTATTATGATGGTGTTAACACATTGAATGTTGAGGGCGGTATTGACGGATATATTGTTGAAAAGCAAACAGTATTATGCGAAAAAGGTTTTCCGTTCCGAACAATATTCTGGATACCCAAATTTAAAAAATTATATCAAAACCTCTCTCATGAGGAACACGAGGAGGTTAATCACCGAAAAGTGGTTTATGAACGATTGACCAAGTACATATTAAACCTGAAGAGATAAGCCCTTTTTTGTTGATGGTGGACGAGGTCTCACGCAGTTGATTCGGTTGATTGCAATTAGTTATAATATGTTTATAACGAATCGTACGCATCATTATAAACATAGACAAATATACATGAAAGATAATTTTATTTCTAAATTTATCGGAGCATTTATAGAAACGGGGAAAGATTTACACGAGATTTGGCAGTGGCAACCCCTTTATTATAAAGGATGGAAAGTAAACAGGCCTGGTCGCGGAAAGATTTATGAAGATTTTAGAAATCTAAAGAGTAGAGGCCTGGTTTCTAAGATGAGTGGTGATAAGTACAAATTTACAAAGAATGGAATAGTGTGGTTTAAAGAATCCAGATTTAAGTATTTTAAATTAAAAGTTGGTAAGTGGGATAAAAAATGGAGAGTTGTTATTTTTGATATCCCCCAGGAAATGCACGGTAAAAGAAATTGGCTAAGAAAAAAATTAATAAATTTGGGTTTTTATATGGTGCAAAAAAGCGTATTTACGTTTCCTTATTCCTGCGAAGAGGAGTTGGGGGACATTTGTTCATATTTAGATATTAGTGATTATGTAGATATTTTGATAGCCAGCTCTATTGGATTTAGGGAACAAGAAATAAAAAAGTTTTTCCAGTTCAAGTGAGATTTAATAGCTAATAATAGTTAAGCAATAGAACTAGATAGGTCATACTGTACTGTCTGTACTGTTTATAATGAATCGTACGCATCATTATAAACAATATAAACAATATGGCTTTGGAGGCTTTGAGGGTTGGTTGAGAAGCGAGTTTAAGTAGATTATAATTAAGTTTAAATTTGGAGGGGTGTACCGAATGGTAAGGTACTCGCTTGGAAAGCGAGCGCCCGCAAGGGCTTGCAGGTTCGACTCCTGTCCCCTCCGCCAGTTGGGAAATGAAGTCATTGCTTTGTTTTGTGTTTGAGTAGTATAATTATTCTATGGATATTATTGCCCTACTTCAAAGCAAACCTATTCTTATCGGTCTTCACCTCGGTTTTGCCATTATTGGTATTGATGCTTTTTTGTGGTTGCTGGGTAAGTTAAAAGATGGAAGTGGTTCACAAAAGAGCAGAATTGTTACTGCGGGAATAGGCGTTGTTGCGTTTATTCTAAGCTGGATTGCCGGTGGCTATTACTATGTCGTTTATTATGGAACAATTGTGAAGCCGGTGATAAAAAGCGGTGTTGCGCCGTGGG
>Ga0209542_10005433_pt1 | contig 25408 bp, 29 predicted proteins | sample RifCSPhighO2_01_FD_184028 | JGI IMG/M metagenome (GOLD analysis project Ga0209542, IMG submission 184028) | Soil microbial communities from Rifle, Colorado - Rifle CSP2_plank highO2_0.1 (SPAdes) (version 2) | ecosystem: Environmental > Terrestrial > Deep subsurface > Rock core/Sediment ...
TGCGAATCTCCCTCACTATATCTACCAGCTCATTGAGTATTACTAGCGCCGCAGGGAATGCTATAAGAAGAATGAATCCTATAGGTTGACGCGCGAAGTCTAGAATGTAACCAGCATTAGGTATGGTGAAAATAACTTTACCAATAACATCTCTCTTATTGATTAAAGTAGGATCCGTTTCTTCATTTGCATCTCCCTTTACCTGATAAAACGTTTCTCCATTAATATCTTTCGTAGCTACAATGCGGTGAGTTGTCGGATAATTAGTAGGAGTATCTTCTCCGAAAGTGATTATGTCTCCAATATTATACACACCGGTTGATTTGATGATGACGATACTACCGGTCTTGACAGCAGGCTCCATGGATCCCGATTTCACAATCTTGATTTCTACACTGCTCTTAAAAGGAAGAGTGGGCGCGAGAAAAAGTACCACTATCCCTATTAGGAGGAAAAAAAAGATACCGTATAGAGCTTTGTTAAGGAAATTTTTCATCTTCTGTTTTGAGGAAATATCCATAGGTTTACATCCTCTTTTTTATTTGCGAGTGGACAGAATATGGTGTTCTGCTTTTCGAACTTATCTTTAAGCTTACTGTAATCTCCACCAGGAAAAACATTATTGAACATGCTTATCACTTGCGCCGTAGTGTAAGAGAAATTTAGATCAGTATTAGCCGAATTGAGAAGAGCTGCTACAGTTTGTCTACCTAATGCATCAAGCCCACCGCCTCCTAGTTTAAGAACTTGGAGAAGAGTCTTTCCCGGAAATGCGTTCTCAAACACACTTGAGAAGAGAGTATCTGGTGTGTATGGAGCTGTCCAATTGCCAAAATGTTGCGACTGTTTCCAATACCCCGGGCTACATCCTTCAGGATTATCTAATTCTTCTCCTGTGCATGTGAAGTTCGGGTTCTCTTTAGCAGGCAGAGCGCGGATAGAAACATCAACAGCCATGGAATCAGTCTGGCTCTCATTGCCGATCCCAGAGCCATCACAAGTGATCTTGGCATTAGACACATCTACCGATAAATTACCAGCACACCAGTAAATACCGACAAAGCGAGATTGATTCACTCCACAATAATTATCTTCTCTAGCATCACCAATGGTATAAGTCTTCTCATTGAGTACTTCTATTGCTCGTTGTGTTGTAGTGCCGAAAATTGGTTCCTCTCCTAACTCGAAAATGTTGTCGCCATCATCTTTCCAAGCAAAGAACTCCATAACCTCGGCTAATTCTCCACTAGCATCACCGTTGCCATCCTCATGAGACTCAGGTTCGTTGATACCATTCTCATTTTGTTTCAAGTTCTTGAAATCAAGACAGAGCCATGCGTCAGTATTCTTGACATGCATGCTGATAGTATTCTCGCCATAGTCACCGGGTTTGACATCGTCGAAGTTCCAGAATTTATCAACACCGGGCACCAAATTCTTCAACACCCACGTTCCGGAAGGTACAGGAAATCCGTTGTAAGTCGCTTCACTATCAATCTTCAAATCAATACCATAGGTGGCGAAAGTAATACCAGGCTCAATACCTCTGGCATACAAAGCCGACACTAACAGCGCGAAGAATCCTACAAGGAATATTCCGCGCCCAACAATTTTTGTGATTGTTGTAAACATTGAGATTATTCAAGAGTCAGACTTAACTAGATTAAGGTTAATCCCCGATACCATCACCAATTTCGTTATTTAGAATAGTACAGGTGATGTTGTCATTCAGATTCAAGGCAAATGGAGAAGAGGTGCCTACGTTTAGACTATTAGAACAAGCACCGCTAAAGCTCACTGTGAATGTCTTGCCAGCTACATTACCGGTGATTTGTTCATAGACAGTGTAAGAACCGGTTGGAAGATTGGTAACGGGTACTTCATCAGTTACTATTTCATCGCCATTTGGACCAATAATGTGGAGTGTGAAGTCATTGACTTCAATACCACCAGTCGAGACTAGAAGCGCTTTATTGACCGTGAGAGTCCCAGTTTGTTCCTCTGGTGGGTTACAACGGAAGTTTTCATTATGTCGCGCTTGTTCCGCTCTGAAAGCAAGTGTCATCTGGACCATATCTGTTTGAGTTTCATTTCCCAAGAGAGTCCCGCTACATGTCACACCAGGATTTATTGAAGGATTGACACCTCCATTTCCCGGCACAGGAGTAAGTTCGAGTGTTCCAAAACACCATGCCTTCGCAATGTAGACAGTCTCGTTTGCAGGAAGTGGTTTATTTCCACCCCACGCATTACCTGTTGAATCAGCAAGAGTTATAGAGAAAGCTCCGGTAGTTGTTGCAAGATTAGTAAGCGTTTTGACTCCACCGGATAAATCTTGCTCATCGACTTCGTATACATTATCACCATCATCTGCCCACCAAAACATTTGAATAGTGTCTGCAAGTTCACCATCCCACAAGTTGGTTAGATCATTCTCTTCGTCAACCACACTCTCTGGATCAGTTGTTGAAACGTCGTCATCGGCAGTCAGTGTTAGATCCATACATGCCCAAGCATCATTCTGGACATGAATAGAAATTGTGTCTTCTCCCTCATCATCGGGTTTCAAGTCAGTAAAGTTGAAGAAAAGTAGACCATCATCCAAATCAGAGAGTGGGAAAGATGTTGAACACTCTGTCCCCGCTACTGGAAAAGGTGCATTGCCCTGCCACTGCCACATAGGATCTTCAACAGTACCAACATTTGTACAACGGTTGCTGTTGTAGTAACTGTCATTATCAATTTTCAAATCTATGGCTCCTGCGGCAAAAGTATTCCTTGTAGAAGTTTCTGTATCAGAGAAGAAAGCGCCTGTCCCTCCAGAAATAATGAGTGCTGTCGCTCCGATAATTGTCACGAGCCCAAGTATTATTCGTTGCATGATAATTTGTAGCCAACCCGTTCCCCGTAGATTGGAATTTGTAATTAGTTTTTAAAGCTGGAAATGAATCCCATCCAGCCCGCAAGAACCATCTTGCGATGGTTCTTGAACGGCTAGAGAGGATTACCCTTAAATATTATCGTCTCCCCAGTCTGGTCTGTAGTCAACTTCGCAACTAAATTTTGCATTGTTACGAGCTTGTACTGCGTAGAATTGCATATCACCTTGAACTTGATCTGTCTGAGCTGCATTGTTTACAGTCGCACCATTACATGTGACGCTTCCTGGTCTTTGAATTGGACCATTAGTGCTATCCCCGGTGCCTGTACCTGTTTTACCAGAACCATCTTGACCAATACCTGGTGTTCCCATAGTTCCAAAGCACCATGCTTTTCCAATGAACACATCGGTATTACCAGGAACAGGAGAATTACCAAATGCACCTCCTGTTGGTGAAGCTAGAGTAATTTGTCCTTGTGCTCCAAGACCACTTAGTGGACCTGAGAGGAAAATAGTTTCTGGAACACAGCTTACCGTTTGATCAGTCCCGCAAACTGGTTCATAGACATTATCACCGTCATCATTCCAGAATGCGAAGTTGAGTTCCGAATCAAGCTCACCTAATCCAGCACCTGGAGGTGTTGATGTAGCTGTATCATCTGCAAGTTCTGGTTCAGTTAGAGACTGATCAGAATCATCAGTAATACGAGCTGCTGCACACATCCATGCGTCATTTGAACCAACGTGGATTGAGATAGTATCTTCACCCCAATCACCCGGCTTCAAGTCATAGAAGTCGAAAAACTTGTGTGTTCCTGCTACTAGATCAGTAAGATCCCAAGATGTAGCTGGGTTGAACACGAGTTGTCCCGTAGCTTCACCATTAAAGTCAGGAACATTAAAGTCAATTGCATAACTTTCGTTATCAATCTTCAGATCGATATCACCAGCAGCGAAGGTATTGCCGGTTGATGTCTCTGTGTCAGAGAAGAAAGCTCCGGTAGCACCGGCTACGATTCCTCCCACGAAGACAATCATTCCAAGACTTAAAAGAATTCTTTTCATGAGTAATTTCTATTAACTATTAAATTATTAACTTATAATTCCACTCGCCCTTCCCACGAGGCGTGTGCTAGAATCAAGTCTAGTATTGGTTTCTATAAATAGATAGTTATTTCTGTATATTACTCTGTGAATTACCTGTGGGTGAAATGTGGATAGATTACTATTTACTTATTTAGAAAAGTGTAGTGATATTTCTTTTAGTATTTGGTCTCATTATTAGGAAAAAGCTAGAGAAAACAAGCAACCATGGATTGAAGTTATCTTTTTCTTGAGCTTTTTGTCTACTAGGCTCATTTGTATCTGTAGATTCTGGTTCTGCAATGATTTTTGGCTCCAAAGTACGTGTTTCATTGATAATCACTTTCGGAGCTTGAGAAAGCAAGGCTAGAACGTATTCCATGTCTTCTACCACCTCTATCTTTATATTAGTGATAACTACATCAGTATTTGTGGCTAAAGAGTCTCCTATAACTACAATACTTGTAGTAGCAAGATTTGAATCGGCTTCATTCCAGACGAGGTTGCCATACTTATAGTCTTTACCAGACGCTTCAACCCAAGCATAATTTGTATACATACCAGGTGTTGTACTGGCATTAAAAATTGCTTCATAAGACACGGAAATTTCTTCATTTTGTAAAATTTCTCCTAACTCCCAGTTGTTCTCGGCTATAACTTCTCCTTTCTCATCTTCTAAAATATCATGAAGAACTCCTTTAAATGCCGTTCCACCACTGTTTTGTATCTTTATGGTATATCCAATTGTACTGGAGGCAGTAGTGGTTGCTTTCGAGCTTGTCTTGTTGACAGAGATAGATGGATAAGTACTGGTCTTTATTTTAATCGGATCTTTAAAAGACCATAAATTATTTACTGGACGTTGAATTGGCAGAAAAATGGTGTCAGAGTTGTCTTCATAATTAGCATCTGTCTCATAAGCACTAACGTTGAAGTCGTGTTTTACAAGAGCATCTTGCCACATATGTTCCATACCATCTCCAACTTTAGCAGTATATGTAAGCTCGCGCACTTCTCCCGGTTTTAAATCTCCTATATTCCATACGTAATTCCCAGACAAATTTTCTTTATCAAAGTGTACTAGTTTGTCACTAAAATGACCTTCGAATTTAACTTTACTTGCCGACGCATCACCACGGTTGGCCACTGTGGTATGAAAAACCAGTTCAGAACTGAAAAGTAACGGATTCGGTGCTTCTACCTGTGTAGCGACCCAGATGTCTGGTTGTCCGAATGAAATACTGCCAGACCAATCACCAAATATATTTATGAGTGCGACAATCCAGTTGGAGCTGACAATATTGGTATTGGCAATGTTAATTATATTGGCACCCGCGTAAGCATTGCCTGTATTTATAGAAGCTTCTCCATCAATACTCGTAGCCTTATTTTCTCCGGTGAGAGCGATAACTTGTACATTGTTATTTATATTGGCAGTATTGTTTGTATTGATATTTAAATCTTTCTCGAGAGTATCACTTCCACCAGTATCATTTGAGAAAAGTTCTATACCAGATGGTGTTTCAACCCAACTGACCCCTTCCGGCGCGTTGAATACAGAACCATTCCATGCGCCAAAGATCCTAAAAACAACAAAAAATGTTGAGGAATTAAAGATATTGGTATTGGCAATGTTTGTTACATTAGTGTTAGCTACAGCATCGCCTGTATTTATTCCACTTATCTCTCCTTCTGACACATTCCCTCCGGTATCAGCTGAAGTAGTAACATTGTTTTCAATGCCAGCAGAGTTGGTATGCGAGATGTTAGCGGCTGAAACAGATGGTTGTGAGAAAAAAGAGGAAAAGAAATCTGCATTAGGAAGGATAAGATCGCCGTCCCAGCCACTGAAGTTATTGAAAGCAAAAAGAAGATAATCAGAATTAATGATATTGGTATTGGCGATATTGACTACATTTGCACCAGCATAAGCATCACCTGTATTGATACCTGCGTTGTTAGTAGATGTGGCAGTGTTTTCGCCAGTGGAAGACCTTACGATAACTGCATTTGAAATTTCTGCTTGATTTTTTATTTCTACAGAAAGATCAGTAGTCGTGGCATTGCAATTATAAGTACCGCAAGAATTGAGAGTAGGGATAGAATACAACGACTTACCAGAAGAGGGGGCAATCAAACGCAGGTCAACATGCCCCATTGACTCCAGAAAGTTGTTTAAAAGGTATAAAAAGCCATTAGATTCTACTAAATTGAAATTGACAAGCGACACCACATTGGCGCTTGCATAAGCATTGCCAGTATTTATCTTTTCTTCTCCACTGCCTTCAACTTCATTTTCGCCAGTCTCGGCTTCCGTTTCTACATTATTATTAATTTCCGCTTCATTTTCTATAGAGACATCAGTACTAGGCATATCACCACTTTCAGCTGTTTCTTCAGGATTTAATTCATTTATATTAACTTGGTTTACAACTTCAGTTTCCGCAGAAGCATCGCCAGTATCTATTGTTTCGGCTGTTTCCTCAACAGGTATTTCTTCTATCACATCTTCGGCTATCACTTTCAAAGGATGCGCGTATACTACAACCAAAGCAAAAATCACTATTACTGACGCCAGTTGATCTATAATTTCTACTTTATTAAACTTTAAATATTGAGAAAACATATTTGAAAATCTTGCTTAGAAAAGTTACAACAGAAATTTCCTTCTCTTCTATTTGAATACTGTCTTCATCCTCAACCCATTCCTGAATCTCAACCATGTCTTCTGCCTTATTAGATGGCATGGTAATTTCAATTTTCTTTTCTATCACCGCATTCTCTCCCGATGGCATAACGACAGTTTCGTCAATATCTTCCATTACTTCACCATTTACAACAGTTTTTATCTGAACATGGCTAGTAGCTTGACCTAAATCTGAATATAGAGAATCCTGTCCACCAGTATTGGCAGAAGTTTTAACTGTGTTTTTAATAACCGCTGTATCTGCCCAAACACTCGAAGGTAAGACCACTAGAACAGCGGTGATTAAAATGCACTTGGCTTTTACAGTTTTTTTCATAACCCTCGAACTCGGTGCCATTAATGCCGTTACAAACAGCACCGCGTCCGAAGGTCTCCACTTTTTATACAAGCGGAGAACCTTGGAAAAAACTACCTAACGACACGCACAATGTTGGTGTTGACGTATGTGCGAACATCAGAAACTGAATCTGCATTTCCAGTTTCGACTTCTCCACCATTTCCACCAGTAGAAGTGCTTGTAGCATCACCACCATGACTAGCTCGAGCTTTACTTCTAGATCGACCGCCAGTAGAAGAGTTATCTCCTGAATCAGCCTTAGTGCTTACGTCATTTTTGACAACTGCACCGTTATCTAGATCAACATTGATATCACCCTTGCAACCGCAGTCAGCTTCAACAGAGATGTCATTGACATTTACATCATTAAGAACTGTTGAACTTGAATCTGCGTTACCAGTTTCAATTCTTCCACCGTTACCGCCTCGTGCGGAACTTGTAGCATCAGAAAACCAACCGCTTGCAGAAGCTCGGCTTTTAGCAGAACCGCCTCTTGAGGAGTTGTCTCCTGTATCAGCCTTTGTGCTTACGTCGTTATCAACATAAGCATGATTATCAACAGTTATGTTGATATCGCCGCCATTGTTGTTACTTGGAAATACGAAAGCCGATGCAGGTGAAGCAACAGCCAAGAGAGCTGCAATAACAAAGATTGCTGAGAATTTTTTCATCATTTTTGATTTTTATTAGCTAATAATTTTTATCGACCTGCTTGGATTCACAGGAATCCAAGAGATAAGGGATATTTTTTATATCCTCTATCTCTTATATTCCTATTCTTGTCACACAATACAAAAGCCACACGAAGAAATCGTGTGGCTTTTGTTTTTTAAACTTATATTTGTGTGGAAAACTTGTATCATGCTGTCAATTAATCAACACATCTTTCCGGTTTCCCTTCGGAAAATGTTTTCAGTCTATATACATAATATTATGCTCACCTTTTTTACTGTCAAACTTTTTTAATCCACAATTTATATTATACATATCTATTATTTATGTCATAATTTAATAAGTATCAAATTAAAGGCAAAATAAAAACTCCCATAAGGGACGCTAGATTGGGAAACTAACCTATTTAAAGGTAAGTAATCTAACGTCCCTTATGAGAGTTTTCAGGAGCAGAATATACACTTTTGGCCTTTTGGAGTCAAGGACTTTTAGACCATAATTATTTTTGACCTTTTAAAATACAGGCTAGGAGAAGATAAAAGATAATATGTCCTTTATATATTTTATAAATGCTTATTTCCTGCTATCCACATAACGCCATAATTTTTAACATTTTATAGAATTTACCTTGTATCTCTTTTTGAATGGTGCTAATATGTAAAAAGTGCTTTTAATTATCAGTATAATTCAACGTCATTATTATGGAAGACGAAAAGAAAGTTGACGAAGGTGTGGAAATGCCAGCTGACGAAAGAATGGCTCCTAAGAAGGAAGGGGAAGAAGAAGTGGCAGTCTAGTTTAGAAGAGAGACCCAAAGTAGGGTCTCTTTTCTGTTTATTTTTTAATTAAGTATCCTGATTTTAGCTCCTAAGGCATTGAGTCTCCCTACAATATTCTCATAACCGCGATTGACAGAATAAACACCTTGTAGAGTTGATTTACCTTCTGCTCCGAGCATAGCAGCCATAAGCATCACAGCTGGTCTAAGGGCAGGCGGACACACTATTGTGGCCCCTTTGAGCTTTGTAGGACCATCTATAAATACGCGATGCGAATCAGCTAAACGAACATTTCCCCCTAATTTATTCAATTCAGTAAAGAATATAGCTCTATCCTCCCACATCCAATCGTGGATAAGAGTAGTACCTTTTGCTTGAGTGGCAATAGGTACAAAGAAGGGTAGATTATCAGTGTTGATACCCGGATACGGTTGAGCATGTATTTTGTCATATAAAGCCTTCAGTTTAGATGGTTTGATGGTTATATCTACCAATTTAGTCTTGTTATTATGAGCAAGATAAGGTTTAGACATCTCATAATCTAATCTCATCTTCTCAAGTTTCAAAAGCTCAAGTTTAAGAAAATCAATAGGCGCTCTTCTAATTGTTAATTTGGAACGAGTGATGATAGCTATAGTGATAAAAAGCATGGCTTCTATAGGATCCTCGCTGTTGAAATACTCAACATCCATATTTATATTTGGATTACCTTCTATGGTAAGAGTCTTAGTACCCACTCCATCTATTTTGATACCAAGTTTCTGTAGGAAATAGCAGACATCGAGATTCATATAATTCTGTTGAGCGAAATCTATAGTGGTTTTCTGTGGCAAGATGGAAGCGCGTAAGATAGCGTTGGTTGTACCAGTATCAGATGATTCGTACATGACTACCTCATTTTTCTTTAGTTTACGATGCGATATCTGGTAATAATTTTCTTTAGTAATTATATTGAGCCCTAAATCTTCAAGTGCATAGCGGTGGGCAGCTATAGTTCTCTCACCCATCTTACAACCACCAATGTGAGGTAAATTGAAAGATTTTAAATGCGCCGAGAGTGGACCGATGAGCATAAGAGCTGATCTGATCTTACCAGTAGCACGACTGTTTATCTCCGAGATAGAAAACTCTGACGGTGGTTCGATAGTGACAGTATGCTCATCGGCCCACATCACATTGATGCCAATACTTTTAAAAACTTCTATAAATCTATTTATTTCCTCAATACGGGGTATGTTATGCAAAACAGTTTTCCCTCGATTAACTAATGCGGCGGCAAAAAGATGTGTGGCGCCGTTTTTCGAAGCATTAACAATAATCTCACCGGAAAGTTTGTGTCCGCCTTCTATTTCAAAATCGTCTCTTTCACCCTGCCACTCTTTCATTATCTGTACAATATATCAAGCAAGCCGATATTTTGAAAATTCTTGTTATCTTTCCTTACTTTTTAAGACTAATAAACCTAGAACTAATATATAGACAATATGATCATCAAGAAGAGGGTTATTTTCTGGTGGAAAAACAGCTAGATACATAAGTAGTAACATTAAACTACCAGCAGACGCTCCCCATATAATAAATTTATTAGACAAGAGAGTAAGTCCTACAAAAAGAAGACCTAGCATGAAAAGCCAATCAACAACTGCCATACCGGCCAATCCTTGGAAAAATCCAGCAAACGGTCCGCGGGTAGCATGTGTCAAAAATCCATATGTAGGAGAACCGCCATAAAGCCATGCCGCTTCTTTAGTAGTGGCGAAACCTAATCCAAGCAATTTATCAAAAAATGCCCATAGAAAAATCAACCCCATTACTAACCTCAATTTAAACCAAATAACTTTTTTCATACTTATACATTATAACCCTAATTATAGAATATGGTATAATGAGATTATATAAATAATATTAAGTAATACCTGTTATGGCAACTACACAAGAAATAGAAAGGGAAATAGAACAATTAGAAAGGGAAAAAACTGACAAACAGCATAAACTTGATGAAGAGACGGGATCTTTAAAAAGAGAGATCGAAAAAACCCAGGAAAAAATAGATGACAAAAGAAGAGAAGCTATGCGCCTTCATCAGCAAGAACTGGATGCTGCTAAGAAAAAAACCTCTTAAACTATATTATTCAAACACCACAGGTATCTCGAGCGCATCATCGTGTTCCGACAGTCCTGAAGGATTATTTTTCTGTAATATTAAAGTTCCCTTCTTGCTATAAACATCTTTTTCTACCCTAAATGTAAGCTTAGCTTCAAATGGTACGAAATCTTCTGTCATCCATGTTGATTCTGGATCATTAGGATCAAGGACTGCACTGGCAATACCTTGTGCAATAATGAGTCCATCCCAGTCAGTAAGCACTACTGGAAAATCTGCTTCGAAAAACCAATAACCGCGAGCTTCTCCTCGGAGAGTAAGCGGGCTAGTTATAATTTGATTTGGCCTAGGGTTGTCTAAGCGGACGAGATCAATCTTCTCAAGTTCGTTACCGATAAATTCTGTAAAAGTTTCTCCTTGATACTGGCATTGGCGCGGATAACTCTCCATCACCAAATTACCCGTTTTAACACATTCATTAAAATTAGTTACTACCACAATTTCTCGAGGTTCAAACCACCATACAAGAAAAATGAAGGCAACAATAACTACGACAAAATAAAATATCTTTTTCATTTATATCATCTCTAATATAGCTTCTAAGGCTCGTGGCAGGTTATCTACCCCATCACTCCCGCTAAAATGATTTTTGTTGTGCTCTACAATTATCTTAGCCCCTATTTTTTCTTTCCAAGATTTTTGATTTTCCGGTAAGACGAAAGGGTCATTGTCTGAGAAAATAGCAGTTGCTTTGTTGACAATTTTTCTTATCTTTTCGTCATTATGTGGAGTATTCACCCATGGTCCGGCAATACGCTTCTCTTCTTCAGTCTCTAGGTTACGAAGATTATAAAATCCAGCAACAAAAACAGCTCCACCAATTTTCGTATTTTCTGGTAAGGTTTCAAGATATCTGATAATTGCTTGGCAACCAATACTGTGTCCGACAAAAAATGTATTCGAATCAGGAGAACCGACTAATTTACTTATAAACGGTATCCAGGTCTCGATCTTCGGCTCTGATGGATCAGGCATCGCAGGTACAGACACTTCAAAACCTTTTGCTTCTAACTCTTTCTTGAGCCACGGAAACCATCCTTCTTCAGGATAGCCATCCCAACCATGGATAATAAAAACTCGTTGCATATCTTAAATTATACCAAAAAAGAAAGGCGTCGGAAAATATTCTCCGACGCCATTCAGGTCATCAGCACTTTGTCCTACACAACGGACAGGTAGCTTAACACCGTTTTACGTGAGTTACCTAATGAGACTCACGGCACATTTGTGCTACTGACCGATGGACTTCATGTCCCGCGCTGTCAGGCCGATCTCTTGGGGAGCGAACTGCCACTCCTGCAGGACCGAGGCGACGTAGCCGATTGCTTCACTGTCTCCGTCATGGAGACGCGGGCGCATTTCAGCCACATCCTTCCTCGCAATTTTCAGCGCTTCAGCCCTGAGTTCCGTCGGATTAGTTCCGAAGTCCTCCTCGAGGCTGGTATCGAGTTTGGGGGCAATTCGGAGAAACTGTCCTAGTGCACCCAACTCCTCATCGCGCGTGGCGATTCGGAGTACAAGCCTCAAATCGTCAATCATGACCTGTCGAATGTCGCTCTGAAGACCAGCAACTTGGTCAGACGGATCGAGTTCGTCGAGATCTTTCTGAAGAATTTCCATCTTCATGAGATCAATGACGATCTGATTGATCCTACGGGTGTCGCCGGGACGGACCTCGGTGGCCCAACCTTCGCTGACTCCGCGCCCAACTTTGATGTTGGTAAAGATCTTATCGATCCTTTCCACATCTTCATTGAACGTTACCACATCGACAGTCGTCCCATCTGTTGTGTCCTGAACAGTACTGGTACCGCAAGCGGCAACCAGAACCGACAGAACGAGAGTGAACACCAACGCAAACGTGCGAATCATGATAGACCTTTCAGTTTTGGCTCCGAGTCAATCCCAGAGCTTCTATCTTATATGATAGCACGTGGAGTTTATTATGTCAATACAGGTCGATACATTATCCCAGACTATCTTTTTCGCAAATCTGCCCAAAGCGCTATTGTCACCAAAGCCAAAAAGAGTGTCACTTCCAGCCAATTATGTTTTTGAATAGCTTCAATAAGAGCTGTGCCGAAAAGAATTACTATTACTGCTAAGCTTGTGAATTTTAAATTTTTTATATTGTTATTTTAACAGAGCTTTGATTGCATTCTCCAGCTCTCCGGGAGCATTCGTTCCAATACGATACACTTTTCCATTTTTCATAACCAATTCAACCGCATCGAAACCGGAAACATTATAAATCCACATCTTGGGCCACAGCCACAATCTTATTCCCCAGCCGTAGTACCAGTGATTTTTTACTCGTTCTACTGAAGCAATCTCACTGATTACAAAACGTTTTCGAAAAATGCCATAGCCAAATTTGATCCGAAGATAATTTTCATCAATCGACACTGTCAGAGTGGTAAATGATGCAAGAATGAGTAGAATTACAATCATTATGGCGGTAAAAGCAAAATTTGTGCCGGAGTAGTACGAAGATGGCTCAGCCCTAGCTGTAATCTGAAGCCATGCGAAAAGTACCAGCACGGCCAGCGTAACAACCAGCATTAGATATCCAATTTGAGTGTGTTTGTATGAAGTCATATACTTATTACTCATTATAACAAAAAAGCACCAATCAGGGGTGATTTTTTGTTCTGGATACTACACTCAGCAGGTATGCGATGGCGGAATAGTTGATGTCAGCTATTTCGGAAACCTGAGAGCTTTTGAGGCTCTCCGGTCTCTCGATAACGCGCTGACTCGAGCTGGGCTTCTTGGATGAAGTTAGAACCATTCTACTACAGGGTAAAAGTGAGTTTTACTACCGATGTCCAGCATTCGCCGAAGTAGTTACTTCTCTATAATTTCCCTAACTTCCCTTATAACCTCTGACTGTTCTCTGGTGGCATCCACAATATAATCAGTTTCATCCTTTTGGGTTATGCCATATTCAAGGAACTCTGGAATAGCCACTTTGGTATCGTAGTCGGTAATATGGTCAGCTCCAAATCGGATGGCTCGGCGTTGAAGCATTATCTCGGGATGAATATCTAGATAGATTTTCATATCTATCATTTCCTTCAACTTCGGTTCTTTAAAGAGCATAAATCCTTCAACAAGGATTATGGGTTTTGGCTTCAAGGTAATTGGCTCTGGCTGTGCCCCTGCTTTTTTAGGAAAAGATTTAGTATGAACCTCCTGACCACTTTTAAGTGTTTCTAGGTCTTTTATAAGTTCATCAAACTTTAAGTTTGATGGAAGTTCCCAATTTCTAAAACCTTCTTTCATTGGGAAGGTTTCTGGGTCTTTGAAGTAGTTATCTAACTTTATATGCTCATACTTATCCGACTCACTTTCTTTGAGAGTTTTACAAAGGGTGCTTTTACCAGAGCCAGAAGCACCTACTATTCCAACAATAAGAGATTTCATAGTTATTCTGGTCGGCAATAGAACTCTAATCTATATCCATTAGGGTCATCGAACCAGATGAACTCCTTGTTCCCGTATTTATCAATTTTTACGCCGCTATTCTTTATTCCAGCTTCATTAAGCACTTTCTCAAAGTCTCTTAACTCATCACCAGTTTTAACCCCAAAAGCAAGATGGTTTAAGCTACTTCTGTCTTTATCCACTTTCTCAAACTCCTTATAGGGAAGCCCAAGGAATATCTTAGTGTCGCCGATTTTGTAAGATACTGACTCATCGTCAGAGTGGTCTGGCTTACCTAAAAAGATAGAATAAAACTTCTCTGTTTCTTTTATATCCTTAACCATTAAAACTACGTGGTCTATAAATGTGGGCTTCATTGTTGTTTGAAAAAGACCCTCAATGCCTTCTCAATACTGGCTGAAAATTCACCATCATTTAGCAAAGCTCTAGCTTCATCAAAAGTCAGCTCTTTTGTTTCATTAAACTTCTCCTCTGGTTCTCCAGTATCAAGAGGATTTTCCTTAAATTGTGTAGCAATAAAACAATGAGCTTTTTGTTTGATTGTTGATGATGGGTTATCAAAAGTTTTGAGTAGCTTTATATCTAATGGTTCAAGACCAATTTCCTCTCTTGTTTCTCGGATTGCGGCACTTAGTGGTTCCTCTCCATCCTTAACCCCACCAGAAGGCAATCGCCATTCAACAGACTTGCTAGCACTCCTAAACTCTCGTAGGAAAATAATACTCTCATTTCTAATACAGATTACTAATACTGCATCGTGTCTTACAACATACCATCTTTTAGCTATTGAACCATTTGGAAGTTCTACCTCAGCTTCCTCAACCCAGAATATAGGGCACTCGTAAACCTTCTTTGTGGATATAGTTTTCTCTACGTTCATAGTTTTGTTTCTTCGGACTGCTTAATCCTAACTTTTTGGGTTATATCTCTAGGACTTATGTATCCTAAGGCATCGCTGTCTGAGTCATATAGCTCCGCCATATCTAATCAGGGTTATCTGATGGTTCAGTAAGTTGTTTTCTTAAGTCGGTCAAAAGTTCGTATTCCTCCTCATAGTGGCAGAATATCCCGATGTTTCCAGCCACAGGAAGATATTTTTCCAACGACTGCTTACATAACTTATGACACTCCAAATGAGTATGTTTGATAGCTTCAAGCAATTCTTCTTTGGATTTTATTGGACTAAATCTATATAGCTTCATAATGATTTTATGTCTTCGGCTAACTCTGGGAATTGTGGTTGATTGAGATGTTTACGGTCTTCAAATACTCTAACTTGTGCTTTAGGTAGAGCTTTCTGATACTGTCCTAAGGCGGAGAATGGCACTACAGGGTCGTCTTTGCTGTGATATAAGAAGATACTATCAGTCTGCAAATTTATCTTCGTTGGTGGCATAAAACTTAACAGAGAATATCCTTCGCTATCTTTATCATAAACAGCACCAACAAGCATTACGGCTTTAATTTTCTTAGAAAAGTTATTTTCTGAAAGATATTTAGCCAAGAAAGCCCCACCTAGAGAATGCCCAATCAGAATTACCTCATCATTAAGAAAAGGTAATAGCTTTTCAAACCACAGCTTCCATTCTTCAAACCTAGCATTAGTTTTATTAGGCATCACTGGTAAGATAACCTCATATTCATTTCCTAAAATTTCTCTTAACCACGGCTTCCAATCATCTACGCCTGTTTTGTATCTCTCAATGTTGATTTCATAGTTACGAAGAAAATTTATATATTCATCCTGCGTTGCAAATATATCTCCACCATGAATAACTACAATTTGTCTTTTCATATCATTTTTTTAAATACTTTTGACCAGTCTAGGGACGGGTAGAGAATAGATTTACCACTCAAAATATCATCTATTGGGACCCATTCGGCATCAAACTCTGAATATGGCTCAACAATATGGATTTTATCCTGTTTGTATAAATCTTTATTTGAGAGGTCGGCTTTGTAGAGAAAAACTATTTGGTGTCTATCCTCTCCATCATAAGTAAAGATATTTTCAGCTACTGTCAGTAATTCTAGATTTTCTATCTCACAACCAAGTTCCTCTTTTATCTCTCGTCTCATTGCATCCTCACTCATTTCCCTAAAATGGACGCTACCGCCTATGCCACGGTAGAAAGTCTCACCCTTTTTCGCATCCACTCCTTTAGAAGCTAGAGTTTTGCCATTGTGCACGAAAACGCATATAGCTTTTACTGCTGTTTGAGTATTGTCTTTCATACCAAAAAGTATATCAGCTAGTCCAATCTATACCCACCACTTGTTATTTACAACTCTAATCTGGTCCAGTCCTTCCAGTCGCCCTCAACCGCATTTTTACCGTCTCCTGAATAGACCATCCACTGACCTGTGTAGTTGCGAGGGTCCGTATTAGCCACAATGCCACCAAAGAGCTTGTGAGAGCTTTTGCGAGCTTTTGATAGGTATGAGAGCAGTCCAGTGGACTTTGCTGTAAAGTCAGCCAAATGCGAGCCGTGAGGGTCAAATAAGCCGATACTGCCATCTTTCATCATTACAATGAAATCTACATAGAATGGAGTTTGATTACTCTTTGGTCCGTAAGACACAGCAAAGAAAGTAGCATCTCTTTCTCCATTCTTGAACCACCAAGCAATCTTGTTATTTTTCTTTTCAAGAAAATGAATAAAATACTTTTCAGACTGCCAGCGTGAGTTTGAGAAGAACGGCTCCATTATTGATTTGGTCATCTCTACTTCTTCGTATTGGTCTCCAAAAATCGTTCGCTCTGGCATATTCCATTTGCTTTCAACCAATTCCTTATTACGCTTCTCTGTAGCTAATTGATAAGCTCGTTTAGCTTCATTTATCACTGCCTCAAAATGTTCCTTGTTCTTATCGCTTAAAACTATGTTTATAATCTTCTGAAATTGGTCCAGCTTACTCATTCCAAGTTCTTTATCAAAGAACTGATAGACGGACTCTTTCAAACGACCAACAGACCTATCTTCTGGGTGAAAGTCTGGTAAGAGATTTCTATAGATGAAAAAATCAAATAATCTCTGTAAATCTCTGTCAGTTGCGGTATTAATATGCACACTAGCTTTTACCTGTTCACCAGCAATGACATCAATGTTTTCTGCCTTCCAGTCAGAAATGAAAGCTGGTTGAACACGCTGATTTTTAAGTTCTAGTTTATCGGCAAATTTAAGTTCTTTTGTTTTTTCAAGAAACAGAGAAGTAAATAATGGGCTTAAGCGTGTCTGCTCACGGTGTCGCTTACTGTGAACCGACACCAAGTTTATTGGCTTATATTTATTACTTCTCTTGCTGATATGTATAACTACATAATCACGTCCAATATCTTCTTTAACCTCTATATCATCAAGGTTGGTATAGACATAGGCATAGTTCAAAATATCTTCATCGTAGTAACCCACTTCTGGTTCTGGAACCCTCATAATGCGACCTATTGTCTGTATAGAAAACACAGGGCTTGACCACTCACGGAATAGAACGAGTATTTGAGCACGAGGACAGTCCCAACCAAGTGCTATCGCTTGTTTGAAAATTAAGACCTCAACCTCGTTGTTGTTGTGAGTTAGATTTTCCAAGTTCTCCTTATTTTCAGCAAGATATATTGCGAGCTTACCATTCTTAATACTTATATCGTGTCTGTCTTTTAGGGTTCTTACGAGCATTTCTTGTCGGTCATCATCTCCTTGCCCTCGTCTATCAGGAAGCTGAATAAGTAGGAGTGGATTTACTTCAACACCACTAGCTTTGTATTTCTTGGCAAGCTCCTCACGTTTCTTCAATCCTTCTTTCAGCACTATCTCATCGGTGCTGTTTGCAAGCTCGGTCTTTATCTTTTGGGCATTACCTTTTCGTATAACATTCTTAAAGTCTTCATTGAGAATAACTGCTTTCTTTATCATCTCCTCGGCTTTTACTTCGCTTATATCAATACTCACAATCTCGTCTGGATTTTGCATTACTGGAGTTGCCGATACCTCAATCGTTAGGTCTGGCTTAATAGCAAAAATGAGATTTTGTGAGGTTTCTGCTTGGGCGTGAAAGTGGCTCTCATCAATGATTAAGATAATTTTTCTGCCAGCTTCTCGTGTCCTCTCTATAACACTTGATAGGTTATTATCCTGTTCATTGTCTCGGATATATATATTGCCATCTTGCCTAATACTCTCCCAGTTGAAAAACAAGACTTCGTTCTCATCTATTTGACGGTCATTCAGGTCTTCAAAATAAGAACCCTCCATTGCTCGTGTCTGTTCAAAGTATTGTTCAATTTTTTCTTTACTCTGCTCGTGGAGCTGTCTTGGGGCGGTCCAGATAAACGAGCAGGGTGGATGTCTCTTGTCGTCTGCAAATCTAGTTAAGAACTCCGCCATCATTACTGTCTTACCAGAGCCAGTCGGTGCTTTGAATACGAGTTTCTTGTCAGCACCAATGCGTAAAAGTCGCCTTGTTGTTGTCAAAAGTTCCTGTGCTCGCTCGTCTTGATAAGTGGTTAATTTGAAAGCCATATTATGTCTTGAATAATCTCCTATAGACCCGCAGGATGACTTCAGGGATAGGAGAGACTATTATCTTCTGCTTCATATCTTCAAACTCATCATCAAAAGTGTCATCACCTAGCGAGAAAATATAGACATTCCACTTACCGCCGAGTTTTGAGATTTCTTTCTTCAAAGCTGGGATAGCTTCCTCATCAAACAGAATACCTGTATAGTGCTTGCCACCCTTAAAAATCTTCATTACACCAGTCTCTTTTACAGGTTCAAAAGTATCTTCACGAACACACAGCATTTCGGTTGCTTGTCTCGTGAGTGCTTCCTTATTTTTGTCATTTGGTTCCGCCCCAACAAATGCGGTTTTGAAGTATTTTAGATTTCCACCCAGAGCTTCTACCTTATCTTTATTTGGACCAATATATCCACTTATGACATTTTTAATACGTGGGTAACATACATCGCTTGCTATTCCATTTTCATCGTTTGTGCAGAGGATGAATTTTCTATTTCCCCCATCACCTTTGTTTAATTGGAGCACAGCGTGTCCCGTGGTGCCCGAACCAGCAAAAAAGTCCAAAATTATTGCATTCCTTTTTGAAGTAAGTTTTAGAGTATCCAAAACTAGATAGAGAGACTTTGGAAATTCAAACTTTTTTGTTCCCAGTATGACTTCTAAAAGTTTTGTTCCGAAGTGATAGCCGTGATATTCCTTTTTTATCCAATGCGTCTTAATAACTTGGTCTTCTCTCAACTTCTCATATAAGGCAATACTGCCATCTTCTTTCTTCGCCACAATATCTCCTACATTCGCCAATTTAACGAATGTTTCCTTGGTTGTCTTCCAAGTCCTCTCCGCCCCTTTATTTGTTATTGGAAAAACAGCAATATATTTATCCTTCTTAACAAGACTAAATCTTTTAAGGTCGCTACTTACATAAATGGGATAGAAAAAATGTGGCTTATTTTCTCGTAAACTATATTTACCATCTGTAAGTCTTATGAAGTTTTTAAGTCTAAATTTTCCCTTATCGTCTTCTTCATCAAACCGTTCCTGTAATTCAGTATCCAAAATAACTCTATTAAAATTCGCTTTTGTTATATCTTTTGCATAAACAAGCATAAACTCATTGGATGTCCCAAAGAACTTTTCTTGATTTCTACCCTCTGGTTTGTGGACAACCGTTATTATTCCTAATCTATTTTTTTCACCAAAAATCTCATCCATCAAAAGCCCGACTGTGAACAGTTCATTGTTATCAATTGCACAAATAATGAACCCGTCTGGAGATAAGAGCTTCTTTGTCAGTTGCAGTCTGTGCTCCATCATTAAAATCCACTTACTATGTCTATAGGTATCGTTTATATCTACATAGTTATTGTTATATTTCCAATCACGGGCACCTGTGTTGTATGGCGGGTCAATATAAATAACATCAATCTTGCCTTTGTGGGTATAATTTAAAACTGAAAGTGCGTGATAGTTATCGCCCTCTATTAAAATGTTTGTCGGTTCGCTTAGATTTGTTGAAATCGCCTTACTTTTGACTTCTTTTAAAACAGGTAATTCCGTTTTGCATTGTTCAACAACGTCCTCTGGTTTTTCTTCCCAGACAAGACCGTATTTCTTTCGTTTGCGGAGTTGCTCTACTTCAGCAATAAGTCGCTCCTTGGACCAATCTTGAAATTGTAATTTTGGCATTGTGGCACCAAAGTCAAAGGTGCCACTAACGCAAGATGGGCACCCCTAACATGGGGTGCAGACAGAACAACAGCCGAAGCCATCAATCCTGTTTCCCTAGAGGTTAAGGATGCCCATATTGGGCAGGATTGATAGCAAAAAGCATGATGCTTTCTATCTAAAACTATTGTTCTGTCTGCCTTACCACTATAACAAGAAAGGACTTAAAAGTGCACGGAATAGGTCAAAGAGGGTCGGTTGAAAAATGCCTAGAAAAGAGTAAATTAAGCAGATAAATTACTATGACAATTACTCCCGAAGAACAGGTTTGGCTTGCATCTGAAGCGATAGCTAATGCCTATGAAATAACCACATCAGGAAAACACCTTTTAATACACCCCGATACTTTCAAAGGGAAAATCAGTTTAATTCAGATTGGAGAGATATTAGATAAACTAGAAAAAGACCATAGTGTTATTGAGATAGTCAGTCGCCCGACTGACTTTGATTTAAGTTCAGATGGAAACGGTAAATGCTATTCAATAAAAATTCCAGATTATACAAAATTCCGAAGTTTCTTAAATCTAGCTCACTCCAAGCACCACGGTTCAATTGACATACTGGCTGGTGATAATTTCTTTGCAGTATGCGATGTTTCAATGGACATATTATCGGAACTGCAGTTATCCAGTATGAATGTAGCTTCTATCCCGCTCGTGCCTTCCATTATAAAATTTAATAGCTTGTGCCCAGCACACAGTGCGGGACTGCTAGACAGGTATGCTAATTTTCGTTGGAAAGCTCTGCTTTATATGAAAGAAAGGGGGCATATTAACTATGCTCAAATTGAAGAATCACCTACCTATGGAAATTGGGACAGAATGATAACCGTGGAAGTGGATAGATACAATTTTGATAAATTTTATAAGAAACTTGGACAAACTTATGAGATAAGGGTGGTAGAGCCAGCCAAGAAAAAGGAGAAGAAAGAAAAGAAGAAAATCAATATACCAGAGATGCCACCGCCCTTAACAAGAGTTGAAATTGTTAGTATGCCCGTGGTCAACACCAAGAGTTTAGATGAAGCTGTGATAGCAAAGAATAAAAAGATTATTTCTCTGCCTAAATTTCATCCTACCGAATGGAGTAAGATTGAATGGAGATTTCTTGATGAGAGAAATGTGCTCATAGGCACTAAGGATGACTTAAAACCAAGCGATTTTCAGGCACTTGGCTTTGAGAACGAAACTACAGGCAAGCCAGATTTAACTTGGCTATGGCTATTTGATATGGCAATTAGAAGTGGCGAGACAGAGACCCTACCAAAGCCGATTCCAGATGCCACCAAGCAGAAGAAGTTGAAGGTATCTAATCTGCTAAAGAAGCTCTTTAAGAACGATACCGACCCATTCTACGACCCTGCGGAGACACAAACATATCGCCTCAAGATAGGACTTTTCCCACCGCAGTTTGAGGAGAATAGACCAACCTACAATCCCATGGAGATGCTTGGTGATTTAGGGTGATTTCACCGACAAGATAATGAAGGAAGAAAGCTCGGTAATAAGCCGAGTTTTTCGTTTTGCGTGAGTTTTCACCCTATTCAGGTAGAGAGTCATCAGCTCTCAAAGATTACAAATCTATTAACCTGAATATGGCAAAGAAAACTAAAGAAGATGTTTGGACCACTTATGACTTGGGCGTATCAGCCGCACTTTTAACATACGGCTACAAGCTCATTTCGGTTGACAAGACTGACCCAAAGAAAGCACTGTTCGTGTTTCTCAAAGATAAGAACATTGACGACACCGCCAATGCTTATTTTGCAGACAAGTTAGAACTGAACGCACGCTATTATTTTGACCACCTTAAAGCGTTAAAGAACCGACTTTACTCAAGACAATAATGCATCTGGAAGACGCTGACATTGTGGAGTTCCAGATGCTTTTTAAGAAGCACTTTGGAGCTGAAATAACGAAAGCCCAAGCCCTTGAAAAAGGGCTACGACTTGTTCGCTTGTTTGAGCTTGTCAGCAAGGCAGTAGCCAGAGAGCAGGGTTCCAAGAAAATTTTAGCCAACAAATAATCTATGGATACCATCTCATTCCGTATTTCAGGTAAAGACAAGTTCAAGGTTGCTGATTGGGCGTCATTCACACCAGAGTTTTCAAAAAGAGAACTTGGTCAGCTCTCCGTAAAAGAGCGAACGAGGATTAAGCCGAGAGTTCCTTATCTAAGACACTTTGTTTTGCACCCAGACAGAGATAATGACTTGACTATTCCAAAGGTTGAGGTTTATGAAAGCGTTAATATGCTAAAAGGCGAGGTCAAATACGAGCTGGTAATTACCATATCTCTACCTAAGCTCCTTAACGAAAACAACCTAGATGAAATCTCTTATTCGGATAGAAATAAATTGGCGGAACTCATCTTGCAAAGGTTGGAAGGCGTAGGGGTCAGAGTATCCTACTTCGCAATCTTAGGAGCTTCGGTGTCAGTAGTGCATTTTTGTAAGAACATACCATTGCCAAGTAATATCGCTCTAAGAAGTATTCTGTCGGACCTCTCGCATACAGATATGGGCAAGTCCTATGACACCACCAATGATGTCAGGCAGAAGGATAAGAATAACGCCCGAGTGGTCCATCTGTTCTGTGGCACAAGAGAATGGACCTTCTACGACAAGATTGAGGACTATCGGTTGCCGAAATCAAGACGCACAGACAAAAAGCGAACTGCCTACGAAAAGGAACTTACCAATGTGAGGGACTTCGGAAGCTTGGAGGTTTTCAGATACGAGTATCGCCTGAATAAAGCCCAGACGCTAAGAAGCGAGATAAATGCCGTGCTTAAAAGACCCTACGATATCCCAGTCATTTTCTCGGACTTATTTGCAGAAGGTTTGTGGCAAAAGGTTCTCTATAACTCTTGGAAGAAAGTTATCCAGCGACCAGAAAACCAACTAGCTTTACTTGGTCCAGATGACCCACTTCAACTTATGCTTCATATTTTCAGGAAAGCTAAAGGTGAGGACTTGAGTGCTCATAGCCAGAATAAGGCACTCTGGAGCTGTGCATTGGCTCTGCTTATAAAACAATGCGGAGCGAAGACGGTTAAAGAGGAGCTTAACAAGGTGTGGGCAAACAGAGACGACAGGTTAAGCGAGAAGTTAGAGACCGCCGCTAAATTGGTGCGAGATTTGCCAGTTTCTCAAGGCATTGCTCACATTACCAGCGAGCTTGAGAAGTTCAATAGGATTACTCTAAATATGTTAGATAATGAGGTATAATTATGGTGTTGACCCAGATACAAGCGTTCAAAGGATTTTTTACTACAATACTGACCCGAGAGGGGCGGTCTGCCAGTATTTCTACTCCTTTGGAGCAAGTAATCTGGGTCAACCAGACCGTCCCTTTCGGGTTTTAATATGACAAAAGACAAGACCAAAATTAAATACTTTGCTTATGTTCGCAAATCAAGCGAGGGTGAAGAAAGACAGGCACTTTCAATTCCAGCCCAGAAAGACAAGCTCAATGAAATCTTCGGACACCTTGATATTGAGTTCGTAGAAGATAAGGCGAGTGCCTTCAAGCCATTCAATCGCCCGAACTTCGCCACTATGCTTGAGCGGATAAGGAAAGGTGAGAGAACTGGATTGCTTGCTTGGCATCCAGACCGCCTTTCAAGAAATGAGAAGGATGCTGGCGAGATTACTTATATGATACGCACGGATGTCATTGGGGACCTCAAGCTCGCTACCTATCACTTTGAGAATACGCCAGAGGGCATCTGGATGCTCCAGATGGCTCTATCCCAGTCCCAATACGAAAGTGCCAAGAAAGGTAGGGATGTGAAGCGTGGGCTTACCCAGAGTGCCAAGATGGGCTTCTATCCTGCCCCAGCTCCTCAAGGATATTTAGATGATAAGTTTGCGGAACGAGGCAAGAAACACAAACTGCCTGACCCAGAGAGATGGGACCTTACACGCAGGGTCTTTGACTTAATGCTCACTGGGCAATACACCGCTCCACAGGTAAGAAAGATTGCTAATGATGAATGGGGGCTAAGAGGTAGAAATGGGAAGAAGATAAGCAACAGCAGTATCTATAATTTATTAACTAGAACTTTCTATTACGGCGAGTTTGAATATCCAGTTAGAAGCGGAGTAATCTATCAAGGTAGCCACAAGCCAATGATTACCAGAGATGAGCACGAAAGGATACAGATATTGCTCGGCAGAAAGAGCACCGTTCGGCTAAAGAAGCATCAGTTAGCTTATAGAGGTCCTATGATATGCGGGGAATGTGGAGCGATGATTACAGGCGAAGAAAAGACCAAGCATCAGAAGAATGGGAACGTCCATAACTATACCTACTACCATTGCACCAAACGCAAAGACCCTGATTGCACCCAGAAAGGTATTGAGGAAAAAGTGCTTGAGAAGCAGATTGCCGTAGAACTGGCGAAAATCACTATCCCTGCCGACTTCAAGGATTGGGCATTAACCAAGCTAAAGACCTTCAACTCTAAAGAGATTGAGGATAGAGAGCGTATTTATGGCTCACAAAGACGAGGATACGAGGCAAGTATCAGAAAGATAGACAACCTTATTGATATGCGAGCCAATAGCGAAATCACCGAAGACGAGTTCAAAGAGCGTAAGCAAGTAGCTTTGTCAGAGAAAGAGAAGTTCCAAGAGTTGCTTCAAGACACCGACAAGCGAGTGGAGAACTGGCTTGAAGTTGCAGAGCGAGGATTTAACTTCGCCGAGAAAGCATCAGCGATATTTGCAGATGCTCAAACCAAAGACAACCTTGAAGCCAAGAAAGAGATATTTGCCACTCTAGGTTCGGACCTCATCCTAAAAGACAGAAAGCTTAGTGTTTCTTGGGATAGTCTGCTATTCCCAATGCTAACGATGTCAAAAGAGGTGAAGAAAATTAAGACAAGGTTAGAACCTGCGAAAAACAAAGGAGTTGCTAGGGATTTTGGACAAACCTACTCCAAAAATCCACGATTGCTGCCGGCCAGGGAATCGAACCCCAATACCATCCTTCAAAGGGATGTGTCCTACCGTTAGACGAGCCGGCAATAACTCCAATTTATCAAAAATCTTCCTCCTTTACCAACTTATTTATCACCTCTTTACTCCAATG
>Ga0209542_10005434_pt1 | contig 25408 bp, 27 predicted proteins | sample RifCSPhighO2_01_FD_184028 | JGI IMG/M metagenome (GOLD analysis project Ga0209542, IMG submission 184028) | Soil microbial communities from Rifle, Colorado - Rifle CSP2_plank highO2_0.1 (SPAdes) (version 2) | ecosystem: Environmental > Terrestrial > Deep subsurface > Rock core/Sediment ...
GTTTAATTTCAAAATCCACCTATTGATTGCTTTTTTTGTTTTATTTTTTGGGATACTTTTTGATTTAAATAAATTTGAGTGGGTGGTGATAATTTTTGCTATCTTTCTCGTTTTAATAACTGAGGTTTTAAATACAAGTATTGAGAATTTAGCGGATTTGCTTGTAAGTGAAACTAATACTAACGTAAAAATTATTAAAGATATAGCTGCTGGAGCAGTTCTGCTTACCTCTTTAGCCGCTACTATAGTTGGCTTGCTAGTTTTCCTCCCAAAAATTTGGAAACTTTTAAATGGATAAGCTTTTAGTGATTTTAGGACCTACTGGGGTAGGGAAAACTAATTTAGCCCTAAAATTAGCAAAAAAATTCAACGCAGAGTTGATAAGTGTGGATAGTCGCCAAATATACACTGATATGGATATAGGTACCGGAAAATTGCCGGTAATTTCAAAAATCAAATCCGCCAGCCGGCGGAAAAAAGAAAACGGGAAATGGATTATTGATGGTGTTCCTATTTACCTTTACGACATAACTACTCCTGATAAAACCTTTTCGGTAGCAGCTTACCAACAATTGGCCTACCAAACTATTCGTTCGATTCACCAAAAGGGGAAATTACCGATTTTAGTTGGCGGAACAGCTCTCTACCTAAATGCAGTTACTCAAGGTTTAAATATCCCAAAAGTCCCCCCGAATAAATATTTAAGGAATAAGTTAGAAAGAACCCCACTTGGGGAATTATTAAAAAAGTTAGAAGAAATTGATCCAAAAACTTTTGCAAGAATTGATAAACAAAATCCAAGGCGAATAATCCGCGCTCTCGAAATTTATTATTCAATTGGTCAGCCTCTGTCGACTCTGACTAAAAAATTTAAAGTTGATTACGATATTTTAACTCTAGGTTTAACCTGCTACCGAGACTATCTTTATAATTTGGTTGATAAAAGGGTTGAAGCGTGGATAAAAAACGGTTTTTTAGACGAAGTTAAGAATTTAAGGAAAAAATATGGGGATGTTCAAGTATTTAATTCCCCTGGCTATCGGCAAATCTCAAATTTTTTGGATAAGAAGATATCCTTGGAAGAGGCCATAAAGAGGATAAAGTTCGATCACCACTCGTTAATAAGAAAACAATACACGTTCTTTAAAAGAAACAAGAAGATTATTTGGTTTGATATTGGGCAAAGCAATTTTCAGAAACAAGTGCAGGATTTAGTAAATGAGTGGTACAATAATTAAAGATGACGGTACGCAGGGAAACACTTTTAATTCTAATTTCCTTACTAGTCCTGATAATTTTTTACTTAGTTAGGGAAATTATTGCCCCATTCATATTAGCGGTAATTTTTGCTTATATTTTTAATCCAGCGGTTGACTTTTTATCGAACAAAAGTAGGATTCCAAGAACCTTATCTATTATTTTACTTTATTTAGCGCTAATTTCTTTAATTTTTTATAGCGCATTTTTCTTAGTGAACGGTTTAATCTCCGAAGCGAAAGAATTGACCGAAACCGAACAAATTTTGAACCTAAATCAAGACTCGTTCGCTAATTTACCAGCTTGGACGTTTTTCGGTTTAAGAATTGGAATTGCCCCGATTTTGCAGGAAACAATAAAAGCTTTATCCAATACTGCCGTAGAGATTCAAAACAATATTTGGCCCACCTTTGCGGCAAGTTTGAACAGGTTAGTTAAAGTTTTAATATTTCTAGTCTCCGGTTTTTATTTACTTAAAGATGGAAGAAAATTTATTCAAAACTTTAAAAACCTGTTGCCAAAAACAAGTCAAGAAAAAATCCAGAGCCTATTAGTAAAAATTAACGCTTCGTTGGGAGCTTATCTACGGGGACAAGTGCTACTAATTATCATTATGGCTACGGCGACCTTTAGTGTTTTGTCTTTTTTAGGGATGAAATTTGCTCTTGTTTTGGGAATTATAACCGGTTTATTAGAATTGGTACCCTTTATTGGACCAATTTCAGCAACGGGTTTAGCAGTGGTAGTCGCTTTTGTTACTGGACAAAATCGTTTTAATCTTGATCCGATAAGCCTTTCAATATTAGTCATCATTATTTACACAGTTTTGCGACAGCTCGAAGACTATTTTGTTATCCCCCAAGTTTTGGGAAGAGTAACAAAATTACACCCTCTAGTAGTTTTATTTTCTGTTTTAGCTGGTGGGAGTTTAGCCGGGATTTTGGGTTTTGTATTAGCAGTACCAGTTGTGGCCACTAGTAGAATTTTGATAGAATATTTTTTAAATAGCCATCATGAGAAAAATTGAAATAAGCCCAAGAACAATTTTACTTATTTATCTTATCCCGATTGGGCTATTTTTAGCCTGGAGCCTGCGGGGAATAATTATTGCTTTATTAATTTCTTTAATATTAATGAGTGGCTTTGCGCCGTTAGTCGATTGGTTTCAAGGCAAATTAAAGTTCCCTAAAATTTTGGCGGTTATCTCCACCTATCTACTCGCTATCATTTTCTTGGTTCTTTTACTTTTTGTAATAATTCCTCCTTTGTTCTCACAAACTAAGGAATTCTTTAGAAACTTTCCTTTCTATGTGGAGCAGTTTACCAGTATTTTTGGAAGGGGGGACGCAGCTGCCACCTATACTGATAATTTATTAACACTGGGAGCCAACCAAATAAATACCCTCCTAAACAATATTGTGATTTTAAGTTTTGGAGTTTTTTCAGGAATTTTTGCTTTTTTATCAATCCTTCTTATTACCTTTTACCTTTTATTAGAAAGAGACAAAATTAAGGAAAATATATTTATTTTTTTTCCTCACCTTCCCAAAGAAAGAGTTAAAACCCTTGCCCACAGAATTGAAGAAAAACTAGGTTCTTGGGTAAGAGGACAGCTGATCCTCTCTTTATTAATTGGGGTAACTACTTATATTGGTTTATTTATTCTAGGAGTGGAGTTCGCGCTTCCCTTGGCAGTTATTGCGGCCGTCTTGGAATTTATTCCTGTTATAGGTCCGATTTTGAGCGCAATACCAGCGGTAATAGTTGCCTTGGTACAAAGTTCAATACTGGGTATTGGGGTGGCCGCTCTTTATCTCTTGATTCAGCAGCTAGAGAATACCGTTATCGTCCCTAAAGTTATGGAAAAAGCGGTTGGTTTAAGCCCCTTGGTAATAATTTTAGCTTTGATGATTGGCGGCACTACCTTTGGAGTCTTGGGAGCGCTAATTTCAGTACCAGTAGCCGCCGTAATAAGCGTCATTTTTGAAGATTTTAAAAATCACCGTCAAGGTTAACTTGAATTTAAGAGAGATTTTTGCTAAAATAGTAAATGTCTGATGGTAGATCAGATGATCGCCCCGCGAAGCCTAGTGCGGAGTGGGGAGGAAAGTCCAGGCAGCAAGCCGACACTCGACGGACTGTAAAGTCCGACTGGTAACAGCTGGTGTTTTCTTAAAACTAAACCGAAGTTTTTAGAGAAACAGAATCTGATTTAACAGATTTTGAGAGCAACAGAGACGAATTCAACTTTTCGGTGATTAAAGTTGAAGTGAAACGGGCAATCCCAGGGGCTGCAACCGCCGAACGCTACGTTTGACAGTCGGGATAGTAGCAAAGTCGCGGGCACCCGCCAAAAAAGCGGGGAGTTTGACATCTCGTCAATCTCAGATAGATGATCATCTAACCCGTTCGATAGGCTCAGGGTTACCCTGAGTATAATCGAAGGGTAAAACAGAACCTGGCTTATGGCTACCATCAGATATAAAAAAACTTAATGAAAATTAGAACTGCCGTAATTTACGCAATTTTTTTAACCGTTATTTCTGCGCTTATCTCCTTCTCCTTCTTTTCCCAAGTTAAACAAGATAAAACGGGAACAGCTAAAAAAAATACGAGAGAAAAAGTATCAACAAATCAAGAATTTGCGTCCATTTTGAGTAAATATAATAATTTTAGTAATTACCAAGTAGATATGACTAGTAATGGTCGGTCAGTGATGTGGAAAAAGGATGACAAAGTAGCGATTCAGGATATTTATGGAAAAGGCGGAGGAATAAAATTTTATTTTGATCTAACTGGTAAAAAGGCGTATGAATTGGCAATTGGAAAACCAACCCTAGTCGATTTTAATGAGTTTTGGAGCAAGGTTGAATGGAATCCTCATAATATTGCGGTCTCTTTAAAAGAAAACGATAAATCTAATGAGATAGAAATTATTGATGGTGAAAAAACCTGGATCTATAAAGGTAAGTTTGCAAGCGGTAAGAACTTTACTGCTTGGATAGCCGAGAATTTTGGACTTCCCTTGAAAGTTGAGACCGAAAGTCCTTTGGGTAAGGTTATTAATTTTAAGTATATAAGGTTAGGTGAAGTTCTTGATCACGAAATAACCCCTCCAGGAATAAAATACTAACACTAATCAAGTAAACGCTTCCTCAAAATAAACACGCTAGCCCTAATAATCACCCTATAGTATTAACTTCCCCACCTATTTTTGCTATAATACCTACAAACTGACGGAAGGCGTGTTTCGTCGGTTAGAAGTCTGAAAACTCTTGAAAGGAGAACGAGTCATGGAGACCAAGGAGTTTCATCTGGGAGACATTCTAACCATAACCACAGGTCGTCTTGTCTCCCTCGGCACATGGAAAGCGTCTACGACGTTCTGAACTTCATGACGGGCGATACCCTGTTCACCCACCAGCTTCCGAGAGCGAGGGGTGAGTGCAAGCCTTACTTGCTCAAGCAGTTTCCCCAGCTCGCGACTCCGGAGATGGAGTCCGAAGTGGCAGAGCTGGTCGAGATGCTCAAGACCACAAGCGACGAGGACGAAAATGACAAGCTCGTTGCTGAGTGGCTTGCCAAGCAGGTCACCAGGTACGGGGAGTACCTTCTCGTCGAGCAGATACCAATGGACGACCACACAGTCAAAGACCCTGCAGAGGAGCTCGCCGAGATGATGCCAGGCAAACCGATAATCGTAGTCAGAACGTAGAAGTCAGTATGGGTCACGCCACTTACTGACTGAAACTAACTAGCTGGGAGTAAGATATCTATCCGGTAACTTTCCCATCTAGTTTCCCTAAGCAAATCTCTTTGGAGGTTTTACTCCGTAAGGATGCAAGACTCAAACAGGCTTATTTAGGAGGAAAAGCGACCCCACTCCGCATAAAGCTACGAGGGGTCGTTTTTCTTTTGTTTGAATAAAGTCTTTATTAGAAGTTATCGAATTTTCTTCTGTGTTATAATTTTTCCACATGCTTGCGAAAATTACCTCTGGTGCTGTTGTTGGTTTAGATTCAGTACCCATCACGGTGGAAGTAGATATTGCCTCCCAAGGCCTACCTTCTTTTACGATAGTTGGTTTACCAGATAAGGCAGTTGAGGAAAGTAAGGAAAGAGTGCGGGCGGCTATCAAAAATTCTGGTGCCGATTTCCCTCCTAAAAGAATTACTGTTAATCTTGCTCCAGCTGATTTACCAAAAGAAGGACCAGCTTACGATTTGCCAATTGCATTAGGTATTTTAGTTGCCTCAGGACAGCTGCCGGGAGATTTTTCTGATTCTCTATTTTTTGGAGAACTATCTTTAGATGGATCTTTGCGTTACACGAACGGAATTTTACCGCAGGCAATGCTAGCTAGCGCGGAAGGCTTAAAAAAACTTTTCGTCCCTTCAGTTAACGCTAAAGAAGCAGCCGTAATTCGCGGTGTTCAAGCCTTTCCAGTCGAAAATTTAATCTCTTTGTTTAATCATTTGAGTAGTCTTAAAAAAATCAAGGCTTATCCTCACACCGCTATAAATTTTGAGCTGGATAGTCAAAGTGAATTTGATATGAAGGATATCCGCGGTCAAGAAACTGCAAAAAGAGCTTTAGAAATTGCGGCTGCCGGAGGTCATAATGTTCTCATGAAAGGCCCGCCAGGAGCCGGAAAGACACTTCTCGCCCGTACTTTTCCTTCGATATTACCAAGTTTAACTTTTGAAGAAGCAATTGAGATAACTAAAATCTATTCAGTTTTGGGTAATTTAGCTAATGAGCCAATTATTAGGAAGCGGCCATTTCGCAGTCCCCATCATACCGCCAGCGCGGTTGGTTTAATTGGTGGTGGTTCACATCCTAAGCCAGGAGAAATTTCTTTAGCTCACCGGGGCGTTCTATTTTTAGATGAATTTCCGGAATTCCCTCGTTTTGTTTTAGAAAGCTTACGGGCACCTCTTGAGGATGGTTTTGTAACAGTTTCACGGGCGCAAGGTAGTATTCGGTTTCCCGCTAATTTTGTTTTAATAGCCGCCTCAAACCCTTGTCCTTGCGGTTTTTTGGGAGACAATCGAAGAAATTGCACCTGCGCACCTGGGCAAATTATTCGTTATCAAAAAAGGCTTTCGGGACCGATTTTAGATAGGATTGATATTCATCTTGAAATTCCGGCAGTTAAAATGGAAAAATTAACTGCTGATTTTGAGTCTGAAAGCTCAAAAACAGTAAGAACTCGTGTTCAAAAAGCGAGAGAACTAGCATTAAGAAGATTTAAGAAGACCGGCATTTTTTCGAATGCGCAGATGAGAAGCAAAGATGTAAAAGAAATTTGTAAACTCTCTTCTGACTCCTTAGACTTATTGCGAAGGGCGATTGTTACGATGAAACTTTCGGCTCGAGGATATATACGAGTTTTAAAAATATCCAGAACAATTGCTGACCTTGAAGATAGCGAATCGATCTTAAGCCATCACGTTGCGGAAAGTTTACAATATCGTCCGAGAATTGAGTTATGAAAAGAACGATTAGTTTTTAGTACCGAAAAACCCCTTCCTTTTTGGAAAGGGATTTTCAGGCCCTCGGGAAGAGGACTAGTTCAAACAAAAAATTGAAAGGTACTAACCGCCAATCTTGAACATCTTTGTTCCGCAAGTTGGGCATGTTCCCCGCAAAGCTGGTTTCCCATTCTTCATAGTAATTCTTTCAGGGTTAGCCACCTCTCTCTTGGTACGACATTTTACACAATACATTGAAGCCATATAGAAACAGGCAAGCAGAAGAGTTAAAAGTTACTTGATTAAAGTAACCATCTGCTTTTCCTCTTTTCCACCTCCTTTCGAGCAGGTGACTCAAATGTTAAATACACGTAAAATGAGCTTAACAAAGCTAAAGGAGCTTGTCAAGCTCAAAATAATCTCGGTTGCAACGGCGATGCTAGCTAGTATCAAAATTTTGCGCAAGTCCTTATACACGTAGGAATAGTTCTCCGCTAAATTTTCTTCCGGGGTTTCAATCGGTTTAGTAGGGGCTGTTGGTACCGTTTCTGTTTCTACTACCCGAGCAGGAGATTGAGTAAGATTTTGTAATCGCTGGAGTCGGTGCAACCTAGCTAGAATTTTTTGTTCCTTTGTTTTTGGTGGCATAAGTTGAAATTAAAGATAACACTTAACTATATTATATTCAATGTTAGTAACTTGCAAACAGAAAAAGATTCCATTACACTGTTGGAGTAAAGGTATTACTCGATGAATTTTAATTTAGTTAACGCACCTTATCTTGCACCGTTAGTATTTATTTGGCTTTTTGGTCTAAGTTTTTTCATCTGGAGAACCTTGAAAAGGGTTTCTTACTTTACCAAAGATGAGAAAATGGGCGATTTGGGAAAATTACTTGAAGAATACGTAAGAGATTTAAAATTAACTGGCAAAGAAGTCGAAAAACTAAAAGAGCGGCTTGAAGATCTCGAAGAAAAGGTACCTAGTTTGATTAGTAAAGTTGGTTTAGTGAGGTTTAATCCTTATAAAGAGGTTGGCGGAAACATTAGCTTTTCAGTTGCGTTTTTAGATAAGAGCGATTCTGGTTTAGTAATAAGTGCCCTTCATTCTCGAGATCAAACAAGAGTTTACGCAAAACCAGTTCTTAACGGTAAGGAAGCAAAATACCCGCTGTCTACCGAAGAAACGGAGGCAATCAAAAAAGCTGATAAACCAGCGGAAATTAATTAGTATGAAACCTGACCCAATAGCTTGGTTTAATGAATTAAGTACCTTAAAAAAAACTTTCGTCGGGTTTTTCTTTCTTTTAACCTGCGCTAGTCTAGGGGTGCTTCTGGGTTTATTAGGAGCTTTATTTGTAAATAGTGGGGGTAGTAGCCTATCTCCTCTGGGAAGTGAAGCAACTTCTTCCGCGAGGGAAGCTTATGCAGCCGAAAACCCCATTAATGGTGAACAGTACACCGCAGAAGAGCTCCAAAAAATGCAAGGACGTTACCCATTAGCGGTTATGATTGAAAATCTATCGATCGTCCGACCTCAAAGCGGTCTTGCCTCTGCCGATATAATTTATGAGGCGATTACGGAAGGAGGGATTACCCGTTTTATGGGTATATTTTGGAGCCGCACAAGTCCGCTTGGTCCAATCAGAAGTGCCCGAGCACCGTTTTTAGATTGGTTGCTGGAATACGATGCCGCTTATGCCCACGCTGGTGGAAGTGCTGAAGCGCTGTCTTTAATACCAAAAATAGGAGTCAAGGATTTAGATCAATTTTCCCTTGGCTTTCCAACTTACTGGAGAGTTCAAAACACTGGTTTGGCTTTTGAGCATACCTTATATTCTAATACTGATAAATTATGGGAAGCGGCCGAGAGAAGGGGGTTTAAGAACCTTCCTAAAATAGAAAAATTAAAATTCAAAGAAGATGCGTCCGTGAACGAAAGAGGGGTTTCTGCCAAAATAAAAGTTTTCTTTACTGGTGAGATTTCCTATATAGTTGATTGGGAGTATGATTCGGTGTTAAATGTTTACAAAAGATCTCAACAGGGCGTTACTCAAACTGATAAAGTTAATGACGAAATACTAACGGCTAAAAATATTGTAGTTTCTTTTGTAAAGACGGAAGCCAGAGAGGTCACGCCCGGTAAGATGGGAGTAGGAATGAATAATATTGGCGAAGGAGAGGCCAAAATATTTAGAGACGGTAAAGTAATTAATGCTACTTGGAAAAAGAAAGATCAACGTTCCCGAACCAAGTTTTACGATACTAGTGGTAGTGAGATCGAATTCAACCGAGGAAAAATCTGGGTTGAAATAGTGCCCAAAGGTTCTTCCTTGGAATTTACTCAATAAGGAGCAACTTATGAATTTAAAAGATTTATTTATCTCTAAAACAAGAGTAAAACTGCTCCAAACAATATTATCCAACCCTAAAGAAATTTATTATATTAGAGAACTTGTCCGAAAAGTGGGGGAACAAATTAACGCGGTGCGGGCCGAACTTTCTCGGATGGAAAAAGTAGGGATGGTCCGTTCTGAAGTCCGGGCAAATAGAAAATATTACGGTTTTAGAAAAGACTACCCGTTTTATGATGAAATAGTGCGTTTAGTGGTTAAAAGCATTGGTCTAGGTGGAAATATAATTAGGGAAAAACCGCGTCTTGGAAAAATAAAATTTGCGATGTTAACCGGGGGATTTACTCAGAAAAATTCGGTTTCCGCAAACGATGTGGACCTTTTAGTAGTTGGTAATGTTGTCTTACCAGCTCTATCTCAAATTGTCCAGGAAGCTGAAAGTCAGGTAGGTAGAGAAATAAACTATACAGTAATGAGCGAGGAAGAGTTTGCCTTTAGAAAAAATCGACGGGATCCTTTTGTTTTGGATATTTTAGGTAAACCTAGAGTTATGTTGATTGGTGATGAAGAAGATTTTCTCAAAACTTAAGGCGAAGATACTGAAAAAACATTAGAACTTTGCGGTTTGGCTAAAGAGGAACGTCAACTGCTTTGTTTTACCGGAGTAGCTAAAGATTTTACCTTCAACGAACGTAATTCTTTGAAATCAAGATAACTTTGTGAATCTCTACCGCTATAAATGTATAAAACTAGTTGCTTAAACGTTACCGCTCAAGTAGAATCTACTTTTTGATTAATGAGTAAAAGGCGAATTATTCTTTGGTTAATAATACTTTTAACGGTGGCGGCGATTTATATTGATTGGCCTGGTTTACCTTTTAAGTTAACTCTTGGGTCCCTAAAAATTAATGAGATACCACCCTCTAAAATTGACCTTACCATCTTTGGCCAAAAAATAAAAAAGGAGTTAGATCTTAAATTGGGCTTGGATCTACAAGGCGGCACTCACTTAGTGTTGTCGGCTGATATGGGTTCTATTGAAGAAGGAAGTCGCGAGAAGGCTCATGAGGCTGTTAAAGAAGTGGTTGAGAGAAGAGTCAATTTTTTTGGTGTTAGTGAGCCGACAGTTCAAAGATCTAAAGTTGGAAGCGATTATCGGGTGATTATTGAGTTACCAGGAATTAAAGATATAAATACGGCTAAAGAGTTAATCGGACAGACTGCCAAACTAGAATTTAGAGAATTTAAGGATCAAAATCAACCGCCAGGTACCATACCTACTTTAGAAAATACAAAAGAAACAGGAATCAGTGGTAAAGATTTAAAAAGTGCTCAACCTGATTATCAAAGTAGCGAGGGAGGACAAAGCACTCCAGTAGTGGCGTTCGAATTAACAGGCGAGGGAGGAAAGAAATTTTCAGAAGTCACTAAAAGGCTAATTGAAAAGCCGCTAGCGGTTTTTTTAGATGATCAGGTTATTAGTGCGCCAACTGTCCAAAGTGAGATTTCCACTAGCGGCGTAATTACTGGATTAACTGCGAACGAAGCTAAAAAATTAGCAATTCATCTGAATGCAGGAGCGCTACCAGCCCCAGTAAAAATTATTTCTGAACAAACAATCGGACCGACCCTAGGAGCAGAATCGGTAACAAGAAGTATTATTGCCGCTGTTGTGGGTTTGGGTATTGTGACTGTTTTTATGGTAATTTATTACGGAGTACCGGGACTTTTAGCTGATATTGCCCTTTTTATTTATGCAAGCTTAGTTATTGCCATATTTAAGCTACTTTCAATCACACTGACTTTAGCTGGGATTGCTGCCTTTATCCTTTCAATTGGAATGGCGGTGGACGCTAATATTTTAATTTTTGAGCGAATGAGGGAAGAAATTAGGTCGGGGAGAAATCGCCATAATGCAATTGAGATTGGTTTTAGTAGAGCTTGGAATAGTATTAGAGATTCTAACGTCTCTTCCTTAATTACAAGTTTTGTTCTTTGGTGGTTTGGTACTGGTTCGGTGAGAGGTTTTGCCTTAACTCTCGCTTTAGGTATTATCGTGTCGATGTTTACAGCGGTAATTTTAACTAGGAACTTTTTAAGAATGCTTTACAGAGAAACCTAAATGAAGAAAAACTTAGTGTTTCCAAAAATTCATAAAAAACTTAAACAGAGAAATAAAGAAATTATAACTGCCTTTAAGACTAAACATAAGGAAAGTTTAGCGTACCTTAAAAAAAAAGGAATCGATTTATCGCGAGCGACAAGTGCCTCTGCCCAAACTTTGGCACTAGGGGCAGCGACAAGTGCTTTATTGATGAGTTCACCGGTTATTGCAAAAAATCTACCGCCGACACTAGCCCACGTTGAAGAGCTGCCTTCAGCAGCCCAGATTTTAAAAGAAGCTTTGCTTAAGATTTTACCCGAAGATTATCGGCACCTGTCAAAAGAAGAGGAGACTTTAATCGAGGAAGTCATTAAAAACAATTTAGGGGTAAATGCAAAAGTTGAGCTCGCTGGTTACCGTTTAAATAAAAATTGGGGTTTAATCGGAGCCGAACAACACCTTCTTATGTTTCCAGGTGATAATTTATCTAGCCACTTAACTGGTTTGGCGGAGAAATTACTTTACAGCTCTTCTAGAATTGCGCCCCACCGTGGTGCTTGGGGATATTTTTCCACTTCAAAGGCAGCTTTAACAGCCGCCGATATAACTAGAGAAAAATATTACGTTGCTGTCCCAACCTTTCTGTCGCCAAATTGGAATCTTAATATGCAAGAAACAAGTAAATGGTTCAAATACCGTAAGGTTATTATAATTAATCCAAATAATGGTTATTCTGTGGTCGCGGTTGTTGCGGATGCTGGTCCAGCCTCCTATACGGGAAAAACTTTTGGTGGTTCGCCAGAAGTAATGCATTATTTAGGATTAAGTACAGGAGGTCGAAAAGGAGGGGTTATCATTTTGTTTGTAGATGATCCTGCCGATCAGGTCCCACTCGGACCTATAGACAAAGTTTATGTCAATTTTAGTTAGAAGATTTGCTCAAATCGATACAATTTTTTTAGAATTTGAAGGGGGGTTGTTTTCTATTTCTGAAAAAAGGGAACTGGAGAAGGTTTTGGTAAACATCTTCCACCATTATATTCTGGATGTGATTTTGGATAATCTTGAAAACCCCGACCGAATAATTTTTTTGGAAAAAGTCACTGTTTCCGATGAATACAACTTAATCGATTTTTTGCGCGCAAAAATAATTGGGGTCGAAGAGTTATTAAAGAAAGAGTGCGAACAGCTACGTTTAGAAATCCTTGACGATTTAAAGAAAGGAAAATAAATGCTCGATATTGTTGGTAAGAAGTATTTTTATTTTTTATTTTCAGCCCTAATTATCGTTCCGGGAATTCTTTCCTTAATCTTTTGGGGATTGCGGCTGGGAATAGATTTTACTGGCGGTAGCTTACTTGAAGTAAGAATCGAAAAACAACCTTCTAAAGAAGATATTGTTGCCACAGTAAAACAGGTAGGAGTTGAGGTTTCTTTAGCTTCCGCTACAAACAATAGCTTTTTAATACGAACTAAACCTTTAGACGATAAGGAAACGGGCGAGGTTTTTAAAAGCCTGGAAGAGAAGTTTGGTAAAGTTGAAAAGCTTCGTCTAGAAACGGTTGGACCAACAATTGGAGCAGAACTTTTGAGAAAATCATTGATTGCTTTAGTTTTAGCTTCAATCGGGATCGTTATTTACATAACCTTTGCCTTTAGACAGGTCCCGCAACCAGCTTCTCCCCTACGGTTTGGGATTTGCGCAATAATTGCGCTTTTACACGATGTTTTTTTGGTAATTGGAACCTTTTCACTACTGGGTAGGTTTTTGGGTGTTGAGGTGGATTCTTTGTTTGTAACCGCCCTTTTGACAATAATTGGTTTTAGTGTTCACGATACAATTGTTGTTTTTGATCGCATTAGGGAAAATTTAAAAAGGCGAGTCTCATTGTCCTTTGCGACAACTGTTAACCACTCGATTATGCAAACCCTAGCCCGGTCCTTAAATACTTCTTTAACAGTTATCTTAGTACTTTTAGCCTTGGCTCTCTTTGGGGGAACAAGTATTCGTTGGTTTGTTATCGCCTTGCTTATTGGTGTAATTTCCGGTACTTACTCCTCAATTTTCAACGCTGCTCCTCTTCTTGTTCTTTGGCAAGAATGGTCCGAAAAACGCAAAGGTTCTGCCTAAACCCAAAAATAATAAATAATTTTCTAAACCCTTCCGTTTTTTAGAAAAATCTGTTAACTTAAATTTGCTGATCCAGAGGGGCAGTTTCTTATTCTCGGAAAAAGGAGAAAGGGGGCCATGACCAGCAAAGTCGCAATCAACGAAGCGATCGCCCACTTAAACAAGGTGATTGAGATCAGTGAAGCAAACCGCGATGCCTTGCCAGGTGAGGCAGTCCGTTTAGTTAAACAAGCTAGAGCAAAATTACGGAAAAAACTTCGAGAAGGGATTGAAAAATCATCTAGGAGAAAGGAGTAAAAAGTGACCACCTACGAAGACGCTGGTGTTTCTCTTGCTAGGGGAGACGCGGCCAGTGAAGATGCCTTGCGCCAAATGAAAGCCACTTTTAAGGAGTATGTGGTTTTGGATTTGGGATTGCCGGTTGTTGACTTATTCGCAGCAATTCCTAAACACTGGCGACGACCAATGTTGCGTCACGCTGTAGACGGAGTTGGGACAAAACTTATATACGCTGCTAACTGTAGGTTAGTCAATACCGTTGGCGAAGATTTGGTGGCGATGTGTACCGATGATTTGGCCCGTTACAACATCCGACCGCTCGCCTTTTCAGCTTACCGCGGTGCTAATTTCATTGATGAAAGAACGCTTTCCCTAGTGGTCTGGGGTATCGTAAGCGGTTGCAAAAAGGCGGAGATTCCTTACACTGCTGGGGAGACCGCAGAGATGCCTGGGTTTTACGTTGGTTCACATTTTGAGCTAGTTGGTTTCTGCGACGGTATTTACGAACACGGCACTCTTCGTTATGGTCAGGATACAAAAGCAGGGGATATTCTTATTGCCCTTCCCTCACTTGGTCCTGGCAGTAACGGTTTTAGCCTTATACGCAGCGTCTTTCCGCCAGAAGAGGTCGTCGCTGGCAAAAGCCCAGTTACCTGCGAGGAGGTATTGAGACCAACCTCTATTTACACGCGTCAAGTTCTTAAAGCAAACGAAAGGTACAAGACTATCCGTGGTTGGGCGCACATTACCGGTGGAGGTCTGGGAGAAAAAGGAAAGCTAGCAAAACTGCTTCCTAGGGGTCTTTGTGCTAGCTTAGATCGGGAAAGCTGGAAGGTGCCTTCTATTTTTCTCAAGGTCCAGCAGGTAGGTAATATCAGCGACGAGGTGATGTTCTCAACCTTCAACATGGGCCTGATGATGATAGCTCCAGTTCAGAATAGACAAGCAAACAATGTTGTCCAGTTCTTTGAATCTTTGGGAATTCCTGCAGCTATCGTCGGCAGGGTAGAAAAACAACAAGGGTTAAGCAAAGTACTAATTGTTTAGTAGGGCAAGAAGTTTCTTGCCCTTTTCCTTTTATCTTGTTAAAAATTGTTTTTGTTGCTAAACTTTTAGGTTGGATTTATGGAAGGAAATAACGCGGTAATAAAAGTAGAAAATCTGACTAAAAAATACGAAGACGTAGTCGCGGTGGATAATATCTCGTTTGAAGTAGCCCAAGGAGAAATTTTTGGGCTGCTTGGTCCGAACGGCGCTGGAAAAACCACCACCTTAGAAATCATCGAAACTTTAAGAAAACCAACCGAGGGAAAAATTTTTGTCGATGAAATTGATATTTTAGAACACCCTTGGGAAGTGAAAAGCCGCATTGGTGTGCAGCTACAGGCGGCTGGTTTTTACCCTGATTTAACACTGGTAGAGCTTTTAAAAATGTTTGCGCTTCTTTATCAAGTTAAAATTAATCCAGTTGAAATTCTGAAAAAATTTAATCTCGAAGAAAAGAAAGGTTCTTTCTGGCAAAAACTTTCTGGAGGTCAAAAACAGCGTTTTTCATTAGCGACCACTTTAATTCATAACCCAAAAATTATTTTTCTGGATGAGCCAACTACTGGGCTAGACCCGCAAGGAAGAGCTAATCTTTGGGGCGAGATTCAAAAAATTCATAAAGAAGAAAGAACCATCATTTTGACCACTCATTATATGGAAGAAGCAGAGCAATTGTGTGATCGGGTAGCAATAATGGACAAAGGAAAGATTGTCAAGATTGGCACTCCTCATAAACTTATTGATGAACTTCTAGCCGCTGGGTTTGAAAAAAAGCAAGAGGTTAAAAAAGCCGATCTTGAAGATGTGTTTTTGAATCTAACCGGGAGGCACTTGCGTGACTAATCAAGTCGAAAATAAAAAAGCGCCATCACAGATAAGACCATTATTTTCTATCGCTTTTTATTCACTACGCGCAATGACCAGAAACCGCGCGACCATGTTTTTTGGATTTGTCTTTCCGCTCCTTTTTATTAGCGTATTCGGACTTTTTGGTGGAAGCACTCTTAACGTTTCATTGGGGATACCGGTTTCGCAGCAAGGGGGTTTGGTTTACGAAGCCCTGACAAAAATAGAGGCGTTCCATATAGAAAGCGGTACGAGAGAAGAATTATTAGCAAAGCTTAAGCAGGGGCGGATTGCTGGAGTTTTTACAGTCGAGGATGGTTCACCGGGGGGTAAGCTTTTAGTCTCTAAAGCAGATCCCCAACAGGCAGCAGCGGTGACTAGTTTGGTTTCTGGGGTAGTGGATAAAATAAACCTAAGAGCGGCAAATGTCACTCCTTTATTAAATCTTCAGGTAGAGGAGACATCGGGCCGAGATTTTAAGTTTATTGACTTTTTCTTACCGGCAATAATTGGCTTCGCTCTTCTTGCCACGGCTGTTCCTAACACCGCTTTTGGTCTTGTTTTTTTAAAGAAGACTTTGGTTCTTAAGAGAATTTTTGCTACACCGACCAAAGGATCGACGATTTTGATTGGTCAGGCATGCTCTAGATTAGTAATAGTGTTGGCCCAAACTTTAGTCATATTAGCAGTGGGAATTTTTGCATTCAAATTTAACCTGGTGCATGGTTTTTTAACAATCATCGATATTTTTATCTTAAGCATTATTGGTCTTTTTGCCTTTTTAGGGTTTGGGCTTTTCGTAGCCGGCCTATCAAATGAGGAAAATACAGTTGCTCCAGTGGCCCAGTTAATTGTACTTCCCCAATTTTTAGTTGCCGGTACATTTTTCCCAATAGACTCTCTTCCTTCCTGGGCGCAACCTCTCGTAAACGCTCTGCCTCTTTCTTTCTTCAATACAGCGATAAGAAAAATAACTATCGAAGGATTAGGCTTTGGGGATCTTCTCCCCCAATTATTTGGCCTGGCAATTTGGTCGGCAGTAGCCTATTTTGCGGCTTCGCGCACCTTCCGTTGGGAGTAAAAAAGCCTATAAAGTTCTCTCTTGACACTAGTAAAAGATAATGTTAGCTTAATTTAAGTTTCTTTTTCCTGCCGCTAACAATTCCTGCCTAAAAATATGCCCAACAAAAATATTATTTTTTTATTTGGTTTAAATTTGATAAATTGATACCAGACATCGTGTCTGGTTTTCTTTTTATTGTTAATGAAAGGAGGTGAAAAATATGCCTATTACAATAAACTCAAGAATTCTCTTAAGTGTTGCCTCAATTGCAGCAGCTGCCGCTTTATTAATCGGTGCGACATTTGCGTTCTTCTCTGACAACGAGACAAGTCAGAATAACGTGTTTACAGCCGGGTCTCTGGATCTCAAGGTTGACAGCGAATCTCATTACGCAGGTTTGACTTGTACTAACGATGTCTGGGTTGAAGATCAAACAGGTCAGTCCACAAGACCTGATCTAATCGGTGATCCTTGTGACGGTACTTGGAGTCAAACTGACTTGGGACCTCAACACAAGTTCTTCAATCTTTCCGACCTCAAGCCTGGAGATAATGGTGAAAACACGATCAGCCTTCATGTCATTGACAACGATGCGTGGGGAAGATTGGTAATAAACGATGTTCAAGATCTGGAAAACACTTTCCTTGAGGCTGAGCTAGACTCGGGTAACGATCCCGACGGAGTAACAAGCGGAGAATTGCGTGAAACCCTTCTGTTTAGTATTTGGTTGGATGATGGTGCAACGCCTGGTTTCCAAGGAAAAGGAAATGATGCTGGAGAAGGTAATAACATTCAGGACGAAGGCGAACTTACTCTTGTGAGCCAGGGTACGGTTGATGAAGGTGGGGAAACCCACAACATTTGGCTAGGATTACAAGCAGCCTATACCGAGGCAAATTGTGACAACCCTACCCCATGTCCGGGGTTAATGTCGGATGGACGCTTGGTCGAAAGTACAACCTACTACTTTGGTATCGACTGGGAGCTTCCGAGTAGCGTTGGTAACGAAGTGCAGACCGACAGTTTGGGTGCGGATATGACAATCGAAGTTGTTCAACACAGAAACAACCCAAGCCAGACGTTCTAAATTAGGTTGTTTTAGCCGAGAGGGCGGGGTCTGCTCTTTCAAAAACACCCCGCTCCTCAAAGGCCGAGAGGAACTGTGAAAGTATTAGATGTCTTTAAGATAATTATAGCGGCTGCATTGGTGGCTCTTGCACTTTTAGTAGTTGCAGTAAACATAAAATTACCACAAGGTTATAAGATATTTGTGGTTCAAGGTGGCAGTATGGAGCCTTCTATTAATATTGGTTCTTTGGTTATTACTAACTCGGCTCCTAGTTTTGTTAGTCCTGTTCCTTCCCCAAGATTCCAAAAAGGAGATATTATAACCTCTGCAAGTGGTAAAAATGCTTTTGTTAGCCACCGAGTTGTAGATGTGGTCGAAAAAAACAACAACTTTTTTTACAAAACAAAAGGAGATGCCAATAAAACCCCTGATCAAAAATTAATTTCTGAAAATGAAGTTATCGGTAAGGTCTCTTGGGTAGTTCTTTATCTAGGCCGTTTAGTTAATTTTGTAAAACAACCATTTGGGTATTTCTTGATGATTATTATTCCTTCAATTTATGTAATCTTGTCAGAAACTTGGACGATAATTAGTGAGATACGTAAAAGTAGAGTAAAAATCCCCCCATCTAGTGCAAGCATTGCTTTACCGATTGCTTTGGTTTTTGTCGCAAGTATTTATTTTGTCGGCGGAACCTCTGCCTTCTTTTCCGATACCGCCAATAGCACGAACAATGTCTTTACAGCAGCCGAAAGTTTCGGCCCACCAATTGCCCAGACGCTGGTCGTAAATGAGTTTCTCTGGAGTTCCGCCTGTACGCCGAATCCTGATCAAAAATTTTGGATTGAGCTGTTTAATGGATCAGCCGATACGGTTAATCTAAAGGATTGGCGATTCAAAGATGCAGACGGTACCACAATACAAATTTCTAATGCAAATGCGTTTATTAGTCCTGGAGCTTACGTACTTATTACAAAAAGCGCCTCTACTTTCACTGGTTGTTATACAAATCAAGGAGGAGTTATTGTTTTGAACCTTGGGGGTAATCCGGATTTCAGTCCAACAGCAACCGGAGGGGTTATAAAACTAGAGAAACCTGATGGATCTGGTGGGTTTATAGTTGTAGATCGATCGAATATGGGGCCTAGCAAAAACGGTGGGGTTTTGAACGCTGGAACTGACCAGTCTATCGCCAGGTCTCCTAATGGAGCTGATTCTGCGCTTGGCGACACGTTTGACCCAGATGATTTCGCGGTAGATACAACACCGTCAGCAGGAGTTTCGAACTAATGAAAAACTGGCGAAATTTATTTAGAAAAATATTTACACTTATTTTAGCCTTGGTGGTGATGGTGGGTGGTGCGAGTATTTACCACGCAGGGCGACTTTCAACTGTTCGGGCAGTTGGGGATTTGGAAGTTGATTGGGGAGTACCAGATGGCGACCCAATATTTGTCGTAATTAACGCCGCGCCAGGTGATATGGAAGATCATAATGTTGTCGTTACGAATAATGGAAGCTCAACAAGACCGGTTGGGGTAAGAGGTGTAAAGACTTCTGGGGTAGGAGGCTTGGAAAGTGTTTTAGAAATTGTGATTTCCGAAGGCGGTACGGATTTGTATGGCGGAACAACGGGAACAAAAACTGTTTCTCAATTTTTTACTGATAGTGCTGGACTAGACGGAATTTTCTTATCAAATCTGCAAAGTCTTAACGTAACAACCTATAATTTTAAAGTTACTTTTCCGGAATCAGCCGGTAACGAGTTCCAAGATACTCAAATTGTCTTTGATATTATTATTGGGGTTTCAGTTACAGTTCCAGAAGAATGTTTAGAAATTGAATTTTCCGGTAGCCCAATTTTTGGAACTTCAGGAAACGACCGAATTAACGGAACGCTAGGTAATGATCTAATCTTTGGATTTGAAGGTAATGACCGAATTTTTGGTCACGGCGGCGATGATTGCATTGTTGGTGGAGAGGGAGACGATAATTTAAGAGGCGAAACTGGAAACGACTTTATTTTTGGCAACGAAGGTAACGATCTTTTAGTTGGTGCAGTTAGCAATGACTTTCTTGATGGCGGTAGCGGTAACGATAATATTCGAGGCGAAAACAATAACGATATTATTATTGCTGGGTCTGGAGACGATAAGGTAACGGGAGGAAACGGTGATGATAATATTGATGGAGGCGACGGTGATGATAATATTAGTGCTGAAAATGGACGAGACGCAATTACAGGTGGTAGCGGTAATGATTTCCTTGATGGAGGAGCAGGTAATGACAATATCGATGGTCAGGTAGGTAATGATAACATCAACGGAAAAGCAGGTAACGACAATCTAATTGGTGGCGACGGATTTGATACGATCAACGGCCATTCGGGAACTGACACTTGTGACGGTGAAGTTGAAACAAATTGCGAAATTTAAAAGAAAATTATCACCAAAAGAGAAACGATCCTTAAGTTACCAAGGATCGCTTTCCTTTACAATAGACATTAAAAATTCAGCTTATTCTTTTTTCCAAGCACTGGTAATCATATTCTTAGTATCTTCCTCTGACATATTAGCCATATCTGGATGAGCGCTCGCTACGTGTGGTCCTGCTTGGGCCATAATTTTTTCCAAAGCTTCTTCGTCACTATCAGCGACTGCGGTAAAGGTTACTGGTTCGTGACCTTGATCACAAGTAAATGTATAAGTCATTAAAATCACCACCTCTCTTTTTCTAAAGAACCCTAGTTTAAAGGTTTCAAAGTGGCTAAGTCAATACTCTTTGCCCTCAAAATTGATAGTCTTATTCATAGAAGAGCTTTACAAAAAGGTTCTCGTTCGTTAAGATTATTTCTTTGAAAGGTGGTGATTTTTGTGGCGCAATTTCTTGGAGTGCACAAACTACAGGAAGGTATGAGTGAGGGTGATGTAAGAGCGGGATACACAAATTATAAAGAATCCGCAGTAAAAATGGGGTTAAAACCCGTTCATGCTCACCTTAGTATGGAAAAGGGTTTCGCTTACTGTGTGACCGAGGCTCCTTCAGCGGAAGACGTAAGGCGGGCCCATGCCGATGTAGCTATTCCATTGGAAGATGTGATAGAGATAGAGACGATAGAGTAATTTTTCGCTAATTTTTGTAAAAAAAGGAGCGCCCCTAAAATTTTAGCAGCGCTCAAGGATCTCTTACTCCGATAATATTTATGATAAATCCGGGTCCTGACGATAATTTGAAATTATTAAAAGGAGAATATCTAAGGTTGATTTTCCAAGACCCACTACCAGCGCGGATTAAAATCTTGTCCTGACGGAACTTTACCTCAAATTCTCCTATATTGATCCAATCACAGCCTTCAGTTAAGGTTCTTTTTTCGAAGTCTTCCCCCTGTGTTTCTGCTTCGATTAGTATTGTCGAGGCCGCCGTTGTCAGGGTCACTGAAACCTCTCCTTTTTAAGCAAACGCAAGCCTTTACCTTCTTAATTATATAACAGTGTCAAAAAATTAGGCAGGCGTCTCTGGTACAAACCAAATACGCCTGCCGCTACTGGGGTTTTGGAAGTCAGCGAGCTAGAAAGAGCGCCACGAAAATCCCGACGATGAATGCCAAGATTAACACATCGTAGGCCCAATGCTTTTGTTCCCGCCAAGGCTCGACTCGAGCGAGGTAAAGACCCCACCGCGGAAAGTCCTTAGCGAGCTTAAGCTTTAGCATCGCTTCTCCTTTCTTCCCGCCACCGTCTAGACCACGTATGCGATGGTTACGATGATCGTGATAGCCAGGACGAAAAGATGGAAAAACCACCGCTCAAGGGTAGATTGTTTCTCCTTTCCTCTACCCCCCAGTCTGTTCACGTAAACGTTTCGGCCGATCACTGGGAATTCTGACGGGATTTTCACCTTCCCCTCCTTCTATTATCCTATAGTCTAGCACATCTTGAGTAAAATTGCAAGTTAAGTTACAATCGAATAAGTACGACCCCTTAATTTTATTTAATGAAAAGAGATTTAACAGGTGAGACAACTGAAAAAATTGGAAAAGAAGTTAGCCTCTATGGTTTTGTAAAAGCTCGACGCGATCACGGAAAACTAATCTTTTTTGATCTTAGAGACGCTTCTGGTTTAGTCCAGGTAGTGGCCAATCCCGCAAATTCGCAAGATTCTCATAAAATCGCTTCTACCTTAAGTAGCGAAGATGTCGTTAAAGTAATCGGTAAAGTTGGAAAAAGACCGGAAAATAATATTAACCCAGATTTACCGACCGGAAAGATAGAAATAATTGCCTCTAAAGTAGAGCTAATAAATAAAGCAGATCTCTTACCCATACCAATAGAAGGGGATGGCTACGAAATAGATGAGGCAGTAAGATTTAAGTATCGCTATCTTGATTTACGACGAAGCCGGTTACAAAAAAATCTTAAGGAACGCGCCAAAATTGTAAAATTTGTGAGAGAATTTTTGGATAGTAAAGATTTTATTGATATTGAAACTCCCTATCTATCAAAAACTACTCCCGAAGGAGCTAGAGATTTCGTTGTTCCTTCACGACTGGCAAAGGGAAAATTTTACGCGCTCGCCCAATCACCACAACAATATAAGCAGCTTTTAATGATTGCGGGCTTTGAACGCTATTATCAAATTGCTAGGGCCTTTAGAGACGAGGATCTAAGAGCCGATCGACAATTTGAACATACCCAAATTGATTTAGAAATGGCGTTTGTTGAAAGAGAGGATGTGATGAAAATGGTGGAAGACATGATAATATTTACTGCAGAAAAACTGGGTAAAAAAATTGCCAAGAAGCCGTTTCCAGTTCTTTCCTACAGGCAAGCCAAAGATAAGTATAAGACAGATCGACCAAATCTTTCTGAGGATAAAAATGAGCTTTTCTTTCTCTGGGTGCTGGATTTTCCCTTGTTCGAAAAAACAGAAAGTGGACAATACACCTTTGCCCATAATCCTTTTGCCGCCCCAAAAGAGGGGTCCGTAAAAGATTTAATGGGAAAAAAGAAATTAGATAATTTACAATCACTTCAATATGATCTGGTCTGTAATGGCGAAGAAATTGGTGGTGGTAGTATCCGTATCAACAACCCAGAAATCCAAAAACAAGTTTTTAGAATAATGGGTTATAATGAGTCTGAAATAGAAAAACAATTTGGACACCTGCTTTCTGCCTATCAATATGGTGCGCCAACCCACGGAGGAATCGCCCTAGGTTTAGATAGATTAGCGGCCCTTCTCTCTGGTGAAGACAATATTCGAGAGGTTATTGCTTTTCCAGTTTCTTCGAGCGGGGTTACTAGTGTAATGGACGCTCCCAGTGAACTTAGTGAGGAACAACTTAGAGAACTAAATTTGAAAATTTCATGAGTGCTAAGATAGTTTGGAATTTTATTTTAGCAATTTTAATTCTATCTTCCCTTTTTTTCTTAAAACCAAATTACTTATCTAAAGAGAAGGTAAGTCCAAAAGAGCCGCTTATTAGAGAGCTTCCTTTCCAAATTAGCGTAAAACCCCTCCCAAAAAAAATCCAAGAGTTGCCACCGCCAAAACTTTCAGCCGGTGCCAGCGTCGTAGTTGATATAGATTCTGCAAAAATACTCTACGAAAAAAATAAAGATATCAAATTATATCCTGCCTCAACGACAAAAATTATGACCGCTATGGTCGCCAACGAAATTTTTCAAGAAAACCAAGTGTTTATAGTCGATAAGTTAATAGAAGGGGATCAAAAAAATATTTTTTTTACAGGAGAGAAAATTTTGTTTAAAGATTTGCTAAAAGCGCTTCTTCTTTCCTCTAGTAATACTGCCGCTGAAATTTTAGCAAGAGCCCATCCTCTTAGTAGAGAAGGTTTCATCGCCGATATGAACAAAAAAGCAAAGAAACTTTCCTTGAAAAATACTAATTTTGTTAATCCCACTGGTTTTCACGATGATAATCATTACACCACGGCTTATGATTTGGCCCTTTTAGCTAAAAAATTTGTTGAAAATCCGGAATTGATTAAAATTACATCCAGTAAGGAAGAAATAGTTTCTAATTTAGAGCGTACTTACTTTCATAATTTAAAAAATACGAATACTTTAGTGGGGAAGGACGGGGTTTTGGGAATCAAAACTGGTTGGACAGAAATTTCTCGGGGAGCGTTAACGACTTTAGTAAATTTTAAGGGAAACAGAGTAATTAGCGTAGTTTTAAAAAGTGAAGATCGCTTTACTGACACCCAAAAACTACTCACTTGGACTGCTAGTACCTACCGCTGGTAAGATTGTTTTAAATTCAGTTACTGCCCCGCTATTGACAGTAGTTTCACCTTCGAAGATAAAAATCGGTTGTAAATATTTTTGTTCTGTTGGGTCATCAAAATAACCTAAAGATATTTGTCTTATCGAAACTTGGGTTAATTGTTCATTTGGAACCTGAATTTTTAAAGACCCTCCAGAGCGAAATTCTTCCCAAGCCTGCTGGCTGGTCTTTATTGGGTAGGTTGAAAAAATATTCTTATCAACGCTCCAATAAATGTAATTAATCCTAAAAATAACTTCCTTGCCTTGTGGATCAGAAATTATAATGGCATTTACTAAGGAGTTTGTAGGGTCAGTTGATAATATTTGGTTGGATTCCTTTCCAATAGTAATCGGTGCTCTGTATAAATCGACTTTGATCGCATTTGCTTCGGATAGTGAAGAGACACCAATAAAAGTAGTGGTTGAGATTTTTAAGGGAGTAGTTAAAAAACTTCCATTTTCAAGGTCTTCTGGCAACAATCCTCGTGATTTAAGGATGTTTTTAAAATAATTAGCGGCCGATCTTTGGTCCTCTTTTAGAGGAGAGTTTAGTATAGAGGGATCTCTTTGATAATCATAATTTAGATTAAAATTACCGCTAACAATATTGATTATTAAAGAACGGGCGGCATTTTTTGGATCGGTCCACTGAAAATCTGTACTTGAAACGCTGGTTGGTTCAGTGCTAAATCCAAACGAAGAAGCTAATTTTTTTGCGGCATCCAGTGCTAAAAGATTAGGATTTGGAGAAACTATTTTATAGACCGGTAAAGTAACTGGTGTTCTAGGAAGTACCCCTTCAATTGTATCCAAAGTTACTCTAACCTCCGCAAGAGAGGCAGCTATACCTTGAGTAAAAATCGGCGGCAGTTTACCAAATTTTTCTTCGGGTTTGGGTGGTAGTGGAGGGTTAAAACTGTTCCAAGCAAAGTAAATAATCTTTATAAAGATGAATAAAGAGACTAAAACTACTAAACCAAGCGAGAGCCATTTAAGAATAGTACGGGTAAATTCAGCTAATTCGGACAGGTTCATTTTCCTAAGTATAGCAAAATTTATGCTATAATCAAGCTAGAAAACCGAAATTAGAGTCTTTAAAGAAAACGAGACTTTTGTCTTTTTTGTAAACAAGATGGTAAGAGTTAGAATCGCTCCTTCGCCTACTGGTATTCCTCATATTGGCAACACTAGAACTGCTTTATTTAATTTTCTTTTTGCTCGCGCGAAGGGAGGAAAATTTATTCTTAGGATCGAGGATACGGACCGAAAAAGATTGATTCCTTCCTCACTTACCGCAATTTATGAAATTTTGGATTGGCTAGGGTTAAAACCCGATGAAAAATATATTCAATCTGAGAGGTTGGGTATCTATAAAAAACACGCAAGGGAATTATTAGCTAAAAAACTCGCTTACGAAAAAGAAGGTGCAGTTTGGTTTAAAATTACGGCTGGTCGAACCCATTGGTTAGACGCGGTTTCAAATAAAAAAATTTCC
>Ga0209542_10005435_pt1 | contig 25407 bp, 24 predicted proteins | sample RifCSPhighO2_01_FD_184028 | JGI IMG/M metagenome (GOLD analysis project Ga0209542, IMG submission 184028) | Soil microbial communities from Rifle, Colorado - Rifle CSP2_plank highO2_0.1 (SPAdes) (version 2) | ecosystem: Environmental > Terrestrial > Deep subsurface > Rock core/Sediment ...
CCAGTGCGTGGGGCTTTCTCCGAGCGTACGATTTAGTTTCAAGCCACCACGCGCTCCGCGCGTGCCACATCATTTGTTTTGAAAGTAAGTGCGAGCTTGGTACAATACAGACACAAAACCTTGTTGTTTTTGAAAAACTATGTTATTATAAAGATGACTCAAAAAAGCCTTAGGGCTTTTTTGTTTGATTTAACGATAATAAAAAAATGGAAATTAGAAACATAGCAATAATAGCACATGTGGATCATGGTAAGACTACACTTACTGATGCTTTAATGAAACAAAATGGTGGACTTCAAGACGAAGGAGTGTCAATGGACTCAAATGATTTAGAAAAAGAGCGGGGCATTACCATTTATTCAAAAAACACTTCTATCTTTTACAAGGATACTAAGATAAATATTGTAGATACTCCCGGACATGCGGACTTTGGTTCGGAAGTGGAACGTGTTTTACGTGCAGTTGACTGTGTGCTTTTGCTTGTAGATGCAGTTGAAGGACCAATGCCTCAAACTAGATTTGTTTTAAAGAAGTCTTTAGAATTAGGGATCAAACCTATAGTTGTTATAAATAAAATTGATAAACCGGCTACCGATCCACATAGAGTGCATGAAGAAATTTTAGAATTATTTTTTGAATTAGGCGCAAGTGACGAACAAGCAAATTTTGAAACAGTTTACGCTATCGGACGTGAGGGTAAGGCTTTTCGACATTTAGACGATGTTTCCAAAAATGCTTCATCATTTAATACAGGTCTTTCTCCTCTCCTGGATGTAATTCTTGAAAAAGTGTCACCAGCTTCAACTAATGAGAATGGAAAAATGTCCGCTCAGGTTTTTAATTTAGGCTATGATAATTTTTTAGGCAGAATGGCGGTAGCTAGAATTTATTCTGGAAAAATATTATCTGGAAGTGTTATTTTTATAAAAGGAGAAAACGGCACAAGAAAAGGGAAAATAACAAAACTTTTTTCTTTTGAAGGAATAGCCAGAAAAGAAGTTTCTTTTGCTAGTTGTGGTGATATTGTACTTTTGGCTGGAATTCCGGATATATACATAGGAGAAACATTATGTGAAGATGAAAGCACAATGTCGTTACCTCATATTGCTATTGATGAACCGACATTGTCTTTAAATTTTTTAGTAAATGATTCTCCTTTTGCAGGTACGGAAGGGAAATTTGTTACTTCTAGGCAGATTAAAGAGAGATTAGAAAAAGAACTTGAAATAAATGTTGGACTAAAGGTTGATTTTTCTCCTGACCAAGGAGAAATAAAATCAGGTCCGAGTTTTTTTAAAGTATATGGTCGTGGAGAGCTTCACATTGCTATACTTTTAGAAAATATGCGTCGAGAAGGATTTGAAATGCAGGTTTCTCAACCAGAAGTTATTATTAAGGAAAACAATGGAATTAAGACAGAACCCTATGAAGAATTGGTAATTGATGTTCCTATGGAATCTTCCGGAACAGTTATCGAAAAAATTGGCAAACGACGTGGCATAATGAAGGATATGATAGAAAAGCAAAATATAGCGAGAATTATTTTTGACATACCAACACGTGGACTACTGGGATATCGCGGAGAATTTATTATAGATACAAAAGGAGAAGGAATAATGTCTTCACGAGTTACAGGATTTAAAGAATATGCTGGGGAGATAAAAAAACGAGAGTATGGTTCCATGACTTCAATGGTTGCTGGCAAAGCAGTAGCTTTTTCTCTTGCAAATTTACAAGAACGTGGTATACTGTACGTTGGACATGGAACAGAAGTTTATGAAGGAATGGTTATTGGTAATGTTTTGAAAGGGGATGACATGTCAGTAAATCCCACAAAAGGGAAACAGCTTACTAATATGAGAGCTTCTGGTACTGATGAGGCCATAACCCTAAATCCTGTTTTCACTTTAAGTATTGAGCGAGCTCTTGAGGTTATGAATGGAGATGAATATCTGGAAGTTACTCCGAAATCAGTTAGACTTCGCAAAAAATATTTAACGGAATTAGATAGAGTTAAAAAGAAAAGGGAATAAAAGTAAGTGAAAATAGTAGAAAATAGCTAATAATAAAAATATAAATTATGTCAAAAATATCTTTTAAACCAAAAAAAGTCACTAAAAAAATAGTTTCACAACTTCAAGATCGCGCATCTGATGTTATTATGAATCGTTTTGGCTTGACGGCTGATGGAAAAAAGAAAACTCTTGAAGAAATTGGTAAAAAATATAATATTACCAGAGAACGTGTTCGTCAAGTTGAAGACGCGGCCTTGACCTTTATTAAAAAGTCCAATACTTATCGTAATGAGCAAGCAGTTTTTGACGAACTTAAGCAGTTGGTAAAGAAACTAGGATCAATTGTTGCTGAACACGAACTATTACCTTATATTTCAAAAGACAAAGCAACTCAAAATCATATTAATTTTTTCCTAGTATTAGGAGATGCTTTCAAGAAGCATCATGAAGATGATCATTTTCATACTCGTTGGAGTGTGGACGATGATATAACTGAAAAGGTACATGATTCTCTTAAAAAACTTTACGCAAGTTTGAATGATGAAGATCTTATTCCAGAGACAGAAATGATTAAAAAGTTTTTTGATCAAATGAAAGATGTTGCGCAAGAATATCGAGATGAAGAAATAGCTCGAAGATGGCTTTCTATGTCTAAAGCTGTGGCTAAAAACCCTCTTGGTGAATGGGGTAAAGCAAGCTCTCCCAATATTCGTACTCGCGGAGTAAAAGATTATGCTTTTCTTGTTATGAGACGACATGGTTCACCAATGCATTTTAAAGAAGTTGCAGATTCTATCTCTAAAACCTTCAATAAAAAAATTCACTATGCGACTTGTCATAATGAACTTATTAAAGATTCTCGTTTTGTTCTGGTTGGCAGAGGAATGTATGCTCTAGCCGAATGGGGATATAAAGCAGGCATTGCCCGTGAAGTTATTCGAGATATTTTAAAAAGAGAAGGACCTTTGTCTAAAGAAGAAGTGATTAAAAAAGTAAACAAAGAAAGATACTTTAAGAATAATACTATTTTAGTGAATCTCGCTAACCCAAAATATTTCAAGAAAAACAAAGGTGGACTTTATACGATAGTTTAAATTTGTTTCCTCTTGCCTATTGGACTCAGTATTTTCTTCGTCCCCGTTTATTGGTTTGTTGTTTTTGTTTTTTTGTATTAAAATATAAGCATGATTGACGAGGGGATTAATTTTGTTTACAGGCTAATTATAGGGCTTTTGCCTTTAGCTGGAACAGTATTAATTGGTCGCATTGCTTGGATTTTTTGGGTTCACTATATACAGCAGGATTTTATTTCCGGTATTGATTTTACTTTACTTGAAATTATACCTCCGCGTGATGTTTTAAGATCTCCGAAAGCAATGGAACTTTTTATAACCAATGCTCTTTATCACTGGAGTATGAAGGGAGGGAAAGAGGAATACTGGCAAGGAGCTGTTTGGTTTTGGTTTTCTTTGGAAATTGTGTCGATTGAAGGTCAAGTGCATTTTTATATTCGCACACCTTCACGTATACGCGGTTTAATTGAGACACAGATGTATGCTCAATATCCTCAGTCTCAGGTTAAAGTAGTAGAAGATTATACTTTAGCAGTTGATGAGATAACCGAAAATAGCACTTGGGATGCTTGGGGATGTGAATTTGGGCTGGAAAGAATAGAAGCATACCCACTCAAAACTTACGTTGATTTTGGATTAGATAAAGACCCGAAAGAAGAATATAAAGTTGATCCTATTTCTCCAGTAATAGAGCTTTTTGGCTCATTACAGAAAGGAGAACAAATGTGGGTGCAAATTATTATTACGCCTTCAAAAAAGTCATATCACACCAAGGGTACTTGGTTTGGCGAACATGATTGGATTAAAGAATCTAGAATACAAATAGTGAAAATGTTGAAACCCTATACCCGTATGCACCCAGATCCGACTGAACCCGGAAGATATGCGAAGGAAATACGCGCTCCAGGATTTTTAGATACCACCATAAAAGCAATGAGCGCCAAAACTTCAAAGATTGGTTTTGATACTGGTATTCGATTAATGTATGTAGCAAAAAAAGAAGCATTTCAAATGAATAGCAGAAGAAATGCGCGCCTTATTTTTCGTCAATATGCAAAACCAGATTGCAATCAACTAATGCGTATAAATTCAACTCAGGGTGATGCTTATAGTGGTATATTCACGGCTTCTCCTCTTCAGGTGATGCATTTAGCAAATAGAATGCTTCATGAATATCGTGAGCGAGCATTTTTTCATCTTCCATTACGACATCATCTTTTTTCTAAGCATGTTATAAGATGGCCTTTTGATATTGCTCTCATGGGGCTTTTTATGCCGTATTTTCATCATAAAACTTATGTTTTAAATGTGGAAGAATTAGCGACCATTTGGCATTTCCCAGGCCAGATACTGAAAGTTCCTACTCTTGAACGTATTGAATCAAAAGAAGCTTCTCCACCTACGAATTTGCCAATATAATTTATGGAGAATTCTTTTTTACCCGAAGATCTTCGACATAATGTTGAACATCGAATGTTTAACATTATAAAAATCAAGAAAGTTGTTTCTTATGTAATTGGTTTAATCATTTTTTTCTTGATGGTTTTCTTTTTATTTTTTAATGCGCCAGCGGACTTTGTATCTGGAACTGTAGTTAGAATTGAACAAGGAGCTAGTTTGCGGAATGTATCTTTACAATTAAAAGAGGATCATGTTATTCGATCCAGATTGGTATTTGAAGCTTTTGTGATAATTTATGGTGGAGAAAAACATATAATGTATTCTGATTATTTGTTTGAAAATAAATTACCAGTTTGGCAAATAGCCAAGCGTATATCGAAAGGTGAGCATCGTACAGCACCCATTGTAATTACAATTCCAGAAGGATTTGATACAGTTCAAATCGCAAATACCTTTGCTTCAAAATTATCAAATTTCAATAAAAATAAATTTTTATTAGAAGCGACAAAATTAGAGGGTTATCTTTTTCCGGACACTTATTTTTTCTTTAGCACGGCTAACGAAAAGGATGTGCTGAAATCCATGAGTGAAAATTTTGAGAAAAAAATTGAACCTTTTCGTTTACTAATTAAAATCTCTGGTGAGACCGAAAAAGATATTATCATTATAGCGTCACTTATTGAAAGAGAAGCCAAGGGAGACACCGACAGGGGATTTATTTCTGGAATTTTATGGAAAAGACTTGCCATTGGTATGCCACTACAAGTGGATGCTGCTCCCGGGACTTATAAAGTAAAAGGCTTGCCAAAGAATCCAATTGCGAATCCAGGTCTTCAGGCTATAAAATCAGCGATAAATCCTTTAAAGTCACCTTATCTTTATTATTTGCATGATAAAAATGGTGTTGTGCATTATGCTCGCACTTTTTTAGAACACAAACAGAACGTGTTGAAATATTTAACTCGGTAGGTGATTTTTCTAAATCCAATGAGAAAACATAATTTAGCTTTTATCGATATTGAAACTACTGGTCTTAATTTAACCAAACACGAGATTATTGAAATTGGTTGTGTGTTAACGACACCTACCCTACAAGTGATTGAAGAATTTGAATTAAAAATAAAACCAGAGCACATAGAAAATGCCGACTCTGTGTCGTTAAAAGTTAATCATTATAATGAGGAGAGCTGGAAAGATGCTTACAATTTAGAAAAAGCGATTAAAATTTTTTCAAAAAAAGCAAAAGATTGTATCATGGTAGGACATAATGTGGCTTTTGATTCGGGATTTTTAGAATATACTTTTAATAAAACTAATCTAGCAAACAACATGCATTATCACAAATTGGACACTATTTCTATCGCTTGGGCGAAATTACATAAAGAGCCAGATCTTGAGCATTTTTCTTTGCGTGAATTATGTGTGCGTTTTGGTATAAAAAATGAACGATCCCACACCGCTCTTTCTGACGCACGTGCGACTTTTGAGCTTTACAAAAAACTGATGGAATTGTAAGTTTAGTTTATGAGCAAAAAGAAACAGACAGTTTTTGTGGGTTTATCCGGTGGAGTAGATAGCGCTGTCTCTACAGTCTTGCTCAAGAAACAAGGCTACGAGGTTGTCGGAGTTTTTATTAAAACTTGGCACCCGGATTTTTTGAAGTGCAATGAAGAGGAAGAACGACACGATGCCATGCGCGTGGCAGCATCTTTAGATATCCCATTTTTGACTTTTGATTTTAAGGATGTTTATAAAAAAGAAGTTGCTGATTATATGATTTCCGAATATAGGGTAGGGAAAACACCTAATCCTGACGTAATGTGCAATAAAGAAATAAAATTTGGTGCTTTTCTAAAAAATGCCCTAAAGATGGGGGCGGATTTTGTAGCTACTGGACATTATTCACAGGTGAAGAGTATTTCGGCACAAGATGACTTTTTTTTAGGTCCTCGGTTCTCTGGGTCCCTATCCCAACCAGACCATTCAAAAAAGCATTTTGTGCCTTCATTAGTCAAGGGTGCTGATTTCTCCAAAGATCAAAGTTATTTCTTGTGGACATTAAAACAAAAACAACTTTCAAAAATTATTTTTCCAGTTGGGCATTTAAAAAAGACAGAAGTTCGTAAACTGGCAAAAAAATTTAATTTACCAGTAGCAGAAAAAAAAGATAGTCAAGGCATATGTTTTCTCGGTGCGATAGATTTAAAAGAATTTTTGAAACATTATATTAAAGAAAAAAAAGGGAAAGTTTTAAATGAAATAGGAGAAAAGATAGGGCATCACGATGGAACCGTTTTTCATACTCTTGGCGAACGCCACGGTTTTACTATTACTAAGAAAAGCCCGAACGATAGTCGATATTATATAATAGATAAAGACATGAAGAAAAATATTTTAATAGTTTCGCAGAATAAAAATCCTTCAAATTTTTCTTTAGAAATAAAAAACACAAATTGGATTTCTAAAATTCCAGAATCAAATAAAATTTACACAGCTCAAATTCGCTATCATGGAGAATTTTTATCCTGTAAAATAATCCGTGCAAAGCCGAATCTTGCGCGAGTTATTTTTACAAAACCAGCTTTAGTTGCTCCCGGGCAATCTTGTGTTATTTATGACAAAAATATTTGTTTGGGTGGCGGAATAGTGAAGTAATATCTTCACTTTTCTTAATTTTTATTATACAATATACTTATGACTCAATTTTTTACACAAAATAGCGAGATTATTATTAGGTTATTAGTAGCTGTAGGGCTTGGGTTACTGATAGGAGGAGAAAGGTTGTTTATGCACAAAGAAGCTGGTATGAAAACGCACGCTCTTGTTTCTTTGGGTGCAGCAGTATTTATAATTATTTCTGAAATTATAACTCTTAAATACACGACGATTGTGGGTCTTGATCCGACCAGAATTGCTTCACAAATAATTGTTGGTATTGGATTTTTAGGAGCTGGTTCAATAATGCTTCAGGGCAATAGACTTTTAGGTCTCACGACAGCTGGTGGACTTTGGGTCACAGCTGGTATCGGTATGGCGGCTGGATTTGGATTTTATAGTTTAGCTTTTATTACCACAATACTTGTGTTATTTGTATTAATTATAGTAAATAAATTAGAAAAACCTATCAGAAAAATTTCTGATGATATAGATAAGCATAATTTTAGCTAGCGAAAATATGCAATCAAATGAGATTCGATCAGGATTCTTAAAATTTTTTGAAAATCGAGGACACAAAATAATTCCTTCATCTTCACTTGTACCAGAAAACGATCCGTCGGTGCTTTTTACTACTGCCGGAATGCAGCAGTTTAAAAATTATTATACTAATCCTGAAAGTGCGGATAAAGATTTCGGCAATAGAAATATTGTTACTGTGCAAAAATGTGTTCGCACCGGAGACATAGATGAAGTTGGTGACGCTACCCATTTAACATTTTTTGAAATGTTGGGCAATTTTTCTTTTGGTGGATATTGGAAAAAGGAAGCGATCGAGTATGCTTATGAATTTATCACCAAAGAATTAGAGCTTACTATCGATTATGTTTCTGTTTTTGAAGGCGACACTGAAATACCAGCAGATCATGAATCAAAAGAAATATGGAAAAATATTAACCCAAAATTAAAAATCAAGAATCATAATCGGGCTGATAATTTTTGGGGACCAACAGGCGATGAAGGTCCTTGTGGTCCGACGACGGAAATCTATATTAATGGTGTAGAAATATGGAATATTGTTTTTAATGAATTTTATAAAACAAAAGAAGGTAAGTATGAACCGCTTAAGGTGAAGGGAATAGATACGGGTATGGGTCTAGAAAGACTCTTAGTACAAGTACAGAAGAAAAATAATGTTTATGAGACGGATTTGTTTAATGATGAAAAAACAAAAGAAGAAAGAATTGTGGCCGATCATGTTAAAGCCTCTCTTTTTATGATTTCTGATGGCGTAAAGCCTTTAAATACGGGAGCGGGTTATATTCTTCGCAGACTAATTAGAAGAGCAGTACGATTTTCTAAAAATCCACTTACTCAAGAAATTGAAAAAATAAAAAAAATTTACAAAGAAACGTATGTTTTAAATGATAGGGGCGAAATAGAAAAAGAAGAAAATAAATTTAGAGAAACATTGTCTCGGGGCTTAAAAGAATTTGAAAAAGGAGAAGATCCATTTGTTTTGTTTACTACATACGGTTTTCCAATTGAATTGACATTGGAGCTAGCTAAAGAAAAAGGAGAAAAAGTAGATTTAGATGATTTTAATAGAAAAATGACAAAGCACCACAAGCTCTCTCAGACATCATCAGTTGGTATGTTTAAAGGTGGGCTTGCGAATACTAATGAAAAAACAATTAAACTTCACACTGCCCATCACTTACTTCTTGCCGGACTTCAGGCAGTTGTTGATAAAAATATAAAACAGCGAGGGAGCAACATCACCGAGGAGCGTCTTAGGATCGATTTTCTTTGTGATCATAAATTAACCGACGAAGAAAAGAAAAAAGTGGAAGATTGGGTAAATGACAAGATAGAGCGAGGTCTCTCTGTTATACGTCGGGAGATGCCACTTTTTGAGGCAGAAAAAATTGGCGCAGAAATGGAATTTGGTACAAAATATCCAAATACCGTGTCTATTTATTTTATAGAAGACAAAAATGGAAATTTTATATCTAAAGAGTTCTGTGGTGGCCCGCATGTGAAAAACACATCAGAGCTGTATTGTTCATCCCGAGAGCAAGCGAAAGATGGTGGTCCTTTCAAAATCCTAAAAGAAGAAGCAGTAGCGCAAGGCATACGACGCATAAAAGCTGTACTTAAATAGAGTTTCTCTTGTGGTTTTTTATTTTTCTTTTGTGATACAATTAACTAGATGGAATTCTTTAAAGGGAATAAAAATAAGGATGAATTAGTGCTAGTTTTTGATATAGGGTCTTCTTCTGTGGGGGGAGCGCTTTTTAGGATGCAGAAATCTAAAATTCCAAAAATAGTTTTTTCTATTCGTGAGCCTATAATTTTTGAAAATAAAATTGATATTGGTCATTTTTTACTTTCAACCATAAAATCACTAGAAATTGTCTCTAATAAAATCTATATGGCAAAGATGGGTGCGCCTTCAAGAATTTTTTGTGTTCTTTCTTCGCCTTGGTATGTTTCTCAAACCAGAGTTATAAGACTTGAAAAGAATGCGCCTTTTATATTTACTTCCAAGCTTGCTGATAGTCTAATTCAAAAAGAAGTAGCTCTTTTTGAAGAAGAACAGTCAGTAAAATATGCGGATATACAAAGCCCAGTCCGATTGATTGAATTTAAAAATATTAAAATAATGTTAAATGGCTATGAAACTCCAGATCCCTTAGATCAAAAAACTAAGGAACTTGAAATGACTGTTTTTATTTCAGTGAGCCCAGAGCAAATTTTAAAAAAAATAGAGGAAACAGTGAGGAAACATTTTCATTTTAAGGATATGAAATTTTCTTCTTTTGGCCTATCTTCTTTTGCTGTGGTGCGTGATATGCACACAGACCAGGAGAATTTTCTTTTAATTGATATTGGAGGAGAAGTGACGGATATTTCCATGATAAAGAAAAATATATTACGAGAATCAGTCTCTTTTCCTTTAGGTCCTAATTTTTTTATACGTGGAGTTGCATCCGCTCTTCATTGTTCGCCTAGTGAAGCCAAGTCATTTATATCTCTTATCAAAGATGAGCATGCAAGTTTTTCTGTAGCAAAAAAACTTGAGCCAATTATAAATAAATTAAAAACAAGTTGGCTACAAAAGTTTCAAGAATCTTTAGCCAATCTTTCCAATGATATTTCTATCCCCGCGACTATTTACATAGCCGTAGATAAAGATTTTGAAAACTTTTTCTGTCAAATAATTGAGACCGAACAATTTAACCAATATACTTTAACTGAATCAAAGTTCAAAATTATTTTTTTAAGTACGGAACTTTTTCACGGTATGGCAGAATTTCAGGAAAATATAGTTCGTGACCCATTTCTTATCATTGATTCCATTTACATTAATCGTTTTTTTAGTTAAAATATAATTATGTCAAAAAATTTACTGCAAGATATGATAAAAGTCAAACAGATAAGACAAGAGATACGCGTAAATCAAAAAGAAGTGAAAAATCAAGACAAGAATGGCCCGCGGTATAAACTTTGGTTTGTGGCCGCTGTTTCTGTGGTGTTTTTTCTTTTTGCTCTTTCGTATTTATTCTCAAAAGTAGTAGTTACAGTGAATCCAAAAATTAACGAAGTGATTTTAAATGAAAATTTATCTGCCAGCAAGGAGGCAAATACAGACGCTTTGTCTTTTGATTTAGTAATTCTTCCCGGAGAAGAAATTCAGACGGTGCAGTCTTCAGAAGAAAAAGATATTTTCCAAAAAGCTCAGGGTGTTGTTGTGATTTATAACGCTTTTAGTTCTGCTTCTCAAATGCTTTCTATTGATACGCGACTTGAGGGTTCAAATGGAAAAATTTATAAAACTCAAACAAAAACAACTGTACCCGGAATAAATAAAGACGGCAAGCCAGGATCAATTGAAGTTAAAATTTATGGCGCAGAAGCCGGCGAAGAATATAATAGTGTTCCACTCGACTTTAAAATTTTTGGTTTCAAGGGAAGTCTCAAATACTCTAAGTTTTATGCTAGATCAAAAGGAGCAATAACTGGTGGATTTAAAGGAAAATCTCCTGTTATTTCTGATGAGAAAAAGGCAAGTTTGGCAAATGAACTTAAAGCCAACCTTCAAACAAAACTTTTGCAAAAAGCAACAGACCAGATTCCGGATGGATTTATTTTATTCAAAAATGGTTTTTTCTTTGATGCCGAAGATATCAATATTGATTTTACTTCTTTTAAGGATAATATATTGCCTGTAAAATTAAAAGGTACATTATATGGTCTTCTGTTTAATGAAAATAAGTTAACCAAAAAAATTGCGGAAAACAATATTGAAAAATATGACGGAAGCGAAATTTATATACCAAATGTTCGAGATTTATCTTTTTCTTTAACTGATAAAGATAATACTTTATTTAAGGACATGAAAAATATAAATTTTAACTTATCTGGTGCTATAAAAATTGTTTGGAAATTAGATGTCGAAAAGCTTATAAATGATCTTTTGGGTAAATCAAAAAAAGATTTTAATCAAATATTATTACAATATCCCTATATTGATTCTGCTGAATCAGAGCTCAGTCCTTTTTGGAAAATGTCTTTTCCTGATAATACAAAGGATATAAAGGTTATTGTAAATTATCCGAAGTGAATTTTTATCTTGACCTTCTTAGTTAATTTTGTTATATTTGTCCAATACACATGAGTGATTTAAAAAATGAAAAAATGTTAATGGCAAAAGGAGTTGTCACTGAAGCGTTGCCCTCCACTTTATTTAGAGTCAAAATAGAAGAAAAAAAAGATTTATCTGCGCCAACAGGAGATAAAGTAGGAGATGAGAAAGAAATTCTTGCGTACTTGTCAGGGAAAATGCGCATGCATAGAATTAAAGTTTTAATTGGAGACTCAGTCGAAATCGTACTTGACCCTTATGGGGGAAAGGGGCGAATAATCAAAAGGTTGTAATGAAGTTGTAATTTTTCACAATATGGTGTATTATAGTAATTGTAGTTTGATTGGGTTTTAAAAAGTAATATACATTGAAAAATAAGGGTTTTTCCCCTTGTTTTTGTCTCACGTTAGATAAGGTAAATTTTTATGAAAATTAAATCATCAGTAAAAAAAATCTGTGATAATTGTAAAATGGTTAAACGCCAACGACATTTACGAATAATTTGCTCCAACCCTAAACACAAGCAAAAACAATAATTTATGAGAATTCTTGGAATCACAGTGCCAAATGAAAAAAGACTTGAGATTGGTTTAACCTGTCTCTATGGTATTGGTATTTCAAAAGCTCGTAAAATTTTAGATCAAGTAAATATTGATCGTGGCAAGCGTGCTAAAGATTTAACTTTAGATGAGGAAAATAAAATCCGTGTTATTGTTGAGGGAATTTTAATCGAAGGAAATTTAAAGAGAGAAATATCAGCTAATATTAAAAGATTGAAAGATATTAAAAGTTATCGAGGTATTCGTCACATAAAAAGATTACCAGTAAGAGGACAGCGAACAAAAACGAATTCCAGAACCATTCGAGGCAACGTTCGAAAAACGATGGCGTCAGGAAAGCGAAAAGAAACAAAGACATAATTAGTATAATTTATATTTAAATGGGAAAGACAAAAATAACAACAGAAATAAGTAAAGAAACAAGTAAGGAAATCAAGGAGGAGGAAAAAAAATCTCCAAAAACACCAAAAAAGAAAGTAATTTCTGGTGTCCTGCATATTGATGCTACTTTTAATAATACGAAAGTACTTTTTGGAGACAAATTAGGCAATACATTATTTTGGTCAAGTGCGGGAAGTTTAGGTTTTAGGGGAGCAAAAAAAGGAACTCCTTTTGCGGCTTCCAAGGTAGGTGATTTGATTGGCAGTAAAGCAACACAATTAGGAGTAAAAGATGCTGATGTGGTAGTTTTGGGAGTTGGGTCTGGTCGTGAACCTGCAATTAGGGCATTTATGGCTCATGGGATTGAAATTACTTCTATTCAAGATGCGACGCCCGTGCCTCATAATGGACCGAAAGCTAAAAAACCGAGACGAGTATAAAAAAGTTATAAGTTCTTAAAGTATAAGTTAATAATATATGATATCCAAACCAAAATTTAAAATATGCAGAAGATTAGGTCCGGGGGTGTATGACAAATGTCAGACCTCTAAATTTAGAGCTACATCTTCAAAGAGTGGTTTACTTGGCGCGCGTCGCCCAAAAGCGCCTTCTGAATATGGAGCACAGCTTATTGAAAAACAAAAAATACGTTTTTCATACGGTATATCTGAACGCCAACTCTCCAATTATGTTAAAAAAGCTTCTCACATTAGAGGTGCTGGTACTGCCGAGAAGCTTTATGAGGGATTAGAATCTCGTTTAGATAATGTGATTTACAGAATGGGTCTCGGGAGTAGTAGACGTGCCACTAGACAAATGGTTTCTCACGGGCATTTTATCGTCAACAATAAAAAAGTTACTATTCCGTCATATGAATTAAAATCCGGGGATATTATAAAAATTCGCGAAGGGTCTAAAAGTAAAAAAATTTTTGATAACATGGCTGAGAAAATTAAAGATTATAAGCCTCCAGCATGGATGAATTTTGATTTAAATAATATGGAAGGAAAAATTTTAGATAAACCAAAAAATATAGAAAGCTTCCTCGATTTAAATGCCGTGCTTGAATTTTACAGCCGTTAATTTATTTAAAGTCATTTTAATTCGTTTATTTATTATTAAAATTTAAGAGATTATAAAAATTATGCCTGAATATAAAATAATTATGCCTTCAAAGCCTCGCGTCGTTTTAGAAGAGGGTAATAAAGGAGTGTTTGAAATAGACGGCCTATATCCGGGGTATGGTCATACGTTAGGAAACAGTTTAAGGAGAATTATTCTTTCTTCATTACCGGGTGCCAGTGTTACATCTATCAAAATTGACGGCGTAAATCACGAATTTCAAACAATGGATGGAATTAAAGAAGATGTGATTGTAATGATTTTGAATCTAAAAAAGACTCGTTTTAAAATGATATCTGATGAACCTCAAACGGTCACACTCTCCATTAAGGGTCCAAAGGAAGTCACGGCCGGAGACATAAAAACTGGTGGGCAAGTAGAAATTTTGAATTCAGAACTTCACATAGCGGAGATTACAGGAAAGGTAAATTTAAATGTTGAAATGAGAATTGAAAAAGGATTAGGTTTTATTTCAAAAGAAATTTTCCAAAAAGAAAAAGTTGATGTTGGTACAATTGCTGTTGATGCTATTTTTACCCCGATTCGTCGAGTTTCTTATGAGGTTGAAAATATGCGTGTTGGTGATAAAACTAACCACAATCGATTAAGAATTTCTATTGAAACAGATGGTACATTAACACCACGTGATGCACTTTCACAATCTATCGAAATTATGATCAATCAACTTAAGGCGATTATTGATTTTAAAGAAATAGAAGAAGAAATAAAAATTGAAAAAAATACAGAAGAAAAAAAACTTGCTCGCTCTCATGATAGTTCAGGAACAGGCGAAGGAAATGATTTTGCTGATGTTTTAAAAACAAGAACTGATAGCCTTGATCTTTCTACCAGAACATTGAATGCCTTAACTTCTGCAAATATTAGAACTCTCGGAGGTCTTGCCAGAAAGAAAAGGGAAGATTTACTTGAAGTTGAAGGTATTGGTGAAAAAGGAATTTCCGAGATTAAAAAAGTACTCGGTAAGTTCGACCTGAATTTAAAAGAATAATATGCATTTGAAAGATTAATTTAAATATATGCGACACCATAATACTAGTAGAAAATTTGGAAGAGGTAAAACACAAAAACATGCGTTGCTTAATTCCTTGGTGTCTAATTTAATTGTACGTGAAAAAATAAAAACAACTTTACCTAAAGCCAAAGAATTAAGACCCATAATTGAAAAGCTTGTCACTCGTGCCAAAAGAGGCGATTTAGCTACTCGCAGATTAATAATTTCCAAATTAGGAGGTCGTAGTAAAGAAGTAAAAAAACTTTTTGAAGTTATTGCACCAAAATATTCTGATAAAAATGGTGGTTATACTAGAGTTTTAAAATTAGGAGTCAGGAAAGCTGATGGAGCCCCGATGGCAATTATAGAGTTTGTTTAATTTTATAAAAAACAATGAAAAATAATATAATTACAAAACAAGACAGCAAGACAATAGACGCAACCGGACGGACTTTAGGCAGAGTTGCGAGTGAAGTTGCGATGTCTTTAATGGGTAAAACAAAGCCAAGTTTTGAAAGAAATAAATATTCTGGTATTTCCGTAAGAGTTGTAAATACTTCAAAGCTTCGTATTACCACTAAGAAATTGGCAGAAATTTATCACACTAGATATTCAGGAATTCCAGGGGGACTTCGTATTTTAAAAGGCACAGAAACAGCTGAAAAAAAGGGATTAAAAGAATTAGTAAAACTTGCAACTTATCAAATGTTGCCTTCTAATAAGTTGCGAAGGACAATGATGAAAAATTTAAAAATAGAAGATTAATAATATGGTAAAAAAAACAACAACAGAAAAATCAAAAGAGACATATGTCGAGGCAGTAGGCAGACGAAAAACTTCAACTGCTAGAGTGCGTATTCTGGAGTCCAGTAAGGCGGATTTTATTGTAAATGGAAAAGATGCTAAAGAATATTTCAAAACCGAAGATCAACGTCGTCTGATTTTAGATCCAATGATAAAGGGAATAATAACCGGAAAAACAGGTTTAAAATGGAATATAGAAGTACGGGTATCGGGTGGTGGGATTCATTCTCAAGCTGAAGCTATTCGTCATGGACTTTCTCGTGCCCTTGTTTTATTTAATTTAGAACTTCGTCCAAATTTAAAAATATTGGGATATTTAAAGCGTGATCCGAGAGCTAAAGAGCGTCGCAAATTCGGTCTAAAGAAAGCTCGTAAAGCGCCACAGTGGAGCAAGCGCTAGAAAACAGCCGGGCCTGCCGACTTTTTCTTTGCGCTTGCTCGCGGCCGGAGCTCTATTGCGAACAGTAGCGAGCAAAAGCGAGGCGGGGGCTGCGACCGAGTCCGAGTGACGACGAGGACGAGAGTTGTGGCCGCAAACGCTAGTTTTAAAAATTCAGGTATAATCTTTTTTCAGTACGGATTTTTCGAAGCTTGAAAAATCCTGAAGTTTTCGTGCCGGCGCACTCAAAACCCCTTCAAAAGATACACCTGAATTTTTTTTTATATTTATGTTAATATAAAACTATGTCTGACGAAGAAACCACAAAACCTGAAAAAAAAGAAGAATTCCTCGAGGCTGCTCGGGATGACTCTGATGAGTCAGACATTGTTGAATTTGAATTCAACGATGATGGGGAAGCAGATTTAAAGAAAACTCTAAAGAAATTCAGAGACGATTTGAAAGTATCTAAAAAAGAAAAAGAAGAATATCTTCTTGGCTGGCAGAAAGAACGGGCAGAATTTGCTAATTATCGTAAACAAGAAGAGGATAGAAAAGCCATGTTTTCCGAAGCAATGCGTGAACGAATCCTTTCTCGATTTTTGACAGTTATGGATAGTTTTAATATGGCTTTTTCTAATAAAGAAGCATGGAACAAGGTGGAAGAAAATTGGCGTAAGGGAGTAGAGTCCATCCATTCTCAAATGAATGCTCTTTTTGAAGAATATGGAGTAAAAGCGATAGGTGAGATGGGTGAAACTTTTGATCCAAATATTCACCAGTCTATTGAGATTGTAGAAACTGATAAAAAAGAAAATGAACACAAAGTCGCAAATGTTATCCAGAAAGGGTATAAACTTGGCGAACGCGTAATACGTCCAGCGAGAGTGAATGTATATGAATACAAAAACGGAGACTAAAAAGATTTGTGTTGATTGCAAAAAAGAATTTATTATAGATTCTGGTGATTTGATTTTGTATGAAAAAATAGGTCTGAATATACCAGACCAATGTTTTGAATGCAGGGTCAAGCAGCATTTTGCTTTTTCGGTATTTGGGAAATTCAGAAAAGGTATTTCGGCATTTTCAGGAGAAAGTCTAATAACCGTTCTGCCTGAAAAAGCTAGATATCCTATTTATAAATCTCACGAATGGTGGGGTGACGGCTGGGACCCTATGGAGTATGGATGTGATTATGATCCCAGTAAGCCGTTTTTTGATCAATTAAAAGATTTACAAGAAAAGATTCCACGAGCGCATCAAACAGGTGAGAACAGCACAAATTGCGATTGGTGTGACGATGTATGGGAGTCTAAAAATTGTTACCTTTGCCGTTCGCTTTTAAAGTGTGAAAACTGTAGTTATGTATATAGAGTGATAGGAACGAAAGATTCTTTTGACATTTTGTACTCTTTTAACTTGCAAAATTCCTATGATTGTCTTTTCTGCTATGACTCGTTTAATTTAAATTTTTCTGAAAACTCAAGGGACTGTATTGATTCTTATTTTCTTTTTGATTGTCGGAATTGCCAGAATTGTGCAATGAGCTGGAATTTGCGCAATAAACAATATTGTATCCGGAATAAACAATACACCAAAGACGCATATGAAGAAGAACTCAAGAAGATGAATTTAGATTCCTATAAGAACTTAGAGAATCTTAAAAATGAATTTGAGGAAATTTTAAGAAAGGAAGCTGTACATCGAGAAAATTTCAATCTAAAAACTACTGCTTCTCTAGGAAATTATTTAACCAACTGCGATAAATGCACAAATACTTTTGCCTGGGAGAATTCCCAAAATTGCCGAAATTGTATCCGAGGTTTAAATTCCAAAGACTGTATTGATTTGACTGTCTCCTGGAATCTAGAGCTTTCCGGAGATAATAGTGTCGTAAATGGTGGTTACCAGATTAATCACTCCTACGGATCCATTGGCCGTTATTCGGAATATGTAGATATTTGTATTGAAGTTGAATACTGCTTTGGCAGTGTGGGGTTGCGTAAGAAAAAATATTGCATTTTAAATAAACAATATACAAAAGAAGAATACGAAGAATTAAAAGAGAAAATTGTTTCGGATATGAAGGCGCGGGGAGAATATGGCCAATATTTCCCCTACAACATGGCTGTCTGTGATTTTAATTTTTCTAATGGTATAATTTATTTTCCAAATATTACTAAGGAAGAAATCAAAAAAAATGGGGGTTACTGGTCCGAAGAAGATTTGTCTTCACAAGATGGAATATCGGCATTGGAATTGCCGGATAGTATCTTGAATACAAAATCTGACATTTCTTCGCAAGCCTTGATTTGTCCAGAAAGTAAGTACCGATTTAATATTTCTCAAGCCGAGTATGAATTTCATAAAAATAAAAACTTCGCTTTGCCGCGGTTGCATTTTGATTTAAGAATACTTAAAAAAGCGAGGAAAACTGGGGTCCTCAGAAGCTACCCATCTAAATGTACTTATTGCCAAAAAGATATAAACGCATATTATCCGCCGGAATGGGGTTACCAGAAGATCGCCTGCGAAGAATGTTACAAGCAGAATATCGCCTAGTCCTTAGTGTATCATATATGATAGGTTAAGAATTTGTAATATGAAAATTGAAACAAAAAATTGTCAGAATTGCCTAAAAGATTTCACGATCGAGAGTGAAGATTTTAAGTTCTACGAAAAGATAAAAGTCCCACCGCCGACTTTTTGCCCAGAGTGTCGGCTACTCCGGCGTTTTATACATACCAGTGAAACTGTTTTATATAAAAGAAAGTGTGACTTTTCCGAAAAAGAAATATTTAGTATGTATCCTGAACATACCGTATTTCCAGTTTATGAAACTGACATTTGGTATGGAGATGCCTGGGACCCATATATATATGGAATGGATTATGATCCCAATCGCCCATTTCTTGAACAATTTTTAGAGCTTCAAAATAAAGTGCCTAGAATGTCGATAGTTCGGCAGGGAATGGCCGTAAATAGCCCATATGCGCATCGGGTTACCGACCCAAAAAATTCTTACATGGTTTTCCGAAGTTCTTATCCTGAAGATTCCATGTATCTTTATAACGGTAAGATGCATATTAAGGACTGTTGTGATAGTTCATGGCTTTACGAGTGCGAATTATGTTACGAGTGTGTGAATTGTGCCAATTGTTACAATGTCAAATTTGGTCAAGAGAGCAAAGACTCCAGAGATTGTTCTTTTATTTATTCGTGCAGAAATTGCCCCAATTGTACAGGCTGTGTGAATCTAGTAAATGCCGAATATTGTATTTGGAACAAAAAATATACAAAAGAAGAATATTTTAAAATAATAAAAGAAATGCAACTAAACACCTTTTCTAGTATTGAAAAGATGAAAATTGAATTTGAAGTTTTTAGGAAAAAACTTCCCCAAAGGGCTATTATGTCTATAAAGTCCGAAAAGGTATCTGGCAACTGGTTTTTAAACAGCAAAAATGTAACACAGTCTTTCGATTGCGAAGGAGTGAAAGACGGCAAATATTTATTTATGGTTTTCAACGCCGAGGATTGTATGGATTATTTTGAATGGGGTAATAAGGCGGAGCAAATTTACGAGTCGGAAAATTGCGGACTTGATATTGCCCGTCTTTATTTCTGCAATCAATGCTGGGCGGGCGCCCATGATCTGTATTATTGCAATACATGCCCTGGCGCTCATGATTGCTTTGGTTGTGTTGGTTTGAAAAAAGGTGAATACTCAATTTTAAACAAGAAATACACAAAAGAAGAATATGGCAAACTCAAAGATGAAATCATTGAACAAATGAAAAAAATTCCCTATACAGACAACCGGGGTTTGGAATACCGGTTCGGAGAAAATTTTCCTGCAAATTTTTCTGATTTTGGCTATAACGAAACGATCGCAAATTATTATCATCCTCTCACCAAAGAAGAAGCCACAGATCGGGGTTATCGTTGGGCTGAAAGAAAAAAACGGAATTATGAAGTCACCTTGAAGGCCGCAGAATTACCGGAAACTATTCTGGAAGTAAGTAATTCGATTCTGGAGGAAGTAATAGAATGTGCCGAAAAAGACAATCCAAACTCCGTCGGAGCTTTTAGGGTCACCGAAAATGAGCTGGCCTTTTACCGGAGGATGAATTTACCACTACCGAGGGTGTGTTTTGATATCAGGCATATTCAAAGGATGGACAAAAGACCACTTCTTAAGATTATCAAAAGAAACTGCTCCAAATGCGAAGTAGAAGTGGAGACAGTTTATAACGAAGATTACGCGCCAATAGTTTACTGCGAGAAATGTTACCAGCAAGAAGTGTACTAACATGCGAAACCAAACAAAAACACATTCGACAAGCTCAGTGCAAGCTTGTCAAAACTGTAAAAAAGATTTCACCATAGAGACGGAAGATTTTAACTTTTACGAAAAAATAAAAGTTCCACCGCCGACTTTTTGTCCGGAGTGTAGATTGATTCGTAGATTGGCTTGGCGGAATGAAAGAAGTTTGTATAAACGTTCATGCGATCTATGCAGTAAAAAAATCATTTCTATGTACTCTGGAGATGTTTCTTTCCCGGTTTATTGTCCATCGTGCTGGAAAAGTGATTCTTGGGACAGGATGCAATTTGGCCGGGAATATGACTTTTCCAAGACCTTTTTTGAGCAATTTAAAAGTTTACTTTATCAAGTTCCCAGACAATCAGTCTGGCAGAATGGGGAATGTGTAAATACTGAGTACACTAATTTTGCTCAAGACGCAAAGAATGTTTACCTCGCTTATTCAATAGTTTATGGTTCAGAAAATGTTTCTTATTCCAGTAACGTAGATAATTCTAAAGACATCATAGACGGCTATAATATTTTAGATAGCGAGCTTATTTATGAAGGCATAGGTAATACCAAGAACTACAATAGTCGTTACTGTTATTGGTCTTCAAATTGTATTGACTCCAGTTACATGCTTGATTGTGTGAACTGCTCCAACTGCTTTGGATGCATAAATTTACAAAGCAAGCGCTACTGTATTTGGAATAAGCAATACAGAAAAGAAGAATACGAAAATAAAATAAAAGAATATGATTTGGGAAGTTTCTTCAAGACTAAAGAAATAATAAAACAATTTTGGAGTTTTTCTCTGAAGTTTCCTCGGAAATACACACGAATTGTCAATTCCGTGAATACTATCGGAGATGAACTGCGAGATTGCAAGAACTCATTATTTGTTTTTAATGCCTATCACACTGAAGATATTAAATTTGCCTTTCGAGCCCCTCGTACGAAGGATTCAATGGATGTTTCTTATATTGGGAAGGCCGAGCTTGCCTATGAGCATGCTTTTGGCGGCTCGGAAAATAGTCAGGGGATAAAATTTATTATAAATGGCGCTCCGGCCAATTCCGAAGTGGAATATAGCGATCTATGCCAGTCCTCGAACAATTTGTTTGGTTGTGTAGGACTTATATCCAAGCAATACTGCATATTAAACAAGCAATATCCAAAGGAAGAATATATTACAATTGTGAAAAAAATCAAACAACATATGTCCACTGTCCCCTTTGTAGATTCTAAAGGAAGAAATTATTTTTATGGGGAATTTTTTCCAATGGAATTCTCTTTTTTTGGGTACAATGAGACTTTAGCAAATGAACTTTTTCCCTTAACTAAAGAAGAAATAATTGAAAGGGGATACAATTGGCGAGGTAAATCAGGAAATACCTATACTATTACTATAAAAGCCTTGAATCTCCCTGATAATATAAAAGATGTTGATGATTCTGTTCTGAATGAAGTTATTGAGTGCTCGCAGTCAAAGAAAGCTTTTCGGATCATTGCCTCTGAGCTTCAATTTTATCGCCGTATGAATGTTGCATTACCGAGGTTGCATCCTGATGAACGCTATAAAAATCGCCTGAAACTAAGGAATCCATTAAAACTCTGGCATAGAAAATGTATGAAAGAAGGTTGTCCAAATACGTTTGAAACATCCTACGCGTCCGACCGGCCGGAAATAGTCTACTGTGAAAAGTGTTATCAACAAGAAGTTTATTAAGTACATAAGATTTCCGCATATGCGGAAATCTTATGTAGGCTATTTTCCGAAAGCCTCAAAGAGAATTTTTTTAGTTTCCTCATCCACGAACTCTGTGACTATTATCATCATCTCTGTTGTCAGACCTAGGTCTTTTTTGATATTTATAAAAAGATGCTCAAAAGGGTAGGGAGAAATCCAAGCAGAATTTTTCAAACAAACGAACCCAGCTTTCTTGAGAAGGTAACGCAGGCTCTCGCGTTCACTTTTCCTACTCTCTGGCAGATCTAGTAGAATAATTCTCCAAAAGCCATCCCAAGAGGTATTTACGAGCATAGTGTCACTACCCAACTCCAAACTATGTATTTTCTTTTTTCCTTCCTTGGTTAAGCGGGCGTAGTCATTCTGTCCGGAGTAAATACTTTCAATGAACCCCGCTTCTTTTAGGCCTTTTAAAGAGCGTGTAATAGCATATTTATCATCTCCAAGGTCATCATGTAAAGATGGTACCGAAACAGCCTTTTTTTCGGCTAAGATTTTAAGTATTTTTTTGGAATAACTTGACATGATTATAGACTATCATATATACTCTTATTATACAAATTTTTAGTGGTCGCGAATTAAATGTTAATTATTAATTTAACCTTATAAAATATGAGTAAAATAATAGGTATAGATTTGGGTACAACGAATTCAGCGGTTGCTGTCATTGAGGGAGGCGCGCCAAAGATTATTGAAAATGTGGAAGGCAATCGAACTACGCCTTCCGTTGTGGCGACCGCAAAGAATGGTGATCGCATTGTCGGGCTTCTTGCTAAAAGGCAAGCCGTAACCAATCCAGAAAATACAATTTCTGAAATCAAGCGTTATATGGGGCATCGTTTTGACGATGCTGAAGTACAGAAAGATCGCACGACGGCATCATTTAAAATTGAAACTGGTGATGGGGGTGGAGTGAAAGTAAAAATGATGGATAAATTTTATCGACCGGAAGAAATTTCCGCGATGGTTTTACAAAAAATAAAAACTGATGTTGAAGCAAAGCTAGGAGAGAAAATAACTGAGGCAGTTATTACTGTACCGGCATATTTTAATGATGCGCAAAGAAAAGCAACCAAAGATGCTGGAGCTATTGCTGGTCTTGACGTAAAACGCATAATTAACGAACCGACGGCCGCGGCACTCGCTTATGGATTTGATAAAAAGAAAAATGAAAAAATAGTTGTTTATGATTTTGGTGGAGGAACTTTTGACGTGTCTGTCTTGGAAATCGGCGACGATGTGATAGAAGTAAAATCCACTGACGGTGATAGTCATATGGGTGGAGGTGATATTGATCGAAAGATTATAGCTTGGATTGCCGAAGAATATAAAAAAGAATCAGGTATTGATGTAACGAAAGACCCTTTGGCGCATCAGAGATTAAAAGAAGCAGCCGAGAAAGCGAAACACGAGCTTTCTACCACCATGGAAGCGGAAATTAATATTCCATTTATTACTTCCGATTCTTCTGGACCAAAACACTTACTTTTTAAAATGTCTCGCGCTACTTTAGAGTCTCTTGCTAAAGAATATATTGACCAATCTATCGAAATAACCAAAAGAGCTCTTGCCGCATCCCCGTTCAAGATGAATGAAATAAATGAAATTATCATGGTTGGTGGACAAACCAGAATGCCAAAGATCGTAGAGGCAGTAAAAAATCTTTTTGGGAAAGATCCGAATATGTCTATCAATCCTGATGAAGTTGTAGCTCTTGGCGCTGCAGTTCAAGCAGGTGTACTTCAGGGTGATGTGCGTGATGTGCTTTTACTGGATGTAATTCCGCTTTCACTTGGAATTGAAACCTTGGGCGGAGTGGCTACGAAATTAATTGACAGAAATACAACTATTCCATCTTCTAAATCACAAGTATTTTCTACAGCGGCAGATAATCAGACTTCCGTTGAAATTCATATTGTGCAAGGAGAGCGACCAATGGCTTCTGACAATAAATCTCTCGGAAGATTTATCCTAGACGGAGTTCCTCCAGCGCCTCGCGGGATGCCTCAGATAGAAGTGTCTTTTGATGTGGATGCGAATGGAATTTTAAATGTGACAGCGAAAGATAAAGCTTCCGGTAAAACTCAATCAATTAAAATAGAGGCAAGTTCTGGGTTGAAAGAAGAAGACATTAAAAAAATGCAGGCAGATGCTGAACTTCACGCGGAAGAAGACAAAAAGAAAAAGGAAGTCGTTGATATAAAAAATACCGCCGAGATGATTATTTATACCGCGGAGAAAGCATTGAAAGATAATGAAGCGAAAATTCCAGCAGAATTAAAGGATAACGTAAACGCAAAAATCGTTGCGCTGCGAGGTGTGAAAGACGGCACAGACGCCGAAGCAATCAAAAAAGCAACCGAAGAACTCTCTGCCGAAATGTCTAAAATAGGGGAAGCGATACAAAAGGCTGGAGGAGCAGAAGGAACCAATCCTTCACCTGAAGGTTCAGGACCTTCAGCTGTTCAACAGCCTCGGGATGCCGACTTCAAAGAAACTCCACCTGAGAATCCTCCAACTGGCGACGAAGCACCGAAAGCGTAGTCGTAATAAATAACATAAAAATACCCTTATAAATAAGGGTATTTTTATGCTTGACAAATTGATATCCGATGTGTTATACTTCTAGAAGTAAGTTCTTCGTAAAACTTACAACTCCCCGCGACCAGTTCCACTCTGGGGCTGGCCATCGAGGCTCAAAGCCTCACATCAATTGAAGTGGTTGAGTTCGTACCGACGAACTCAACCACTCCTCTCAAAAGTTTTTTATTTTTTAAAAGATTCTTGAGAGGATTTTACTAAAAACGCTAAAAGTACTATAATTTAGCTATATGGATTTTCCAGAAATACCCTTAAATAAAGAACTTACATATCTTGGTATTACCACTTATCGGGACAAGAATCAGCTTTTTGGCATCAAGCGCAAAGATAGGCGTCAGCATGTTTATCTGCTTGGAAAATCAGGTACTGGTAAATCAGTGCTTATGTTCAATATGATTATCCAAAATATCCAAAATGGCGACGGGGTTTGTATGGTGGACCCGCACGGAGAAAACGTGGAAGCTATTCTTTCTGCCATTCCACCGCATCGCATGAAGGATGTAGTTTATTTCAATCCGGCAGATGCAGATTATCATATCGGTTTTAATGTGTTGGAGCTTATTGATCCGCAATACAAGCATCTTGTAGCTTCCGGCCTGATGGGAATTTTTACCAAAATCTGGGCGAATGCATGGAGCGCCCGAATGGAATATATTTTAAACAATTGTATTTTGGCTCTCTTGGATACTCCGGGCAC
>Ga0209542_10005441_pt1 | contig 25398 bp, 40 predicted proteins | sample RifCSPhighO2_01_FD_184028 | JGI IMG/M metagenome (GOLD analysis project Ga0209542, IMG submission 184028) | Soil microbial communities from Rifle, Colorado - Rifle CSP2_plank highO2_0.1 (SPAdes) (version 2) | ecosystem: Environmental > Terrestrial > Deep subsurface > Rock core/Sediment ...
AGTTGTTACTTTTCCTTTTGGGACTTTTTTTAGGACAGCGTAGCATTTTTCGTTGAAATTCATCCTAAAAATTATTTTCTTAGATTTTTATATTTATACTATCTACAGGGATAGCTTCGGTGACGTAAAGGTCAAGACAGGAAGTATTTTTATTGAGAGGAAAATTTTTGTTCTAATGGAGTTAAGGTTATTCTGAAATTTGGAACATGGATTTCTTTGGCTCGATAATCTATGGTTTTGCGGCCTGAATTATCTAACCCGCGATTAGAAAGATAATTATTTATTGCGTTTGCTTCGTCGCTGCCGACTTCGACTCCTAAAGATATAGTTTGAAAAAGGGCACAATCATTTCAATTAAGTACAAATTTAATCTTGTTTCTTCTGTTGTCATAAAAATTCCTTCCTCTTTAACTATTTAAATTTTATTGCACTCCTGTTGATTCTCTTTATCTTTTCTTTTTTTCCATAACAATCCACCTACATATTCTCCAATTTTTTAATTCTCTCGTCGATTGGGGGGTGGGTTGAGAACGCTCCCTGAATTTTTTTCTTGAAAGGGTCGGAAATGAAAAGAGGTGCGACTGCCTGAGGGTATTTCTTTTTTTCTTCATCCGAAGAGTGCTCATGTTTTATTTTTTTCAGCGCGTCCGCAAGCCCCGGAGGATATCGTGTGAATTTTACCGCAGTTGCATCCGCCGTGAATTCTCTTTTTCTTGAAATCGCCAGCGAAACGAGATGAGCCAATAACGGAGCCAGAATTGAAGCAACAATTGCAACTATTAATATTATTGCGCCGCTTTTTTTGTTTTCACTCCCGCCATGGGAGAACCAGAGACTTCTCAGAAATATTTGCGCAGTTATTGAAATCAAACCGACGAGAATTGCTGTTAGGGTCATAAATCTGACGTCGTAGTTTGCTATGTGAGACATCTCGTGAGCAATAACTCCTTCTAATTCCTGCTTCGATAATCTTTCCATAGCTCCTGTTGTTACACATATCACTGCGTTTTTCGGGTCTTTTCCCGAGGCGAATGCGTTTATTTGCGAGGATTCCATAACATAAAGTTTTGGCGTCGGAAGCCCCGAAGCAAGAGCCATATTTTCAGCGGCGTTGAAAAATTTTGAGTGCTCCGTTCTGGATGCTTTCTTTGCCCTTACTGAAGCGATAGCGATTTTGTCGGAATTGTAGTAGCTGATTAAAATATAGGAAAGGGAGAAAATTATTGAAATAATCATTATGATGAAAAAATAAGACGGGTCTGTTGCTAATGAAATTATGTAACCCAGAAGAACGAAGAACACGAAAATTCCAATTATTAAGAAAACTGATTTTCTCTTATTTCTCTGAATTTCGTCGTAAAAAGATAATCTTTCCTCCATTTCCAAAGATAATTATTAAGGTATAAAAAGGTAATTGCTAGATATTTTCCAGAGCACTTTCTATTTCATTGAAGACCTGTTCTGAATTTTCTAATTCTACCTGTCCCGTTTCGTTTTCCGGCACTTGTTCGTTTTCCTGACTTTGGGAATTTATATTTTCAGGAGAGTCTTTGTTTTGAGACAATAAAAAAATAGCTCCTAAAACTATTACTACAATTATTCCGATTATCCATTTTTTACTCATTTAAGTTTGACCTCCAGAGCGATTTTAATTCCTGTATTTCCTGCCTTATTTCTTCTTTTGTTGCACCGTTGAGAATGTTTTGTTTTATTTCAACTATTTTGTTTATTAAATCTGCTGCTTCGCTGTCTGTCAGCTTTCCTTCTTCATTCGCCAACTCAACTCTTTCCTCCAAATCGTAGAGTAAAACGACGACGTAGTTTCTTGTTTTTTGCTCTCTGTCCTGCTGTTCTTCGGAGATTCTTGCCTGCGAAAATCCCGCAACTCTTTTGAAGCATTGGCCTTTTTCTGCTCCTTCAAGAGAATAACAAGGCCTGACTTTTGCATATAGTGTCCTGCAGGCTTCAGAGTCCTGAATGTTTCTGCAGGCCTCAGGAATTGTGTTTTCTTCTTCGTAATACTCTTCGCTATTTTGGAGGCGGCATCTTATTCTTTCTCTTCTGTCATGGAAATCTTCACACGATATTTTCTGTTCAGGCTCCTCTTCGTTTTGTGGAGTGTCCCTGCTTCCGCCTTCGCTGTTTCCGACGGCATTTAGGGGAATTGCTGAAACTAAAATTAATGTTAAAATGAGAACTAATAATGCTATTCCTTTTTTCATGATGATTTTAGGAGAAGGGATTTTATAAATTTATTGCGAGTTTGACTCTGTCCGGAATAGATTTTTTTGATTAGAATAAGTTAGCAGAACCATACTAATTCTGAACAACGCTAAAAAGTTTTTGTCATAATTTAGGAGAATTTGTTATTCCGAACAGAGCCGCGAGTTTAGGATGGCTTTGCTTCATGGATTGCTGATGGATGAAAAAGTTTTCTTCCGTGCTAGACAAAAATTTAAATAAAACTAATTTCTATGAAAAATATGGCTGAAAAATTTACATTGGACATAACAATCAACAAAGAGAAATTAAGCGACGGAGAAATTTATTTTATATGATAGATGTAACAAAAAATGCCAAAACTTCCGATATTGTCCAGTAAAGGAACGCTGAAAAGTACAATGAATCAAACAAATTTGAATTTAGAAAATTTGCTTAAGCTAATGTAAAATACTAGAAATCAATTTCCGGCATAGCCTTGGATTCTGTAGGAATTTCAAGGAATTTCTTTTCTTTTGCGTGGTATAACTTTGCAAACATTGCGCCCGGGAATTGCTCAACTGAATTGTTGTACGTAAGTATTGAATCATTATAATGTTGTCTTGAGTAAGCTATTTTATCTTCAATTGCCGATAATTCTTGTTGAAGGTGAAGGAAGTTTTCGTTTGCCTTTAACTGAGGGTAGTTTTCCGCAATTGCGAAGATCGATTTTAATGCGTTCTGCAACTCGTTTCCTGCTTTCACTTTCGAGGACATATCTTTAGCTGAAAGCAGAGCTTTTCTTGCGTCAGTAACTTCCTTCATTATTTTGCTTTCGTGTTTTGCATAGCCTTTGACGACTTTCACCAAGTTAGGAACCAAGTCCGCTCTTTTTCTCAGCTGGACATCTATTTGGGAGAGGGAATTATCTATCCTGTTTCCCAACACGACAAACCTGTTATAATAAATTATGAATGTTAAAACTATTATTATCGCAACGACTCCGATAATTATTCCAACTACCATGTTTTATTTAGAAAAGTCAGTTATATAAACGTTTCTCAAAATATTTATAACCTTTGGTTATTTTTTGGCTTGATGAACAGGCTGAAGAAAATACTGATAACCTTTGGTGCAATCGTCGTATTGATTGCAATTTTGTCGATTTTTACAAACTGGATTTCTGTTATAACCGGCTTTATAGTCAATTAATCTTCTTTTTGAATACCAAGCAATAAATTGTGTAAAGTCCGGCTCCAAGTGTTCCGAGAGCCATATCTATCATTGTGTCGTCTATCCTATCGAGAAGAATGTCATATTTCTGCAGTCCCTGGAGGTCGCGGAGGAAAACTCCCTGAAGCTTTAGGTCGAAGAAAACGTCCAACAAATACTCGCCTATTTCGTGAAGACCTATTATTCCGATTACTATAAAAAATACAAAAGTCAGTTTCCATTTTCTTTTCAGCTTTAATTTTGAGACCATGTGACTGGCTATTGATGCAAACATAATTGGAAGAATTAAGTGCTGGATTTTATCGTAATTTGCATACAAATAATATAAGGGACTAAACAGGAAAGAAGAAATCGCTATCAGGATTATAAAAAAATAATGCCTCTCCTTGAAATCCACGTCGAAAAAGTGGTCGAAAGTGTAAAAGAAAATCATCAGGCCTATTGCTGAAAGCGAACGGATTAGGAAAGATGTATTTTTAAAAGTATAGAGGAGTCCGAGAATTATTATAGAAATTGCCAGGACGACTCTTCTTTTGTTTTTGTATCTCCTGTAAATTGCTTCAATGTCTTTCTGGATTTTGCCTTTTTTCATACAATATTTAGGGAATATGAGATTTTAAATTTTTCAACTAAGTTGTTGGATAAATAGAAAGACGCAACGTTTAAATACCAACTTTCTAAAATATTAACATGATAATTCCTGTAAGATGTATGGGGTGCGGAAAGCCTGTCGGGCAGTTGTGGGAAGAATATGAAAAAAGAGTTAAGTCGGGCGAAGACTCCGGCAAAGTTTTAGATGATTTGGGATTAGAGAGATATTGTTGCAGAGCCACATTAATCGGCCATGCTGATATGCTTCCTGAGATTACGAAATTCAGAAAGGCGTAAAGATGAGATTGTTAAGAGGTTTAGACGTCGGAGAATTTACAGAAGAAGATTATAGAATTTGCTGTGATTACATCCCGGGTACAGAGTGGTTTAGAGGGCAAGTAAAAATGGCGCATGTATTGAGGATTGCCGATATTAAAAAAACTATAACTGCATCGTATATGAGATTGGAACAAATGACTGGAGAGATACTCTCGAGAGATAATGTTCCTGAGCATGTAAGAGAATACCTGCTTGAACACTCGGCGCAAAAAATAGCCTAATACATTAAGGAGATAATCAATTAAAATAAGTTATTGAATGGGATAAGGATAATAACTCTATAGATATTTAAGACTATTATCTATTTTAGACTTTTAACCTTTTCATAAAATCTTATAATTAATATCGATAAAGTTCGTATTTTTATTGCATGTACATTTTACTATTTTATCGTCGGTGGATGATTGAGATTATTTAGGAAATTTGCATAAGATTTAAAATTATATTGATTTTTTATCTGTGAAACCTATCAGCAAATAAGAATAATAATGCTTATAAAGAACATTTCTAATTGTTTTAAATGCGAATTGAGAATTCACAGCTTACAAAAAGAGAAATTGAGGACAAAATCCGGACGGTCGGAGATTATGTCAAGGCAGATTATTTAACGAGGTCGCTGAAAAAAAATCTTGACATTGACACGAAAAAATTTGTTCTATCGAAACTGGCAGAAGTTTACGAATCTCTAAAAATGCATTCTGAAGCCGCGAAGTCGCTCCGCATTGTGTGTGAATTGCAAACTTCTTCCGACGCCAAAATCAGGGACTTGCTTAAATCAATGGAATTGTTCATTACTTCGGGAAATTTTGGAGAAGCTGAGACATCTTTCACGAAGGCATTTTCTTTGGAAAAAGATTCACAAAAAAGAGACCTAATCAACAAGCATATTGAAGCCTATAAAAAGCAGGTGTCCGAACTTTTGAAAAAAGGAAAAATCAAAAATACAATGATAGTTTATGAACACTTCCTGAAAATTAAAGAAATATCTGCTGATGACAGGAAAAACGCCCAAGCAGAATTATTAAAACTTTATGAAAAGCTCGGCAAGATATTAGAATATAACAGCTTAAAACGCGCCATGAGTGCGCCTCCCGCACCGGCGCAACCTTTGCCTGTTGAGAAAGGAGATGATTTTGACGTTGACGGTTTTCTTGACTCGAATAAAAGAGAAGAAAGAAGGAGGGGGAGTTTTTACTGAGAGTTAAGTAATTAATCCCTTTAATTCACTGATTAAATTTTTATATTCTTCTGTTTGATTTTTAGCTTCTTTGTAATATGCGCAAACCCAATTTCTATCTTAATATAGAAAGCAAGCGCAGATTATTTTTAGTTATTTTCTAATTAATTTTAGAGAAATATAAATGTAACAATCAATTCTTCCCTTTAAGCTCAATGCAAACGCCAGCAGCTACGGTGGCTCCGGCATCCCTGATTGCGAATCGACTCATGTGAGGATTGACTGCCTGCGTTTCCAAAACCAAGTTTCCGATTGGTTTTATTCTGACTTTGGCTACGTCTCCGTTCTTTAGAAAATCAGGATTTGCTGTTTTTGTTCCGTCAGGAGCTGTCTTCTCGATTAATTCAACAAACTGGCATGGAACCTGCGCTGTGTGAACGTGGAATACGGGAGTATATCCTTTTGCTATAACAGTTGGGTGTGAGATTACTGCAACTTGCGCAGTAAATTCTTCTACAACTTTTGGAGGGTTAGCGGCATCACAGATTACATCGCCTCGCGCAACATCTTTCTTTCCGATTCCTCTTATGTTAACTCCTACATTGTCACCGGGCTCTGCAGAAGGCAAAACCTCATGATGCATCTCAATTGTTTTAACTTCTCCTTCAATGCCTGTTCCTGTTCTTCCGGGAAGAATTATGATTTTCTGCCCAGGCTTCATAACTCCTGTTTCTATTTTTCCAACGGGAACTGTGCCAATACCTTTGATTTCGTAAGCATCCTGAATTGGCATTCTCAAAGGCAATTGTGTTGGTTTTTCAGGCATTTTGAACAAGTCAAATTGCTCAAGAACAGTATATCCTTTGTACCAGGACAAGTTCGGCGACTTGTCAGCTAGATTGTCTCCTTTAAATCCTGAGCAAGGAATGAAATTTGTCTGATCAGGTTTGTATCCTGCCTGCTTAATTATTTCAGAAACGTCTTTCTTGATTTTTTCAAATTCTTCTTGCTTATATCCGACGGTGTCCATTTTGTTTACAAGAACCGCGATTTCTCCGACGCCCATAGTTCTTAATAACCAAACGTGTTCTTTTGTCTGAGGCTGGACTCCCGCTCCCTGCCCCGCTGCTACGACTAAGAAAGCTGCATCTGCCTGGCTTGCACCAGTAATCATGTTCTTGATGAAGTCTCTGTGGCCCGGGGCATCAATTATTGTTACTTCATATTTTTGAGTGATTAATTTTTCATAAGAAAGGTCGATTGTAACTCCTCTTTCTCTCTCTTCTTTGAATCTGTCCATGTAGTAGGCGAATTCAAAACCTGGCTTGCCGTGTTTTTGCGCTTCTTGTTTTAACTTATCCAGCTTCTGCTGTGTAAGGTTTCCTGCCTTGAACATAAGGTGACCTATAGTCGTACTTTTTCCGTGGTCGACGTGACCGACAAACGCAACGTTAATAACTGGTTTTGTTTTTGCCATGTTAGTAATTTTTTGGTAGATGTCTCTAATTTTAGAGGTATTTAAATTTTTTGGTTTCTGACGTCATGGTCTTCCTTTCTTTTCCAGAGAATAAAAATCAAGTGAGAGCATTAATATTCTTTGCCTCTAACTCTTTTTCTATAAAATAGTCGGCGAGTTTTAACTGCATTGCGGAAAGCCCTTTAACGACGGGATTCTGCATATTTATTTTGAACATTCTTGATTTGCCGACTTTTCTTGTTTCAATCACTAAGTTTGCTTTCTCTATTGAAAGCCAGATTTCCATTAATGTTCTGTAAGCTACTTCGCCGCCTTCTGAAATATCAGTTAATGAATAATCAAAGTCCTGAAAAGTTATGAGAAAATCTATGACTCTTAATCTTGGAGTATCTCCAATTGCCTGCAATAATAATGACTTATCTTGTTTCATATTTTATTTAGAAAGGAGGATTTTATATAGTTTTCTATTCCGCAGAACATTGTGCAAGAATTTAAATATTCTAAATATGTGAATTTGTAATGCAAGAAGAGGAGATTAAGATTGCGATATTTAGAAAACTATTTGTAATGAAAAAAATAGGTGCTTCGCATACTCCCTTCGAAAATATTCAAAAAGGTTTCCCAAAACATCTGAGGGGCGAAGTTAACAGAAAAATTATCTCAGAACTTGTTAAAGAAAGATGGTTGTTAATGAAAAAGCATAATTATGGGGTAGGGGTTTCTTTGAATCCTGAAAGAATTAATGAAGTTAGAAATATCCTGAGAAAACATTTTCCTGAATTTGTTTAAGTTATTGAGATAGCGAAGACGCCTGGAGGGTGTTTAATAAAATAGCCCTACGCGGATTCGAACCGCGGTTTCGGGAGTGCTCCTGATTCGCTCGCGAATGTAACCAGAGTCCCGCGTCCTTGACCACTAGACTATAGGGCTTCTGAATTTTATGAAGAAGAGGCAATTTAAAATTATCTATAAGGAAGATTTAATTAATTGGAATTTATTTTAAGTTATGAGAGATTATGAAGGGAATGTTGTTGAGGAACCGTCGGTTGAAGATTTTAGGAGAGCTGAGATTATACTCGTGCAGGCAGAATTATTGAATGGATAGTTGATAGACGACTTTGAATAATCTTGTTTTTGAAGAGTTTGTAAATAAATTAAGTTACATCCTGATTTTAATATATTAATTTTGTCGTCGGTAATTATATGAAAAATAGAGATTATAGTTATCTTTCATTCATAATGGGTTACAGAGAAATTGGGTTTTTCAAAACCCCCAATATTGGAATTAAAACAAGGGCTCAGAAGATATTTGGGACTTCCCGAGAGCAAGTCAATAAATTTGTCATTTAGAAAAGTAGATGAATATCGGGCTCGGCAAAGAGTAAGAGATTAATTTATAAACTTGTTGTCTCTTTGAAAAATATGGACAGAATTGTTATTGATGGCGAGATACTTGCAGGAAAGCCAATCATAAAGGGAACCCGGATATCTGTAGAGTTTGTATTGGAAATGCTTTCTTCAGGAATGAGTGTAGAAGAAATTTTAGAAGAATATCCTCATTTAAAGAGAGCTGATATTTTGGCTGCAGTTGCATATGCTGTGAAAGTCTTAAAAAACGAAGAGGTTTATCTTAATTCTCAAGAAAGATGAAATTTTTGACCGATGAAAATATAGCCGTATCTGTCATGAGAGATATTAGGAATGAAGGATTTGATGTTAAAGATATTAAGGAAGAAAGATTGCATAGTTCAAGTGACAGAAAAATAATGCAAATTGCTTTTGAAGAAGATAGAATTATTATAACACACGATAAAAATTTCAGTAATGTCATTTATAATGAAAATGCGAGGCACAAAGGAATAATATTTATTAGATGCAAAAATCAATCTCCTCAAAATGTTTCTAATATTTTAATTGGCGCACTGAAGTCTGGCGTTAAAGATAAATTTGCTGGTTCTTTGGCGATTATTTCTGAAGAACAAATTCAGATAATTAAGCGTTAATTTTTTGTTGCTGTTTTGCCGCCACCCAATAATCGTATTGGCCTGTTCGATTGATATAATATCCAACCGCATTATGAGTTACTCCTAATTCTTCTCCAATTTCTCTTAGAGTTCTTCCTTCTGCAATCAAAGGGTCTGCTACTGAAGGATTTATCTTTCTTTGATATTGTTGTCTCGGCACTGTTAAGTTGGATGATCTAATTACAATGCATACATACATATAACTAGAACCTGATTCTTGCATTATTTGTCTCCTTGTTAATCCATTTTCTGCAAACTCAATTATTTTTTGTCTCTTGTATACCTTAGGATTTCTTGATTCTTTCTTTAATTCAAGTCCATATTGTGATAGTTCAGATTTTATTTCCCTTAAAGAAGTCATTCCAAAATTCCTCTTAGTTAAAAGGTCGGATTCAGTTAATTGAGTTAGTTCTTCTAAATTTTGAACCCCGCATCGTTGAAGTGCTCTTCTTGCTCTAACTGACAAATCCAAATCCCTAACAGACATTTCCAAATATCTTTTTGTATCTTCGTTCTTTACTCTTGTTTGTGACATGAAAAAGTCAGAAATAGTTGGTTTAAAAATTTAACTAGTCCCTTTCATGCAGAACATCTTTATGGCCTTCTTTCTTCCTCTTGAGAAGTTCTTCGACATTTCTTTCTCCGTCTCTCTGGAAATGCTCTTTCTTAAATCCGTATTTTTCTATCAGGGAGGATGTGTATTTGCCTCCGAGAAAATGGGGTGTGATAACATAAGTTGCTCCGGCTTCATAAAGTTTTAATGCTTCCTCAATTTGATGCGAGACCGCCAGAAAAATGACTTCTCTGTTGATTTTTTTTGCGCTCTTCATTAACATTAAATTAGTTTCCACTTCGGGAATTGTGGAAATTATCATTTTTGCTTTTTTCAAGGGAAGTTCTTCCAATAGCTCTAAATCGTCGGCGTCGCCGTATCTGCAGTCTATCCCGAGACGAACCAGACCGGTAATTGTGTCGGGGTTATTATCCACTACCAGAAATTTTTTCTTTAGTTTCTTAAATGAGTCTTTCAAACTATAGCCAATCCTGTTATATCCAAATAAAATTATATCATAGTCCTCGTCCTGATAGTATTTTCCGTCGTCAATCTTTTGGCCCTTATTTTCAAAAATCCCTGCAAATTTTGAAAAATACGTGTAGAACTTTCTTCCATGCAGTATTGCGTAGGCCGATACGCCCATGGTTATCAATCCAATTATTGTTATCATAGAAAGAATGTCGTTAGTCAGATGACCTACTGTTATTCCGAGAGCTATCAAAATAAAAGAGAATTCGCTGATTTGTGAAACTGTTAGACCAGCAAGAAAGCCGTTTCTCTTTGTGTAACCGAGACGCCCCATCAAGAACATGACGATTATTGGGTTTCCTATAAGAATCAGGACGGATAATGACGCTATAGGCAGTATATGTTCTCCTATATTCCCAAACGTCAGCTGCGAACCTAAAACTATAAAGAACATTAGGAGGAAGAAGTCTCTCAAAGGTTTCATTTTTGCGCCTATCTCATAACGATAAGGCGAGACGGACAAAGTTATTCCCCCCAAAAGTGCACCGATTTCTATCGAGAACCCGAGATACGCAAACAAACTCGCCAACGCTAAAGCCCAGCTGACTGAAAATAGCAAGAGAAGTTCTTGTGACCGCGCTATTCTTTTTGTCATAGGAGGCAGAACGTAAGAACCAAACAGCAACAAGCCTATAATGACCCCTGCTCCAATCCCTATTTTTTGCAAAGAAATTGGAGCGTCGCCAATCCCTCCCATCGAAGAGATAAACATCAAAATCAGGATTGCGACCAAGTCCTGAACTATCAGGAATCCAATTGAAATTTTTCCGTAAAGAGTATTTGTGTCTCCGAGGTCTGAAAGCATTTTCATAATTATTATTGTTGAGCTAAACGAAATTGCTATGGAAATATAAGTCGAGACAACATTCGAGAAACCGAATGCTTTTAATATTAAAAATCCTAATACAAATGTGAAGATTATCTGGCCGATGCCGGTTATTACCGCGACTTTTCCTACCTCTCTCACAACTTTAGGATTCAGATTCAGGCCGGTCATGAAAAGCAGAACAGCGACGCCGATTTGCGCGAAAGTAGCCATACTATCTACATTTTTTATCAAATCAAAAAAATAAGGGCTGACCAGAATTCCTGAGATAATGTAACCGATGATAAGCGGCTGTCTCAACGCCCGGACTATCGCGGAGACCAGAACTGCAATTATAATTATTACACTTAATTCTATAAAAACGCTTTCGACTGCCATTTCCTCTTTTCCATTTGTAAAAGCTTAAAGATATATTTAAGCTTAATTGTCTGCGTTATTAAAATTAGTTTTCAAGAATGTTAAAATTAACCAATAAATTTTAAGCTTATTTTAATTTATAGAAAACTTTGAAGAATTTGTAAATAAGTTATCCCGTTTTAATTATTAATTTTGTCGTCTATAATTATATAGAAATTTAAGTTCGGGGTATTTTTCATCCGTAACGGATTGCAGAGAAATAGAGTTTTCCAAGCTCTCTATATTTAATTTGTCGTTAGTAAATATTAATCGGATAATGCAAGTTTATTGTCAGCGAAAGGATTTTATACCTGCTTGATTTTTGTTTAGTGAGATAAAATGGCTTTTTCACTTCCTGTCTGGCTGATAATAACGTTGATTATGGTAGGAGTTTTGATAATTCTTTTCAAGACAATGAATCAGGTTTACGTTCTTTCTCTCGTCAAGGATAACTTCTTCTATTTTTTCATATTTGGAGTTTTTATTTTTCTGACTATTTCGCTTACACACATACACTCGGCGTATGATATTGATTTCAAGACCTCGGAGGGTGTTAAAGAAGCTATGGGGATTTATTATGGGTGGTTTTCTAATGTTGTTTCTAATATCGGAAAGGTCACGGCTTATATCGTTCAGCAGGACTGGGTTAACGGGACTGCGAAAGAAAAATGAAACTCTGGATATCCCTGATTAAGGTCTTGTTTATAGGAGCGCTTTTTCTCGTCAGCAATGAGACACTTCACCTGAGCAATCCTGAGGAGTTTAATGTTTTTATCGACCTCTTTACCAATTGGATGAGCAACCTGATTAGCCAGGGTGTTCAAACTGTGGGATATGTTGTTAATTCGGAGTGGCTTCCCGGAGAAAACGCAGGTTTTTAGCATTAGAGTTAGTTTTTTATAATACGGCTAATTGATTTTTGGGCTTTAAATTAGAGCACGCCTCTGATTTGGCCACGCTTGGGCGAATCAGTTGGCAAAGAAGTTGCCTCTATAGCTCAGCGGTTAGAGTACGTCCTTGGTAAGGACGGGGTCCCGAGTTCAATTCTCGGTAGAGGCTTTTTGAGTTAATGTTCATATTTGGGAAGCTTAGTGATTGTTTAGCAAAGGTTTTAAGTTTCTAACTATTGGTTAAGGCGTGGTTTTCAAAAAAGGAACATCTATTTGGATTGGCAGACGCCATTCTGAAGAATCTAAAAAGCGAATGAGCGAATCCCACAAAGGGAAACATCTCTCTCCAAAAACTCAGTTTAAGAAAGGTATGATTCCTTGGAATAAAGGAAAGTCTCCTTCTAAAGAAACAATAGAACGATGGAGAAAATCTATGGATGAGAAATATCTGTCTGACCCAGAGTACAGAAAAATGAGGAGCGAAGTCCAAAAGGATTTATGGTCTAATCCAGAGCATAGAAAGAAAATGAGCGAATCTCAAAGAAGAGCTTGGTCTAATCCTGCGCATAGAAAGCACATGAGCGAAGCCGCTAAAGTTTCTATAAATGCGGGTAGATTTAGAAAGGGACACGAATTTCCAGAAGAGACCAAACAAAAAATAAGAGAGCATACTCTAAAGCAATATGAGTCTGGAAGTTTTCCAAAACAAACAAACACAAAACCAGAACGGCTAGTAAGAGAAGAATTAATAAAACGAGGTTACAAAGAAGGAATAGACTTCTTTCATCAATACAAATTTAATAATAAGTTTATGTGTGATTTTTGTTTTCCTAAGCAAAAAATAATTATTGAAGTGGATGGAGACTTCTGGCATGCAAATCCAAAAATATACCTAGAAAAAAATAAATTACACCCACATCAAATAAAAGGGATAAACCAAGATAAAGCAAAAGATGCGTATATAACTAAGTTTGATAATAGCTCTTGGACTTTACTTAGGTTTTGGGAGAGTGATATTGAAGAAAATGTTTCTAAGTGCGTAGACAGGATTGAAGAGGTTATAAAGAAAAAAATCCTTAGATAAGTGAACAAAACCATTCATATAGCGGTAGAGGCTTTTTGAGTTAATGCAAAGCCCTTTTTAATTTATCTTAATCAGGGATGTTGAATTTTAAATAATTTGCCTTAGTGATGTTGTTGCAAAGACCGTTGGTTTAAATGAAAATAATCAAAGCGCCGCATTAGATTGTTAATAGAAAACCGAAAGAGTTGTTTGCTTGATAGTTAAAATTTAAGAAAGATTTATAAGGTAAGACTTTCTTACTAAAACATGGAAATTGAATTAACAAAGGTCAGCAGTAAAGGACAAGTAGTAATTCCTCAAAGAGTCAGAGAAAGATTAAAGATAAGAGAAGGCGAGACTCTTGCAGTTTCAGCAGAAGGTGATTTACTTGTTTTGAAGAAAATTAAAAATCCTTTAGAAGAAGATTTAGAAACTTTAAAAGAGATAAAAGAAGCTTGGAAAGAAATTGAGGCTGGAAAATACAAGAAATTGGGTAGTGAAGAATTCTTAAAAGAAATTGAAAAATGGTAGAGGTAATCTATACAGAAAAATTTGAGCGAGAGTTCAAAAAAGCAGACTCTTCTGTTAAAGATAAAGTTAGAAAACAAATAAAGAAAATTATTGAAAATCCTGATGTGGGAAAACCGCTAAGATACGACCTAAAGGGCGAGAGAACAATTTATGTAAAGCCGTTTAGAATTATTTATTCTTATTCAAACAACACGATTTATTTTCTTAGATTTCAGCACAGAAAAGATGTTTATGATTAAGATTTTTTAAATAGAAAAATTATAACCTTGAAATTTTCTAATCTTTATGAATCTATTCCCAACCTGCTTGGTTTGAGAGGTAATCAAAACATCTCACACAGTCTTCCCGTGGAACTTCTCTTTCTAAGTCGGGAAACGAATCGCAGGGATGTCCGTTCCACACCATCCAATCTTGTCTTGAAATATTTGCACCTTCTAAGTCTCTGAAAAGACCGACTGAATTATTTTGGTCTTCCTGCGTCATGTAATAGCAAGGACGTCTTGCGCTTAAACCATTGAGAGCGGTAGTGTCAACCCCGCAACTTGAAACTGCCAATGTAGATGTTGCTAAAGAGCCAATAAGATATTTAGAAAGCCCATCTAATCTCATGGTTTGTTGAGAAGTTTAAAGTATATAAATTTTTAGGCTGCTTTCTTTTTCTTGCCTTCTTGCTCTTTTTCTTTCTTGAAGGAATACAAAGTTAGAGCTGTTTCGTCCAAGGCTTCATCTTTATCACTAGCTATTCCTGCCCTTAGATTTGCCTTTACATAATTTGCTCTTGCGTTAATATCATCTTCCGGCAAAATTTCTCTGATTTGTTCCTGGTATCTATTTGAAAGATAACCTAACACTCTGTCTCCTGCTGAAGAATTATTTGTGATTGATGCCTTGATTACTTTTAGCACTTTCTCTTTATATTTTTCATCTGCCCAATCCAGCTTGTCAAGTTTTGCCATAATTTCTTCTTCAATATCTTTAACTATTTCTTTGGCAAAGGTGTCATAACCTATCTCCTTCCTGCTTAATTTTCTTGCTAATTCGTCATATTTTCTAAGTTTCTCACTTAAACCAGCTACTCTGTTGAAGTCTTTATTTCCTGTTTGATAAGGTTTTATTTGCAGAATTTTGTCTGCGAGGTCTTTTGCAGGGACATCATTTAATAATTTATCTCTATTTGTCCTCAAGTCTTTTCTAATTTGTTTTTGCGCCCCTTCCTGAACAAGAGAAAGGTAATTTGCCATGTCGGCTTCATTACTTGGGTCTGCTGGGAGTGGCAGTTCGTATTCCTCGCTAAATCTTTGTATTCTCTCCAATGCTGCAGATTTCCTATTGGCTTGGTCAACATAACCTCTGCCTAATTCACCTGCTTCAAGACTTGCCTGTTGATTTTCAAACAATGTTTCTAATGTCATAAAAAATATAGAAATAATAAGTATATAAACTTTTCGGTGTGTGATAACTGGTCAGAGGTAACAAATTAGTGGTTGTGGGGGCGGCGCTTTTCCCCTCGCCATTCCATTCCAAGCTCATTAGTTATATTTTCTTCAATTTCATTCAGCGCTTCGGTTTCTATTGCCTGCTCTAATTCAATCTCTTTTTCAGGGGAATTATGTTGTTGGAGCATCTCTGACTCCACGGGAATTGAATCGTTCAAAGAAGGAATTTGCTCTCTCTTATTTGCGTTTCCGGGAGAATAATCGTCTTCGGAGCCTAATTCTTTCAGTACGGCATCTTCAATATCTTCCTCTCTAAAATTGCCGCTGATTGACTTAATCATATGTTGTGTCTTTTGCTCCTGCTTCTCCTGATTTTGTTTCATAGTTACAGGCGAATGTTTCATAGATACAGATGATTGTTGTTCAGAAACCGCCTTGCCTTCTAATTCTGCAACCAGCATACTTATTTTTCTCGCAGCGTCGGCATTTACAGATATGGAACTTATTCCGCATTCCACAAGGAATTTCGCCATTTCGGGACGGCTTCCTGCCTGGCCACAAATGCTTGTCTCAACGTTATATCTTTTACAAACTTCTATGACGTGCTTAATAGAAGCCAAAACCGCAGGATGTGTTTCGTTGTAAATGTCTTGAACTCTTTCGTTGTTTCTGTCAACAGCCAATGTGAACTGAGTCAAGTCATTAGTTCCGAAGCTTGCAAAGTCTATACCTTCCCTGCAGAATTCTTCAATTGTCTGAACTGCGGCCGGAGTTTCGACCATTATTCCGATTTTAACGTTTTTCGGAAGCCCTATTTCCCTGAATATCTTTTTTGATTCTTTTAATTCGTCAACACTGATAACCAATGGAATCATTAAACCAATTTTTTTATCAGGGAAATCGTCGGCAACCTCTTTAACTGCTGAAATCTCTGCCGCAAATATTTCCTTGTTTTTCAACGCAAACCTAATTCCATGCTCTCCCATCATGGGATTTGATTCGTCTTCTTTAGGCGCACCTTTAAGGTTACTGTATTCGTCTGTCCTGATGTCGGAGGAACGAACCCATATTTCATCAAATGGCTCCGCTATCTTTTTCAGGTTTTCAGATAGCAAATGTATGTATTCCTTGATTTTCTTTTCTTTCAAAAATCCCAGAGGATGCTTTCCGCCGATTGCAATTATTCCCTCTAATCTTGTGAGTCCTATTGCTTTTGCGCCGGATTCTGCGGCCCTTCTTGCTCCTTCCGGCAAGTCGGCAATTACTTTTATTTGGGTTTTTGTTCCATGGACAATTGGTTCTATTTTTACGAGCTTTGTTTCTCCTTTTCCGCTGAAGACTTTTCCCGCACTTCCGTCGACAGTTACTTCGTCGCCGTCCTTTAGTTTTTTAGTTGCGTCTCCTGTTCCTACAACTGCCGGAATTCCCATTTCTCTCGAGACTATTGCTGCATGAGATGTGATTCCGCCTTCGTCGGTTATTATTGCGGCTGCTTTTTGCATTGAGACAACCATGTCGGGATTTGTCATTTCCGTGACTAAGACGTCTCCATCTTTGACTTTTTCCAATTCTTCTATGTCATGAACGACTTTTACAACGCCTGAGCCAACACCTGGGCTTGCTCCTAAACCTGAAAGTATGGCGTCTCCCTCGACGGCGCTGGATTTTTTGAATTGAGTTGTTATCGGCCTGCTTTGCACGATGTAGATTCCTATTTTGTCAATTGCAAATTCTATGTCCTGCGGTTTCTGATAATGCTCTTCCAATTCTCTTGCATATTGCGAAAGTCTTTTTATCTGATAGTTATCCAGAACTCTTTTCCTGCTTTGCTGGTCATTTAATTTTACCGTTTCGTTTTCGCCTTTTTCGTTTTTTATTATTGCAATTTTTTTTACTGATATCTGCTCCTCCATTATTTCAAACTCATCCAAGTCTGGAGAGACCACGTAATGGTCCGGCTTGATCTGGCCTGAAACTATTCCTTCGCCCAATCCAAAAACAGCCTCGATAACTATACTTTTGTCGTCTTTTGTGGGGTTTTGGGAAAACATAACTCCTGATTTTTCTGAGGCAACCATTTTCTGGACGACAACCGCCAGATAAGATTTATCGTGCGCGAATCCTTTTTTTTCCCTGTAGAAAATTGCTCTCGGCGTAAATAATGAAGACATACATTTTCTTACATTCTCCAATAATGCCTTTTTCCCTCTGACGTTCAGGAAAGTTTCCTGTTGACCTGCAAAACTTGCGTCGGCTAAATCTTCTGTTGTTGCGCTTGAACGAACTGCGACGAACGGCTCTTCCGTCGTTTCTAAAACACCGAGAGCATCTCCCTTGTTTTTTACGTCCGCGTCGAGAATCTCGTATGACTCAATTATTTCTTCCCTTATTTCTTTTGGAAATTCCGCTTTCTCAATTACTTCCCTTATTTTTCTTGAAGCTTTGTTCAATTCTGCAGTATTGTCAATATTTAGTTTTGAAAGTATCTTTTTTATTTCTTCATTTATTCCTGCTTTTTTCAAGAAGTGAGTGTAAGCCTGTGCAGTTATTACAAATCCAGGCGGGACAGGAATTTTTGCGTTGTACATTTCTGCCAGTGAAGCTCCTTTTCCTCCTGCTATTGGAACGTCCTTGTTGCTTAATTCGGAAAACCATCTTACAAAATCATGCGTCTCTTTTTCTGTCATGAACAAGGGAGAAAAAACAAGTTAATAAAGTTTATTGACTCTTGGTATAAAAATTTATATAGTCGGAAAACTATTTTTCAAAATGGAAGATAAATATATGTCTCAAAAGCTGGATAAAATTGAGGAAGAGATAGTTAAGTTGAAAGTTCTTTTAGCTGTGGCTCTGCACACGAAGAAAAAGAAAAAACTGGCGTCTCTAAAAGGCATATTAAATAACATTGATATAAAGGATGAAGATGTTGAAGAAGCAAAAAAGTCGCTATTTAAAATAGAAAAATGATATATGTAACAGATACACATCCATTATTGTGGTTTTTACTTAAAGATAAAAAATTAAGCAAAGAGGCAAAAGAATTATTTGAGATGGCGGAAAGCGGAAGATTGACTATAATTGTGCCACCTATAGTCTTATTAGAGCTCATGTATGTCCTAGAAAAGGCGAGTTTAATGGAAAAATTTAACGAAATTATAGAAGAATTGGAGGGCGTGTCAAACTATGAGATTTTTCCTTTGGATTTGGATGTTGTAAAGATAGTCTCTAAAATACAAAGCATAAGAGAGTTGCACGATAGAATAATTGTTGCAACTTCTAAAGTACTAGATTGTAAATTAATAACAAAAGATGAAAAAGTAACTGAATCAAAAGAAGTTGAGTGTATTTGGTGATTACTCAACTTTTAGAAGGAGTCGGATTCTAATTCAAAAATATTCCAAAATTTTTTAGTGACTTCAATTGCCTTATTCCTATCAAAAGACTTACAAGTGTAAATTATTAAAGATAAAAATTTGACATTAGACCAAACATAAACTGAAATACCTGAATCTATCAATGGAACAAAAGCGTCGTAACCTTGATTTATTTCTTTTCCTTCCGCGCCTGGAGAGAAAATTATTGGTTCTCCGTACATCTTTAAACCGAGAGATTTAGTTATTTCTTTGAAGTATTCTATAATCGCCTCTTTATTTACTTTAATATTATAAAATCCCTCTAATAATAATCTCTGCCTTGTAATGTCTGGTGCTAAATTTTTCATTTACTCAATTTTTTGGAATATAATCCTGCTTTTGCAGGGGATTTTTGATTTTACTTTTGTCAGAGTATCTCTTGCTATTCTTGCGGCTTTTTCGTCTGGGCAGGTTATGACAAATAAATCTTTTCCTTTTGGAACAATTGCCGCCCTGCCGACTGTAATTCCGAATGAATGGGTCATTCCGCTGGACAATCTGTCTGCTCCAGCTCCGGCCGCTGTTTTATTTTCCCTGAGAATATGGTGTGGATATGTCTTGACGACAAAATAATAGTTTCCCGGAATATGCTTGTCTAAGTTTTTGTTTATGAGGACTCTGCAAGATTCCAAAGAATTATCTCTTATCTGAATTTTTTCTTCTGTTACGAGAGACACGACATAATTATGCTTTCCCTGAATATTATCTTTCATGCTTCCCATATTGTATTTTACTATTTTGTTGGGAGGTACTGCTTTTATAAATGCCTTTTTTCTTTTTGAAGACCTTCTCGTGTAGGGTCTGACCTTTTTTTTTGAATATGCTGATGCTTTTCTGAGTGCCATTTTATTTCTCTCTCCCGTTTGATTCGTCTCTTAATTTTGCAATATCCGGGCAATCATCCATGAATTCACAAGTTCCTGTAAAAGGTTTTCCTCTTTCAACAATTCTTAAGGGGACACCTTCTGCTATCATTTTCTGGCTCCTTCTTTAACCTCAATTTCCGTCGTTATCGCCTGCCCCGGAAGACCTTTTTCGAAAATTGCTCTGACTAAACCTTTGTTCCCGTGCGCGTCGGAAATTTTTCCTTTTATAATTTTTCCCGCCGGAGATTTCCATTCGACTTCCTTGCCGGAGAATTTTTTAGCTTCTTCTCTTGAATTCAAGCCAATGTCTAAGAGATAATGCCTTTCGTGGATTACTTTTCTTCCGCGCCTGAATTGAACTACTATTCCTTTCATGAATTTCTTTAGAAAATGGCGGTTTAAAAGATTTGCTATTGGTTAAATTGTATGAGGTTTTCCAAAATGTATAAATATCTAGTGTCTTTTTTAGCTAAAGGAGAATTAAATTTAATTTAATACATTTAATTTTTCCTGAATAAATGGAAGAAAATAAAGTAATTAAAATATTATACAAGAATTGGAGAAACCAGCATTAGAAATATTATTCCTAAGGAAATTGTGTTTATATCGACTGAATGGCATCCCGAGGAACAGTGGTGCTTGATTGCTCATGACGTTGATAAAGGTTCAGAAAGAACGTTTGCCTGCAAAGATATAAAGTCTTGGTTTGTTGAGTAGTAAATTATTGTGTGAGTTATGAAATATTTGGCTTAAATGATTAATTCAAATTCGCCCTGATTCTTTCGGTAACTAAAAATCGCAGTGTTCTCTCGCCTCGGTCAGTGTCAATCGTTGCCTCAAAACCAACTCCCCCAAAACTACCCAGAGTATATGTTTTTTTTGTATTGTGAATAATTCCTTCATACTCTTCTCCCTTGACTTTTCTACTTTTCTCTCCGGATAAATACATCTCTGTCGCCGCTATTAATAATCTTCCTCTGTCTTCAAAACTCAGCGCACTGTCTGTCTCCGCGAACGTTATTCCCCAGCGCATTTCGTCATATCCGTAAAGACTCATCTTTTTTCTCTATTTAGATATTATTTAAAAGTTTCTGGGATATCATTCATCAAAGTATATATTTAACAGCCGAAATATCTTTAATAGCTCAATAAATCTTATTCTTATGAAAAGAAAAATACTTTATACAATCCCTTTTGCTTTAATTTTAACTCTGAGTTTTGTCCTCGCGGCTTCTGAGAAATACACAGACCTCGCGATAATTGACATAAAGATTACTCCGGAAAATCCTAAAGTTGGAGATTATGTTGAAGGCGTGATAACGGTACAGAATTTGGGAGATGTAAGAATAAAGATGGGCTTTAGCGCTGACGTAGAATTTCCGGGCGGTGGATATGGTATGGGGGCATTTGGAATCAAACTTCGCCCTGGCGAAATAAAAACTATTCCTGTAAATTTTGAAGTAAAAGAGAAAGGATTTTATCAGATAAGCGCCAGCGCTTACTCAAATGTTTACGACAAAAATCCTGAGAACAACAAGGCTTCGCTGAAAATTCTTGTAGAGTAAATAATTTTAATTTTAGAAACTAATCGAAAAATCACCGAGTTCTCTTCGGAGAATTTCCATGTTCTGAGGCGAGAGCTCAAACTTCAATTTTTCCTTTATGCCTGAAAGCGCCTGCTCAAGCGCCTGCCTGCCTGAATTGACAAGTTTTCCGTCGTGAATTTTTCTTATTCTGCCGGTTCCTTCAATAACAAAAATATTTTTATCGGCGGAGAGAATTTCCGCTCTTGTTCCGTTGATTGATATCTGCATTATTCCCCTTTCGAGCGAGACCATGTCTTTTCTTTGAGCGTATTCTATTAGGGAGTCGATTAACTCTGAAGCGTCTCTTGAGATTTTCTGCATTTCACTTTGAGAGAGAGGCTTCTTTCCTTTTGTCTTTGTTTTTATGTTCCCTAATTCTTTTGCTACAGCAAGAAATCTTTCAGGAATTTTTCCCTTTTTAATTAATTCATTTTCAAGCTGTTCCACCAATTCGTTTTGGGGCTTATTGCCGAAGATTTTTTTCAAAAGGTTGAATGCAGTTTCATGAATGTTTTGTGTCTGATTTTCCTGTGATTTTTTCTCGAGTTTTTCCCGGACTTCCTTCATTTTTTTCATATAAGCCCTGCTTTCTTCCATCATCAAATCAATTTCTTTCCCAGGAACTTCTTTTATTTTTCCATGCTCATAGTCTTTGTATAATTTAACTGCCTTCTCAAGAATTTTTAGGTCTGACAAAGTCAGGACTTTTTCTTCCTGGACAAGAGCTTTTTTTACTTCTTCAATTAATGTCTTCGGAACAGGCGGCGCGTGGCCAGCGAGCATCATCATTGCCTGCGTCGGAGTTACAACACCAAAATAAATATCTACCATTGCATCCAGCATTCTTCTTTTTATTATGTCGTCTGTTCTATCGCCTTCTTTCATGTATAAATCAATTGCTTCAGGTGAGGGTTTTATTTTGCCCATCTGAAGAAGCCTCTTCCATGGGATGAATGTTCCCCTGTCGTACATTGGAATTCCGTCGCGTATGAAAGTGAACATTACAGGATGTGCATCCTTGACGCTCTGCCAGAAGTCTGTCAGCAAGTAAACCTGGACGTTCAGAATGTTTTTTACTCCGGCCAAAGCGGTCGCTTCTTTCACGAATTCTCCGACTATTCTTCCCCTTAGTTTTTCTATCAATTCAATTCTTGACATTCTTTTGACATCGGTATCGTCGATAATTACGAAAGTGTCAACGTCTGATGTTTTGTCCGCCGTGCCGCGAACTAATGAACCGCCGATTGCATAAGTTGCAACGTATCTTACTCTGCCGACATTCAACCAGTTCAGTACAAGATTTTTATGAATTACCGCAACCCTCAAAGAACCGAGGAAGCCGTTGTCGTGGAGCGGGAAACTTCCTGCAATAGCGTCGAGAAATTCGAATTTTGAATCCAGCCCGTAATTCCATAAATCAACTTCTGAGGTTTTCATGTGAACCCAGATATTTTCTCCCGACTCTTTTACAATTTTTATGACTTCAGGCTTTATCTTAGCGAGGTTTTTGTATTGCTCCTCGGGAATTATCATTATTATATGCGTCGGTTTTGATTCTATTTCCTCTTTCGTCAATCTTTCATCTTCTTCAAACAAAGGAACAGCTGACGGAGGAATAATTCCAAGCGCTTTTATGAAAGGGAATTTCTTAAGCAGTTTTTTCTTGAAAGAGTCTAATTTTGTTTTTAATTTTTCGGCGTCGATTTGCGAGGCACTGCCTGCGGGATTCATATTTGGGTCGTATTTTCTCGCTGAAGACAAATTATCTGCGAGGTTTGTTGGTTTCTTCTCGTCCATTGTCATAGGTTATTTTTGATGGTATTTAAAATTATTCTATATCCTCTAATATGTATCCTTCACTTTGAATTGTTGTCCCTCCTGTTTCTCGATGTTCAAGAACAAGATGTGCCTTGTGATCTGCACTTCTAAAGTCCAAAGTTATTGATTTTAATTCATCTCTTGTATTGTGAGAATTTATATCTTGATTATCTTCCCCTCTTAAAATCAATATATTTTTTGGATTTAGAATGTAATTTGGATTTACTAACATTTGTTGTGCATATTGTCTTCCTAAAAATTCTACTTTTCTTACAGGCACCTCTTCTATAATTAGTCCTCCTCTGAGATAATCTGTAGAAATAATTACACTTCTTGTATAATTTCTTCTTCCCATAACTTCAGCTATATCTTCGCTTTTTGCGTCTGTAAATATTCTATATTCCATATTTTCTACTCAGGGGAGAAATACTTAAACCTTTGCTTTGTAATCACTTTTAAGTTAATTAAATTTCAATTAAAAAGTGTTAAATATTGCTTTTGGTTTTTGATATAATGAAAAGAGGATTGAAAGGCACTTATTTGCCGAGTTTTGTTTATGGTGGGATTGACGGAGCAGTTACAACTTTTGCTGTTGTCGCAGGCGTTGTCGGGGCATCATTGAGTTCAGCGATAGTTTTGATTTTGGGTTTTGCAAATCTCTTTGCCGACGGCTTTTCCATGGCTGTTTCTAATTATCTTTCAACAAAATCAGAGAATGAAATTAATTCGTCGCATGCGCATAAACATGAACACAAAAAAAATCCGAGAAAGACAGCCTTAGTTACTTTTATTTCTTTCCTGATTGTTGGTTTTATACCTCTTTTGTCTTTTGTGATTGCGCCATTGTCCCCTTTTCTTGAGGGAAAAAAAATTGTTTTGTCGTTTGTTCTGACAGGAATTGCATTCTTAGTTGTCGGCGGAATCAAGGGAAAGATTACTGGAAAGCATCCTATCAAGGCTTCTTTGGAAACTTTCGCTATTGGAGGAGTTGCCGCATTTCTCGCTTTTGCCGTCGGGTATTTGTTAAGAGGATTTGTGGGGTGATTGGTTTTTGATAATTTGGAAAATTTGATTAGTGATAAAATTAATTTTTCTTCCTAAAATAACTTTGAATCCAATAACCTATAAAACCAAATATCAACCCGCTTACAAATGAGCCAATAATTACAATTCCTGCAAAGTCTTCATTAGGATAAATTTTAGTCATTATGACAATCCAAACAAGAGCAACCATCACACCAAAAATAAAACCGATAGATACTCCTTTTTGATTCTTCCCAAAAATCTTCTCTCTAAACATTAGATAATAAAACACTCTCTTCATTAACCAATAAATAATAATCAAAACTCCTGCCCAAAAGAAACCTGCAATCTCAACGTCGCTGTCAAATATCCCTGCAATGATTAAGAAAAGTGAAAATGCGATTAGAGAACCTAAATAAATTACTTGAAGTGATTTATAATACCATTTTTTTTGAAACGTTTCTTTCTTCATTTTAATAATGGGCGAGTCCGTCTTTAAATAATTTTGTTTAACAACTTAATGTGATAAATCTATAGAATTAAGTCCCAAGAAATTTCAGCAGTTCAAAAACTAAGAATGCTGGCCAGACTATTGCTTTTATAATTCCCAAAACGCCGACCCAAAAGCCTGAAGCAGTTGATATGTAATAGGCTGCAGCGCCGACAAAGCCGAGCCCGTAAACTGCGCCGCTTGTTCCGCATCCATTCCCGCAAATAATTAATTTCTCTTTTCCTTTTTTCATAGCTTTTGGAGTGATTTGGCATTTAAATTGTTTTTGTTAGATAAATTTAAATAAATGCTATAAGTCCCGATAGTAAAAGAAGTGATTAAGAAGGTCAGCGAGTTTATATGAAATCAATGTTTGTTGATTTACAAAAAGAGGAAGAAAATTATTTAGTTTGCGAGGTTTGCGGCTGGCAACTGGAAGCCAGAAGTGCAAGCTGTCCTGCGACAGATGCGGGTATTTTAGGTCGTGCGGCGATTTGTTCTAGGCCAGAAAATTGTCTTGCTAAATTTAAAAGTTTACCTTCCCACACTCCTCCTTTATACAATGTCTCTGTAAATATTCCATCCATTATTAAATAACTAAGGACTGGAGTTCCTTTATAGATTACTAAGTGTCTTGTGTATCCATCTTCAACTGTATGAACAAAATAGAAACTCATTTCTTGCTCAGTAAGTTCTGGTCCATCACGGGTCAAAAAGAAATTGGTTGAAACAGTCCCTATATAATCAGGATTAGTTAAATTTCTATCGCCTCCCATTTTACAAAGAAAATTGCAACCTATAAAAATGCTTTGTTAGTTCTAATTTTAAGCTATAATTGTCTCATTTCAGAATGGCCCTGGGCAGAATCGAACTGCCGCATGCTCGGTGTAAACGAGCCAGTCTAACCACTAGCTTACAGGGCCGATTATAAGATGC
>Ga0209542_10005443_pt1 | contig 25388 bp, 20 predicted proteins | sample RifCSPhighO2_01_FD_184028 | JGI IMG/M metagenome (GOLD analysis project Ga0209542, IMG submission 184028) | Soil microbial communities from Rifle, Colorado - Rifle CSP2_plank highO2_0.1 (SPAdes) (version 2) | ecosystem: Environmental > Terrestrial > Deep subsurface > Rock core/Sediment ...
AGATTATTCGCTTCCTATTCTTTGGGCTTGTTACCGCTGCAGCCGATTACCTAATACTAAATATTCTGCATCTCGTATTTGATATATCTATTTTTTGGTCAGTTTTTTGGGGCTTTATATCTGGCGGGATTATTGGTTATTTTTTTCATAGCAGGTTTACCTTTCGATATAATACGAACAACAAAGAGTTCCGAAAGCTATCCAGCTATCTTTTACTGGCCGTAGCTAATCTTGCGCTGACGGAAATTGTAGTACACAACCTAACTGTTTATACACGCATGCATTATAACGCATCTAAATTTATCGCCTTGTTATTAGTAGCAAGCGTATCTTTTACGGCTAGCAAATTTATTATTTTTCGCCCTGCTCGGGTTGGTCTTGTCATCCCAGAGAAGCATACGTCAGCTATTAAAACAAAATCATTCTACGTTCTTTTTTTACTGGGAATCATCTTACTCTATACAAACGTTATTGGTCTTTATCGGAATTTTAGCTTTGATCAAAATCGGGATCCCAATATTGCAATTCGTACCATTAATGAGCTGCTACAGGATAAAACAATTTCTGACGACATGTTCGCAAGGAAAATCAATAGTATTGTTCATGAAAATATTGATCATTATTGGCCGACTAATCCTACCGGAAGCCTTCGCATACCTTTTTCTCAAAATTATCTTCTATATTTGGCGAGTTTCGTAAAACCATCTATTTATCGAAATTACGAGTATTGCTCATATACAAGAGCGATTCAGCGAGGCGTTGGGCTGTGTTCAGAGGCGGCAATTGTAGCAACAGATATTTTAGAACATAAGGGTATTGAATCGCACATACTCTACTTTAATGGTCACGTAGCAACCGTGGCAAAATTTGTAGAAGAGAATGAAGAATACTGGTTGTATCTTGACCCGTATTTTAATGTCATCATTCGCACTAATTTTAACAGCCTAGACACTAATCCTGATCTTATTCGTCCTTATTATGAGAATGTTGGATTAGACCAAGGAAATATTAATTTATTGGTTAGCTTTATGAAAGATACTCCAAACACCATGTTTGAACGAGGAGTAACTGGTTACACAGATTGTAATTGGAAAAAAATAACAGAAAGAAAGTAGCCGACGTAGTAAAATGGGTACTACCATTAATTCTCATCGCACCTGTGGTTAGCTATTGGTTGCGAAAAAGAAAAATGATTTAAAATCACTGCACTGCCAAATTAACTAGAATAAGTTATGAAAAGCATTCCCCCTACTTCAATAGCCGAGTAATAAACTTCATTACATCTACGTATTCGACGGAAGCCTTGTTTCCTACAATTTGAACTGCTAACGCACCTACAACGTTCCCTATAAACGCTGTAAAGTCCTCAGGAAGCTTTCCGCCAAACGCAGGGGCTGTATAGGCAAAGAATGCATCTCCGGCACCTACAGCGTCTACTACGGAGCTCGTGAGGGCTGGTGCGGCAGAGAACGATTTCTTTTTAGAAGAATATGATAGCGATCCCTTTGATCCTCGGGTTGTCATGAGGAACTTTGCCCTCAAGTCTTTCTGGACGGATTTTGTTATTTTCTTTAGATCTCCGAATCGGTCTCTAGTTGCGTAGCGTAATTCCATTTCATCCACACATAGATAGTCTGCTTTCGGATACTTCGTAACAAGATTGAATCCTGCATTTGCGCTATTGGTTTGTACGTTGATTGCAAGCTGTTTCGCATTCTTCGTAAGGAGTGCAATGATTCGAGGAGTTAACAGGCCATGCCCAAAATCATTTACGACTACTATATCAAATGACGAAAGACTTCTTTTAAGATATGAGAGAATACTTTTTTCAATCGCATCTGGAATAGGGGCATCATTCATGAAACAAATTTCAAAGAGTTTACGTCCTTGAGCACTACTGAGGTATCTTCGCTTTACAATGGTTTCGGAATCTGGACGAGTGAAGAACTTTGTACGAATATTCTTCTTTAAATTTTTTAAAATAAAATCTTTTTTAGTATCTTTTTTCCCCAATACGGTGAGCAAAGTTACTTTCTGCAAAATACTGCTCATATGGTTCGCAGTAGCAAGGACTCCCCCTGCATAAGATTCTGCACGCTCAAACTGATTCACAACTAATGGTTCTTTGGATGATTTCCCAAGCTGGGTACAGTAATGGTATTCGTCAATAATAGTATCTCCTATCACAAGGACTTTAAGTTTCTGTAGAGAAGAGAAAAATGAAGCTACATCATCTGCGGTATACTTCTTCTTGAGTGCATGTAAATAGTTCTGAACATCCGGGCTATATGTTTCAAGGTGTTCGTTAATAAGTTTAGAAGAACTAAACGTAACATCGTCCGTAATAAGAAGTTTGCCTCCAAACTTTTTTACCAACTCCTCCTCTTCGCTGATTTTTCCCGTAATGTCCTCTGCTTGGTTTTTGTAGTCAGGACCTTTGGCATACAGATTCGGGCGGATAACACTAATTGCTTCCAAGGCAGTTGGGCCATGAACGATAGCTACGTAGTCTACTGCCGCAAGTGCTGCTAGTGTCTCGGCTCGTACTGCTTGTTTAAAGATAGGTCGTCCAGGACCTCGTTTTACGAAAATATCAGCGGTAATGGTTACGACAAGAATATCACCAGCTTTTTTCGCAGACTGAAAATGCTTAATGTGTCCCGGGTGAACGAGATCAAAGACTCCGTGACAATGCACAATAACATTCCCTTGTTTCTTGAGTGCAGGAACAATTTTTTTAAAGTCTTCCAGTATAACTACTTTTTTTGTAAGCGCTTGAGACATACGGCAAACTACCCAAGATACTTAAACCAATCTTTTGTAGCATCATGAATTGCAGCTTCGTTCCATACAGGAGCATTTCTCCATGCATCGATATGTGCAAGCATATTTCTTACTCCTTCTTCGAAAGATACTCTCGGATACCATCCCAGCATCGTACGAATTTTTGTTATATCGGCGAATGTAGCATCAGGCTCGCCTGGGCGCTTTGGAATATGGATAACGTCTCCTCCTAACAGTTCAACGAGTCGATTCACGCTGTGCGTTCCGCCACTTCCGACGTTAAATATTTCTTGAGAAATGCCTGAATTCGCACACGTTACAAGCGCATCTACTGCATCTGTTACATAGGTAAAATCTCGAGTTTGAGTGCCGTCTCCTACTACCGTGAATGGCTGATTATGTATTTTCTGTGCCAGGAATACACCGAATACCGCGCCATATGTACCAGAAGTTCTGGCGCGCGGTCCGAATATGTTGAAGAAGCGCACGCTCACTACGGGCATCTTGTATACCTTGCCCCAATGTAATACCGTTTCTTCGCCTAAATATTTAGTTAATGCATACGGATATTCCGGATTGATAGCTGCGGTTTCCGGTGTGGGATATATTTCTGGAATACCATAGCACGATGAAGATGCAACATATACAAAACGCTTCACCTGGGCTGCTCGTGCGCATTCTAGGACATTCATGGTGCCCAGAACATTCGTTGTATAATATCCAACCGGATTAACTATGGACGGAACGATATCCGCAAGCGCTGCCAAATGAAATACGTAATCAATACCTGCAAAATATTGCCCGATATATTCTCTCTGCCGAATATCAGCTTCTATAAAAGAAAATCTAGGATTTTGTTCATGATGCGCGATGTTTTCTCGCCTTCCCACTGCAAGATTGTCTAGCGCAATAACTTCATGACCATCTGCAATGAGACGGTCTACAAGGTGACTTCCGATAAATCCCGCCCCACCTGTTACAAGCACTTTCATAGGATTTTATTAGGGCTTAACACCTACCCCCATAGCAATTAAGTAATGCGCCATGGGGGAAAAGCCCGTATGAATCACTTCGTCATTTACGGAAAACATAAACACATTTTCAAAACGACGTCCTAGCTCTTCTTTGAGTCGTTCTGCCGAGTAGAGGTTTACGTGTCCTGATTGGGTTCGTGCATTGGCATACTGATTACTTGTGATATTTGGTGTGCCTACTATCGCAATTCCATCTGGTTTTAAGTGATCTGCGTAGGTGTCAATGAAAGCGGCAGCATGTTCTGGATAGATATGTTCTATAACATCAAAGCTTACTGCAGCATCGAAGTTTCCTCGAATAGGGGCAGTTAAAATATCAGCTGCCTGAAATTCTACATTCTCTCGTCCGAAGTTTTTCTTTGCAGACTCAATAGCCGGAGCATCGATATCGACTCCAAGTACATAGGTAGCAAACTCTGCGAGAAGCATTGTTCCTAATCCTTCGCTGCATCCAATATCTAAAATCTCTTTGTTGTTTCCGATCATCTTTGCTGCGAACTTATGATACGCAAGAGAATACAATACGTGACGCGGAGTATGTTTTAACTGGAATGAGAAGTACGGACCGAAGGTTACGGATTCATTTCCTAGTAATTCCTTAAATCCAAACCACTTTGAACTTTCCGCACTTTCCTGTGAAGCAGGAAGTGCGTCCCCCGTAGCCTTGGCGAAGGGGGATTCCGAAGTCGCATTTGCTTCTTCGTAAGCATCACTTAATGCAGTTGCAGGAGAAGATAAGTATTGATTGTAGTACGTTGGTCGAAGAGAAAGATCAACTGGCGCGTGACGCGCAACAATCCGCATATCAACACTCCATCTTGTATTCACGCTTTCGTTCCCTATACTGCCGTGCAAAGTTGCCAGAGAGAATGCCAATACTTGGCCAAGCTCAAGTGGAACAGGTTGCATATCGAGCGGGTATGCAGGATCAATTATTTTTGGCGCATACAAGAAGCCGAGCTTATGTTTTGCAGAACCTTTTTCAACATCTTCACTTTTTGTTTGAATAAGAGGAATGTCTTTTTCTGGAATAAGATGAGATTTCGGTTGTACCCGAAGCGCATTGCCCGTATCTAGTCCTACAAAAGGAATAACCACCGAAATTTCATATGGCGACCCGCCGTAAAACGTATCGCGATGATATCCTATATTGTCTTTTGATTTTCCAGGGCGTGTAATTCGCAAGTATGGTTGCGCCTGAATATTCATGTCGAAGCCAATAAGCTGTTCAAATAATGCCCTATTATCCAGAACTACGCGTTGAATTAAATCATCTGATCGAATGAATTCAGTAAGGGCAATCTGAATCTGCGTATGTATTTCATCATCAATTGCGTGTTCATGATACTTTTCAAGAGTGATTTCTGCAATCCCCGTCGTTTCTCGCAATTTTTTCAATAATGCTTGCCGTATTTCAAACACTCGCTGGGGGTAGAGAAGGTCGATAATCGCGTACCCCTGTTCTTGGAAAAAAGCTGCAGCGTTCATAGGCGGTCAGATAGTGAAAAATAAAGACATCGTATTACTTTAATATAAGAACAATACTCAAACAAGCCTCTCTTTCCACAACGGACATAGGCCGTAAAACTATACGATAGATGGTTTTTAGAACGAAATATAGAGAAAACTACCCTATTGCACTTGAGAGAATCGAGGCAATTGTTTGGCAACGCTGTATTGATGTATGCTCTCGCATTGTTCGCGCATGCCCTTGTTCTGCTACTTCACGTGCTCGAGCAGGATTTTCCAGAAGTTCCTTCGATTTTTCATAACAATCTTGGTCGCTTGAAAATGTCACTATTTCAACTCCGGGAACAAAGAGGCTATCTAATCCTGGACGTTCGTCGACGAGGAGACATGCCCCGCTTCCGGTGCTTTCAAACATCCGTATGTTTCCTGCTTCGCCCGCAGTATCAGTATGGATATTAAGAACCGTTACCGAGTCCGACATAATAGATAAATATTCAGAACCAAATACTGGAGGGTGGTAGCGATCGGGAAATAATTTCTGTAGCGAAGAGTTGCCCACGTACCAATCACGGACAGGAATCTTGCCCTGCTTTGCCAATACTCCATCTCGTAGGAGGGATGCAACAACAGGAAACGATAATGTTTTTCTATGAAGGTTCTCAAGGATAGGAGTAGACAGGTTCTGCAAGAACGAAAGAATTACACTACGTATTTGATCCTTGATAATATTTCGTTGTTGCTCCAATCCCCATACTTCCAGAGGGGTCTTAGAAAGAAGATTTCGAAGAAGCTCATATCGATGCTGCTGATTCGCATTCCCATATCCACTTGATCCTACGAATACAAAAGGATGAGTTTTTTCTTTTTGGAAAGATTCGTATCGTGACCACTCGTTATCACCCGGGTCAAAACAATGCGGTAAATAATGAGTTTCAATACCCGCCTTCTTCCATTGAGGTGTATACGCAGGATATGGCGTAAAGAGGAAGTCAAAATCCTGGTAGTCAGTAAATACGTGCGGAGGAAATCCTTTAAAACCAGTAACTATTCGAATGAAGGAAAATTGTTTCTTGAGCGATATGCGTATACGAGCAGGTATTGCATCTAGGTCCTGGAAATACAGTATGTCTGGCTGCCATGTCGCAACTTGCTGCATAAATACCTCCGATAAAGAAGGTGTTTCGCTATTCTTCTTGTATTCCTGCCACCATATATCTTGTAGAGGCTTAAAATCTGCAACTACGTCCTGTACCTCATACCCTAGAGGCTTCATATGCCTTTGGAATCCAGCAGGGTACATAAAACCATGATCTCGATACAGCTGTGCTGCCTGATCATACGACGCCGATGGGAGGTTGTTGGCAATAAAAAATGTAGTATATGCGCCCTGGTATAACCCAGCAGAACAAATACGCAAGATACGCATCATGAACTACTTTTTAACTCCGCCTTGTTTGAAAATGCGCATAGTATGGAAGGCGTTGAATATTGGCCAAAGCGTGGATATGTTTTCCCATTGCTTATGCGCAATGCACTTTTTAACGTATTCTGCGACAGCTTCTCCGTCCCAAATAGTTGAATTAAGGAAGTCTTTGTCTTCAATTGTTTTTATTAACCAATTCTGAAGTGGCCCCGCAAACCAATGATCCATTGGAGACGTGAATCCAATCTTATTTGTTCTAAGTCGCACTTCTTCTGGCATCAAGCCTTTTACTGCTTCTCGCAAAATATACTTTGAGTATCCATGACCTACTTTCATATTATCAGAAAGAGCTAAGGAGTAGGAAACGAGACGAGGATCAAGCAAAGGCGCGCGAAGCGATACGCTATGTGCAGCAGGTCCACGGTCATACATGCGATCAACGGTTGGCATACCGGTGAAATGAGTCCACACATACTGGCTATGTTGCAATGCGGTAAAACGTTTTGGCTTCTTAAATTGATACAGCGAGAAAAGGTTTCGAGTACGAGGGACCTTTTTTATAAAAGACCAAGGTGGAATATATGTAAGATGAGAAAGCGGCGGAAGAATATGTTTTTGTACTACGGAAGAATTCACGACTGCTCGACGAAGAATAAAGCTTGCGCTATCTGGAATATGATCCACGCTTCCGCCCTTCATGCTTTGCAGCACTTCTTGGAGTTCTCGAAAACGAGCAATATCTCCTTTCAGGATTGCCTCTTGCATCTCATCATAGATCATAAAATAGTGCCCAATCGCAATTTCATCTCCACCAGAGCCATCAAGTGCTACAATTCCAGTTTGCTTTCGTCCTTCTGATACATCTTGATGCACACGCCATAATCCTGCGGGCAATACCCAGTAGATATCTTCATTATGCCAAATAATGTCATCAATAGTTTGTTCCATTTTCGCATCCAAATCGATAACACGAATAGAAAGTTCAATATTATGAAACGCTGCAACAGCCTTTGCATACTTGGTTTCCTCTTGGTTTGTTCCAGGGAACGAAGCAGTATACGCCTTTTGAAAATGAGAGGGTTTTCCCTCTGAATGCAATATTGAAGCAGTAACCGATGTTACGGCGCTTGAATCGAGCCCTCCTGAAAGCGTTGCCACGATAGGCAGATCGCTGCGCAATCGTAATCTGCATGAGTCAAATAATAGCTCACGAAAATGTTCTGCCTGTTCTTGCTCGGTAGCGGGAATATCTTTAGGCATATGTTCAATGCTCTTCCACCATTGCCATTTTTTTATCCCTTCTTTTGTTACTCTCATGCACGAACCTCCCGGAAGACGTTTTACGCCTTTGAGTAAGCAATGTTCTGTACCTTCTAATCCGTTTACGTTCGTAATTGTTTCTGCCACTATCTCCTCGTCAAACTCTACCGTAAAGCGAGGGAGCGCAAGAAACGCTTTCATCTCTGAGGCAAAGGCAAAATAACCATCGTTCACAATATAATGAAATGGCTTAATACCATAATGGTCTCGAGCGCAAAACAATGATTGGTCCTTTTCATCCCAAATAGCAAATGCAAAGGTTCCATTAAACTTATACAAGCATGACTCTCCCCACTCATCGTATGCAGCTAAAATCACTTCGGTATCGCATGTGCTTTGAAATACATGCCCGAGTTTCCGTAGCTCTTCTTGTAACTCTATAAAGTTAAAAATTTCTCCGTTAAAGGTAATCCAATACCTCTTATTTTCGTACGACATGGGCTGCGCGCCGCGGTCGCTCAAGTCAAAAATGGCAAGGCGCCTATGCCCCAAGCTTATCTGGGCTTTTTCGTTCCGCCATACCCCTCTACTCCCCGGCCCGCGATGAGTAAGCGTATCTGTATATTTGTCCATAGACTCATCAGATAGGCCCTGCCCCTTAAAATTCCAATGTCCGACAATTCCACACATACAAAAATAGTATATTGACCTCGCCAGCCTAGCAACTTATTATCAAGCTAGGGTTTGTTTTTTGATTGCACTCCACAATTGAATGAAAGGCCGAGAAATGGAACGTTTCCCTAAAGCAACAAGAGACCAGATCAAGAAAAACATGGAAGAAGCTGCCGTAGAGAACGCACTTGTTGCCTTCGTTGACATTGATGGACAAATCCTCAAAGGCCGCCCTGTCGACATGAGCGATGGGAGAATCGAAAATCTTCCCTTATCAGGCCCGAGCTTCACAGGAGGATCGGTTCCTGGAGCAGGGCAAGGCCCGGAGCACCCCGAAATGGTTGCTCACATCATTCCGAATTCTTACACACCTCCTTTGCCGTGGCTGCCAGATTGCGTATTTTTCATGTCGAACTTGTTTGTGAATGGAAAGCCTCACCCGTACGATCCCCGAGGTAACCTTGAGCGCGTATTGGAACATGCAAAAACAGATGGCTACGTATTCAACCTCGGAGTTGAGCCGGAGCATTACATCGTTACAAGAGACAATGAAAAAAAGATTCAGCCTTGGAATCCTCGGGGACTGGATGGCGCATCAATGCCTGGCTACAACCTAAATGCTATTGTTCCCATGCTTCCCTATCTGCTGACGATGAAGAAGAACATCAAGCAATTAGGGTGGGGACCGTATCAAGTTGACCACGAAGACGGCACATCTCAATGTGAAATCAACTGGAAGTATGCCCATGCAATTACCACGTGCGATCGCCTCATGTACTTCCGTTACATGGCTCGGCATGTGTGCTATCAAATGCTTGGAGATGGCGTCAGTGTTACGTTTCAAGCAAAGCCGTTTCCGAACCTTTGTGGAAGCGGTCTGCATATTCACTATCACGTAGCCGATCCTTCGGGGAAAAATCTGTTCTTGAATGAAGACGATTCCCAAGGCCTTGGTCTGTCAGAGTTCGCCTATCACTTCCTTGCTGGTATCATCGAGCATGCAGATGCGCTCTGTGCGCTGGCAAACCCAACGCATAACTGCTACGAGCGACTGCATCCCAAGGCGACGCCTGACTCAGGCAACCATTGGGTGCCGGTAAAGAAGCTCGTCAGCAACGATAACCGGACGGTGATGCTTCGTGTGCCTGAGGCAGGGCACGTTGAAGATCGCTCTCCATCTGCTGCCTGCAATATCTACTTATTGGTAGCTGCATATGTCGCTGCTGGACTTGACGGAGTCAGGAATAAGCTCAAAGCTCCGGTGCCGATATTTGAGAGCGCATTTACCACGATAAGAGAAGCAGAGACACTTCCCAAAACGCTTCCTCTAGCACTCGAGGCTTTGATGAACGATACTGTCGTGCAAGAAGCTCTCGGACCCATTGCAGAAGAATTTTTGAAGAGAAAGTCTGTAGAACATGAGAACTACAAATCAGAAGATGCTTTCAGCTTCTTCTGATCGCGACAGCCGCATGGAGAAAACTCCGTGCGGCTCTTTTATTACCTAAATACTTCAGAATGCTTTTGTATAAAGTACGAGCTGATACGAGATTTGGATAATTCTAGAAGTTTATATCCGCTCGTTGCATAAATCTTTTTCTGTTCTTCAGTCGGCTCTTCGTACGTTTCTCGAAGAGCAAGAAGCTCTTGCATAGCATACAGAATTTCGTCTTCAGAGGCATTTCTTGGCTCATACTCATTATACGGAAATAGTTCCTCGTGATGATCTTCTGAATAATAGTACATGTCCATCTGCTCTTTTGCGCTCATATACGCCTGTTCTCCTCTCTTCTTGATAAGAGTTGGTACTGCGATACATAATTTTTCCGGAGGAGTCTTACTGATGTGCCAATAGTTTACGTAGAGGTATGGTATTCCATAACAACCTGCAAGCCAATTGATTCCTGATCCAGATATAATCGCTACCTTTGCACGAGAAAAAAGATCAATATCATTACCAAATGTAGCAATACTGGACTGCGAATAATTCAACACACCAAGATCAAAGAATTCTTTTGGCATCTTTTCTCTTCCAACAAGAATAATGCGATATCCGGCATCCATAAGAAAACGTAGTGTTTGTATATATGTCTTCGGGTCCGTGGGCAGGGCGGTTGAATTCATCGCACTTATTTTTATGTGGACAAGACACAGGGGGCGAGGGTCGTCTCCTAGAAAAGTATCGAGTTCTTTGTTCCGAACAATTTCTTTTTGATACAGAGGAAATGGATTCGTCGTTTTATTTCTCCGCTCCCCCCATGCCGTGTTCAAAATATCTTGCTCTTCCTTTGATACGATATACAAGTAAGTCTGCCATGGCTTCGAGATGTTAAGTGGCTTGTCAGTCGGAATTTGCCAACGAAGACGACTGCTTGCGATATCGTGAGCAAGCGGAGGGTATGCAAGAACCATGGGAAGAATGAGGTCGTACAAAAGATTACTTGCTCTCGCAAACACAAATTTATGCCCATACTTTTTTATGCAGGCATCAGAGAATGTATTTTTTGGACGAATGAGAATATAACGAACCCCCTTTTCAAGTTCCTGAAGATATTCTTGATGAAAAAAGTTATCAAGTTCAGGAATAATATGACCCGTTCCATCTGCCATATTCCAAATAAATCGAATGCGTTGCGATGCGACTATGCGAGCAAATGGATATACGAGCCAGTACCCAAACAGCGCAATTCCTGGAGCAATGCGTGTTTCATATATGTATTGCCACGCAACAGTCGTCCTATTTACCCACCTATCTATGCCGACAAAATATTCCATGTGTGGTCTATGCAAAGTAAGCTTGCAGTTCCAGCGATATGCCCTGTTCTGTAATAATCTCCCGGTTCTACCGTAAATGAACCAGCATTTTTTACCCAATCCTCTACTTCATTACCCGACCTTGCAGATCGAAGCAGCGCATTATATACAAATTCCCCGCTATTAAATGGAACTCGGGGAATAATGCATTCTATTTTCCCTCTCCTCGGTACATTTTCCGTAAAATCTGGTGTTATCGTCCCTGTTCCTAGATCTACCACTACAACTCCGTGCACCGTAAGTACCGCAAAGCTTACTGCGAGATTAGTACAGTTGTAATATTCCTGGACTTCATAGGTAGCAATTATCTTCATATCTTGCCCACTAATAATCCGATTAGATCGATTTCCCCCCATATCTTCTACCCACGTTTGAGTAAGTCTGACCCTGCCTTCACCTTGCCTATCTTTTCTGGTCCGAAGATCCATCGTATCCGTGCTTCTTACAAGCTTTACGTATTGGGAGATAACTTCCCGTGAAGGGCCGTCTTGAACAATTTTTCCTTTATCCACGAGTAAGCATCGCTTGCATAGTTGTGCTAGAAATTCCAGTTGATGGCTTACGAATATGACCGTACGCCCTCCTTGTGCGACATTCTCCATTTTTCCTAAACACTTTTTCTGAAACGCTATATCTCCTACTGCGAGCACTTCATCAATGAGTAATATTTCTGGATCGAGGTGAGCAGCTACAGAAAATGCCAGACGCATATACATTCCAGATGAATATCGTTTTATAGGTGTCTCTAAGAACTTTTCTACTTCCGCAAATGCAACAATTTCTTGAAACTTTTGATCAATTTCTTCTCGTCTCATACCAAGAACAGCTCCGCTTAAATAGATATTTTCTCTTCCAGAAAGTTCTGGATGAAACCCTGTCCCTACTTCCAGTAAGCTAGCCACGCGTCCGCGCATAATAATCTGTCCGCCCGTAGGGTCAGTAATACGACTTAATATTTTTAGAAGCGTACTTTTGCCTGCGCCATTTCTTCCGATAATTCCCAAGACCTCACCCCTTTGTACCGTGAAGTTCACATCAGACAGTGCCCAAAAGTCTTCTCGTGTTTGAGATGTTCCTCTGCCAATTAAACGCTGGGAGAGCGAACGTGCACTATGTACCAAAACGCCGCTAAACGTATGATACATCTCCCGCTTCTTTCCAAGAGAGTACTTCTTGGAAAGATGTTGCACTTCAATGATTGGATCAGTCGTACTCATATAATATCGGCAAAAGTTCGTTCAAGTCGTTGAAAGTACAACACACCTCCTATAAACAGAATAACCGATACGATTGCCGAAATAATAAGAGTTGGAAAATCAAACGGACTTCCGAGTAGTGCCGACCTAAATGCGTCAATTATTCCTGCCATAGGATTGAGTGCAAGAAGAGGGCGCCATGCTTCAGGCACGATACTTACAGGATAAATCACGGGGCTTACATACAACCAGAGTTGAATGACAAATGGTAATACATATCGAAAATCCCTATACGTAACCGTAAGAGCAGATAATATAAGTCCAATTCCAAGTGCGGCTATAACCATGAAAAATAAAAGTAATGGAATTGCCAATAGCTGCACAGTCAAAGGAATCTGGTAGTACAGCATCATGAGCACGTAGATGATAAACGCGATGCAGAAGTCTAGCAGTTCAACACCTGCTACGGACGATGGAATAATAAGACGAGGAAAATATACTTTTGTAATAAGTTTCTCATCTTCTACTACACTATTGCCCGCCATGCGGATAACATTCGAAAAGAATGTCCAGGGAAGAAGTCCTGCATATACGAAAATAGGGTACGGGAGTCCGTCCGAAGGTATCTTGGCCAGCGCTCCAAAAAAGATACTGAAGACAATCATATTCATAAATGGCTGGATAACAGCCCACGCAGCTCCGATTGCCGTTTGTTTATATCGCACCTTTACGTTTCTCCAAGCAAGAAAATACAGAAGGTCTCGATACGCATACAGCTCTCCAAAATTGAGTGCAGCTAATCCTTTCCTTGGTTTTATAATAAGGTCTGCCATATCACATAACTACCTGTAAGAGTTTCTTATGCCAACTTTGCACTACTGGACTCGTTGCAAGCGAAGACACGTGCAGCACGCCTGCAACATATTGCAGTAAAATAGTTATACGATACTTCATCGCCCACGATCGGACGTATCCGTCCGGAAAATACTGGTGAAATACTGGTGACTTCATCACCCCTATTGCTTCTTTAATAATTCCAAACATAAACAACGGGCTCTTTCGCACTACTTGCGAAACGCTTCCAGTATGAATCACCCACACTGAAACAACTTGAGCCATATAGACAGCCCCATACTTCAACGCAATTGCCTGGATAGAAAACGTATCCGTCCATGGGCCAAGCTGCGTTTGGAATCCTCCAACTTCCCGCAGCACATTGGCGTTATATATCGTCCCCGCAGATAGCGAATGATTTGGCGCCTCGTCTCTCATATATTGCAGATATTCTTCCGACGAAATATATTGTGAGTTTGCATACTGCGACGCTTTACCAATGTATAAATCAGCGCCTGTATCACTCTGCGCTTTCATTTGCCCGAACAAGATACCAGCTTGGGGATATTTTTCTGCAAGCTCCATCGCCGTTTCAAAAAACCCCGGCACGATAAAATCATCAGCAGCAGTTAAAAAAAGATAGTCGCTTGCACAGGTCTCCACAGCGCGTTGCATAATAGCAAGCACCCCTTCGTTCTTTGCACTATACTCAATACGAATCCACGGGTACTTTGCAGCATATTGCTGTAATACTTCTTTGCTATTATCTGTAGACGCATCGTCAATAACCACAAATTCGTCTGGCAAACGCGATTGGGAGACAACAGCTTCAATGGCACGACCCACATATGCGGCATGATTATAGTTCGGCATCCATACGGACAGGGTTTGTTTCATAGCTTGTATTAGAGCATAGAATGCATATAGATTGAAAGTATGGGGTTAGCACTGCCAGCACTTCGTCTTATAGCTCGAGAACACCGTAAAAAGCCCCTCAAGGGGCCAATTCTTACTATTGGCAGGCAGTGCGTATACGCAACCGTTTCCGATATCCAAACCATGCTGGTAGAAGAAGGCTTGCAGTCACAAGTAATTCCAAATAATTTTGACATCGCCACAAATATCCCGGCCTGGAAAGACAGTCCACTAAAGAAATACACGTCCGATCGCGTATTTTTTCAATTGCTCACTGGCCACCCCTCTGTAGCATTAGACATATCTAACTACGAAGGGGCTGAATACGTATGGGATTTAAATAATCCAATTCCAGACTATCTAAAACATGTATTCGGTACTGTGATTGATTCCGGCAGTCTCGAGCATGTATTCAACGTCAGCGAAGCTCTTATGAACATGAACCGCCTCACCGCACCAGATGGCAGAATTATTCATTTCACGCCTGCAAACAATTATCTCGAGCACGGGTTCTACCAATTTAGCCCTACACTTTTTACGGATTACTATGGCGTCAATAATTTTAAAAAAATAGCTTGCACATTAATGGAGCAGCCATTATTAGACGGCAATAAAAACTGGAGCATGTGGCAATGGAATTTTAATCGGCCATATACAAATATCATTTCAAAAAGAATGGTTGTCATCTTCGTATCTGCTCAAAAACAGGAAACTTCGACAGAAGAAATAATACCGCAACAAGGGCAATATTCGCATCATGGTGAAGGCGGCCGTACTGGAGAATTCATCATGCCGAAGTGGCAAATGAATATTATAGAGAGTACTTCTCCGTGGATCATCTCCCTCGCTAAGCGAATCTTGGGCAAAGACTTAAAAATAAAACCGTGGGGATTAAGACACACGGGGAAGTTGTAAAGCCTCGATCCCTTCTCCCGTTCTACTTGCCCGCCTACAAGCTATCAGCTAGAAGCTAATGACGACCCGCGCGACATTGCCACTCCGAAGGGCATTTACGGCATCGTTGATGTCATCGAGCTGGAAACGGTGCGTGGCGAGCTTTTCTACTGGCAGGTTGCCTTGCAGATACTGCTTGGCATAGTAAGGTATGTCTTTATCTGGGTTCGTTCCTCCACCCCATGAACCAACAATCTTTTTGCCAAGGATAAATTCGAATGGGTTGAGGGAGATTTTACTGCCCTCTTTCGGATGGCCTGCTATACCAAGCGTTCCGGTATTGGAAAGCGATGCAAATGCCTGCTCCATGACGGATGTAATGCCGGCAGCCTCAACGGCGCAATCAACGCCGTCTTTATATTTCTTTCGAATTACGGCAACAGGGTCTTTTTGTGATGCATTTACAATCATTGTTGCGCCAAGCTTTTTTGCTAGCTTTAGTTTCTCTGGCGCTATATCTACTGCAATAATTTCTTTTGCACCCATGAGCACTGCTCCCATAATTGCACTTGTGCCAACTCCACCGACGCCAAAAATAGCGATCGTCGAACCTTTTGGAATATTGAGAGTATTTCGCACGACGCCTGCGCCAGTCGGCACGGCGCAGCCTAGTAAGGCCGCAACGTCATGCGGAATTTTTTTGGAAATTTTCGTGATTCTGTTTTCGGATGCGATTATCTCTTCTGCAAATACTGCAGCAGACCCGCTGTTTACCTTTTTCTTACCCCAGGAATAGGTAGCGCCGGGAGCATTAATTCCAGAGCCTTTAATCCACGAAATAACAACGTAATCGCCTTTTTTTACTTTCTTCACGTCAGGCCCTGTCTCTTTCACGATTCCAGACCCTTCATGCCCCAGTAAATGCGGCAAATACTTATCTTCCCCGCGATTGCCGTCTATTTCATGCAACTGGCTTCCGCATAGGCCCGCTGAAAGCATGCGGACGCGAACTTGACCCGATACCAATGTATCCGGTATGGCAACGTCTGCCACAACGAGCGGCTTTTTTAGTTGTTCCAATATCGCCGCCTTCATACGCTATTACGGGATAAACCAAAAGTAATCGCCTGTGTACCCAATTTCTTTAAATAACTGCTCCCATTTTGGCACGCTCATGTACGTAAGCGCTGTTAAGTTCCATTTATCCATTCGCTCTTTTTCTTCTTCGGTGTGGTACGCATCTACCGTAATAAACGATTTGCCTCGGGACACTCGTTCAATTTCTCGTAAAGCTTGCTTGCATTCCTCTAGAGGCAAATTATGAACGGTGTTTATAGAAATAACAACATCGTACGACTTATCTTCAAACGGAAGCGTTGTTGCATTTGCAACAGATACTAATCCTTTCACATCGTCCATTGCATGCTCAATTGCATATTCAGAAATATCTACGCCTCGTACCGTAATTCCTGGAATTAATTCTCGTAAGTCATGCAACATGAATCCTTTACCGCATCCTACGTCAAGAACTGAACTGTCTTTTGTAAGCCCAAAGTGTTTCTGAAAATCAGGAATAACAGGTTGCCAGAAACGAGGCTGATAGCTAAATCCTCCGTATCCGTGCTTTCGATCCCCATCGAAGTAATCAAATCCAAACTGTCGACCGACTGCTCGATCCTCTTCCGTCTTCCCAGCTGCGCGCTCATCTAAGTTACGCTTTGTCTTGGGGTAGTTTGCGAGTAAATCTATTTCAGCCATAGCGGTTATAATAAAAATATTAATTAAAGGTTTGTTCAAACGAAGGATACTGCGCTCGAAGCTGCTCAAATGCTTGCTCAACAGTGAACTGCTTTCTGTTCACGAGCGGCATTTTTGTGCTTCCTAGAGTGTTAAATACTGGACGTCGTTCCAGCCAATGAAACTCTGATTGCACAGAAGGTATGAGCAACGCAGGCGCAATATGGAAATAGTGTGCTAACTTCTCCGAAAAATCAAACACCGTTCCGCTTGTAGTGCCGGGAAGATGCCAAATGCCAGACTCTTCTTGAGAGGTGAGCTCAGTTACAGTCTCTATGACGTCTCCTACATACACAGGCGCGATCGTAATATCCGTAACGGACTTTACCACCCCGCCCCCCTCCCACGCATCAAGCCAAGACGTAAATAGACTTTTATCCCCCCGCGTCATTCCGTAGACTTTCGTAAGACGTACGATAATAAACTGTTTGAATTGTTCTTGGATCGCTTGCTCTACGAGAAGCTTCTGCTTGCCATATTCGGTAATAGGTTTTGGGGTATCTTCTTCAGTGTAATCTGACTTCGTTCCTGGAAAAACCATATTCCCAGAAAAGTATACTGGCTTCCCACCCTTTTTCTGCATATTCAAAAGCACCTCCAGCAGTCCATGAACGTTAATCTGGGCGGTTTTCTCGGGGTTGCGTTTGCATTCGTCAATAACCCCAACACCCGCGCAGCAATACACGTTTCCAATTGCAGGAGTTGCTTCTAAAAAACTTTTATCAGGATTGCATAAATCCAGATACGCAAGCGATGCGTGTTGGATCGATGCATCGTGTGTAGTCCCTATAACATTTCTTCCTTTGTTTTTTAAATAGTGATACAGGTGACTACCAATAAATCCATTGGCGCCGATAATGACATCAGGGGGCTGATCCATAATGTCTTCTATTTTACGCCAATACCAACTGCAAATAAATAGTGAGCCATTGGGCCATAACCAGTATGGACAACCTCGTCATTCATAGAAAACATAAATACGGTAGAGAAATATTTTTCAAAAAGCTTCTTCAGTTCGTCTTGGCTCTTACAGTTAATATGTCCAAGCTTACTCTGCTCTGAGGCGTATGTTTGAGAAGTGATATTCGGCGTGCCCGCAATGCAAACGCCTCCAGGCGTCAAACTTGTTACCATATTCTTCATGAATTTTTTCTCTTGAGCAGGAGGAATATGTTCAAGTACATCTAATGAATAGATAGCGTCATACACTTCTGGAAGACCCTTTTTTAGGATGTCGTGTATGTAGAACGACATATTAGGTACAGCGTCATTGATCGTACTGGCATTTTCTATAAAAACAGGATCAAAATCATATCCATCTAAGTGATAAACGTTTGTTGCAATAAGACGACTACCAAACGCATCTCCGCATCCCACTTCAGCTACATTCTTTTTCCCTGCAAGCATCTTTGCTGCGAACTTATATCGAGATAAGGTAAATAATAAATGTTTCGGATCATGGTGCCATAGATACGATGTAGAAAGCCCCATTTGCGCTACTCCTTTTTCATTTGCCGTTTCTATCTGAACATTGTATTGCGTTTCCCGAGTTCTTTTCTGTGGTTTTTTAGTCATCTTTGTAGAATATAGCGCTCTTTCGCTATCGGCAATAGCCAAGCAAACTCTTTCATAATAGACGAGGAAACATCAGAGCAACGCAAGAATTTCTGGCCTGGGGCAGCAAAAGAAAAATGATTCGATTCACCCAGCTCTTTAACAAGCGCTTGAGGACGTTGATTGGAGTTATGAAAAATAACATATGGCGTCCTACTGAAAATCGCCATGCTCGCAGGACCGCTCGACATGCCGATAAACCCACTCGCTTCCGCAATGAGACTTAATTCTTGAGAGAGCGTAAGATTGAATGACTTAGTTACGAGCACATTCGAAATTTTCGTAATACGAGAATCGATTGACTCATTACCAATGAGGATAAAAACAACATTTCCATATTGCTGCGCGCCTACCAGGAAAGAAAACCATTCGTCCATATTTGCGTTGTTATCCCCCAATGCCGATGGGTTATTTTTCAAATGTACGGCAATAGGAAGCTTACCCGAAGTATGTTTCCGCAAGAATTGAGACGCCCAAGTAATAAGCGTTGGGGAGATTTGAACAAGAGGAATATGTCCCTGTTCTAGAAAAGTCATCTGTAAACGTAAAGTCGAATTGTATCCGTAAAGCTGGGATTCCTCCTTGTGATTTGTGGGTTTTGGCCAATAAATAGGTTTCTCACCACGTTTCTTTGCATACTTATAGAGAGCGTCCATGCTATCCGCCCGCAAAAACTCGTCAATACCTTGCACGTCCTTCAACACAGAGAATAGAGGAACTTTCTCTAGGTCATGAGGAGCAAGCACATGTACGCCATCTAGTGCTTTGGTGTCAGCTAAAAAACAAATTGTAGATTTCTTTGCCTTATGTAATTGCGCCATCACCTTTAATTCGGCGAGAAACAAAAGGAGTCCGCCTAACGTTAACGACGTATGGCGCATGTCCCATACGCCGACAATACTATTGTTCATGTTGACTCACGTAATGGATCGATAATCATATGGCGCAAAAACTCTTTCCTATCCAGCAAAGGTCCTTGATCTTCTAGCGGACGACCGAATGTAAGCATCGGCAAAATACGCTGATCAGGATTAATTGCGACATCTATAACCATAGGGCCCTTTGTATTGAGAATCCGATGAATTTGTCCGTTAATGTCAGTATGGGAAATTATGCCAGCAGATGGTAACTCATATGCCTTTGCAATCGTTATAAAATTAGGAAAGAAAAGCCCAGAAGCCCGATCCAGCGCTTCATATCTCCCTTCAAGCCATGTCTCAATCGTTTGCTTTTGGATACCGTGCCCTTGGTTGTTAAATATAAAAAGCTTAATAGGGAGATTATATCGCGCTACCGTTGCGAGTTCTTCAATGCACATCTGAAGACCGCCATCACCAATAATCGCGATAACATCTTTTGTGGGGTCTGCAAAGGCCGCCCCTATGGCGCCCGCTAATGAATACCCCATAGGAGAATGGTTCCAAGCAGAAAATAATCGCTGCCCTTCTTTCACTTTGAACCCTTGCATCGTCCAGGTAAGATTCCCACCTGCGTCAGTGAGCACTATATCCCCTTCTTTCGCTTCAGCGGAAAGCGCATCAATAAATACATTTGCATCTACCGCTTTTTTCGTTTCGTAATCCCCAGGAACACACATTGGAAATGCAGTTTTTATTCCCTGAACATACTTTGCCCACTCAGGTCTGGCCAATACCGCATATGTTGCAAGAAGCGTTTCCAGTTGAGGTAAGAATTCCTGAAGTGAACTTTGAATAGGAAGATCGATTGTCATTCCTGTTCCCGTAAACTTACCCAACTCTTCTGGGTCGATGTCTATCATTACCTTTCTTGCCTCACGACCAAAGTACTCCGCTTTTCCTCCTACGATCATTTGAGAAAACCGAGTTCCTATTCCTACGATAAGATCGGCATTTTGAACGATAAAATTTCCGGATCGAGGCCCGCATACGCCAACACCGCCCGCATTTAATGGATGTGTATGAGGCCAAATATCCATAGCTCCCCACGTCAGAAGAAATGGTATCTGTAATATATCCGCTATTCGCCTTGCATCTGCTTCCGTGTGAGATATATGAACTCCAGCACCGTATACAAAAACTGGGCGCTTTGCAGATGTGATCATTTCCAGTAATCCTTGTATTTCATGGGTTTTGTCTATCCTTGTAACAGCATTATGAAGCATCTCTTCGAAGTAGCTTGGTAACATATCGGGTTCGATTTCCTCTCGTTGTAAGTCGTCAGGAATATCTACTAAAACCGGTCCGGGACGTCCTTCCTTTGCAATATGTACTGCTTTTTCAAGTTCGTATCGAATTCTACTGGGATCCTGTATTTGCACTGCATACTTTGTAACGCTTTTGTAGATGCTTTGCATGTCTGTTTCTTGAAATCCCATTTGTCGCATCGTTGCAGTTGGCTTAAGGCGAAACCGTGCAACCTGACCTGTTAAGAAAAGTGTTGGAATGGAATCAAAGTATGAGCAGCATACGCCTGTAAGTAAGTTCGTTCCGCCAGGTCCGCTTGTTGTTATCCCAACACCGAGATTTCCTGTAATACGAGAGTATGCGTCAGCAGACATTGCTTCCTGCTCTTCGTGCTGTGGACATACGTAGTCTATCTTGGGGTTTCTCGCTATAGAATCAATCATATGCACAGCAGCACCTCCAGATAGCACAAAAGCATGGCGAATTCCCTGTTCAACAAGAAATTGTGCTATATAGTCAGATAGTTTCATAGATTGAGCCATCAGTAATAATAGCTTTCATTTTATCACACCCCTCTTGAATTGTTTCTAGTGTGCGAGCATAGCAAAGTCGGACGTACCCTTCACCGTTCTTTCCAAAGTTTGTTCCAGGAAGCAATGATACGTTTGCTTGTTCGAGCATGAGTGTTGCGAACCGTTGACTCGTTAGGCCTGTTTTCATAATATTCGCAAACGCATAGATAGCACCGGCAGGCACAAGACAAGAAACACCGGGAAGCGTATTGAGATTCTTCACCAAAAGATCTCGAGATTCCTTAAGCATATCCCAATAGTGCTCAAAATATTCCGGATGTTCATTTAATGCTGCAATACCTCCATACTGCACAAACGGAGGCACGCAAGAATAGATCGTTTCAAAAAGAAGTGTCATTTTTTGAATAACATCGACGGGACCTATGGCGTATCCAAGACGCCACCCAGACATTGCGTATGCTTTTGAAAAGCTATGTAAAATAATTGTTCTTTCTTTGCATTCATCAAACACCGCAGGTGAATAGTGCGCCCCATCATAAATAGTTTTGGAATACACTTCATCGCTCAGAAGATATACATCATTTTTCTTCGCAATGTCATACACATCTCGAACTTCATTCTCTGTTGCCACAAATCCCGTCGGGTTATTAGGAGAATTCAAAATAACAAGACGAGTACGAGGCGAGATACGAGATTCGATTTCCTTGGGATCGATATACATACGCTCTTTTCCTTCGTACTGCTTGTACGGAACTCCTGTAATTCCTGTGTAATTCAACACTGCTCCATAAGTAGGAAACCCAGGATCAGGCAATATGACTTCCTCTTTTGCATTTGCAACGCATCGCACCACTGCATCAATAATGCCATTTGCAGGCATGATCATTACCTGGTCAATAGACGGACGAAACCCATAAGTTTTCTCGGTGAGTTCGCAAATAGCTTCTCGAAGTTCCGGAATTCCTTGAGATTGAACATAATGAGTCTTTTGTTCATCAAGAGCTTTTTTTGTGGCTTCAATAACATGAGGAGGTACGCCCAGTGCAGAATCTCCAATTTCAAACCTCGTAATCTTTTTTCCTTGAGCTTCTAGCTCCTTTACTCGCGTAAGAAGTTGAAACATTGGTTGACCCAGAAGTCCGCCAGCCGCATCTGAAAAATGTTTCATGAATTAAGGTTTTACAAAATAGTGACGACTTTGTCCACCGTCTACTGGAATAATAGCCCCTTGACAGAACTTTGCTAGATCAGATGCAAGAAAAGCAACCATCGAACCAATATCGTCGATCTCTCCGAACGTTCCTGACGGGCATCTGTCTTGTAGATATTTTTCTACATGCTCTGGTTTTTCAACAAGCGCTTTGTCCCAATATCCGCCTTCTGTAAAAATAGCTCCGGGAAGAACACACGAGAGAACGATACCTTCTTTTGCGAGAACTCTTCCTAGTGAATGAGAATATGCGATAAGGGCAGCTTTCATGGAGCAGTACGGTATTGGCCCGTTATTTTCCATGCCTGCAGTAGAAGAAATATTTATAATCCTTCCCCACCCCCTTGCGCGCATATATGGTAATACGGCATTTGTTGATTCGATTGCTACTTCTAGATTCATGCGATACACGCGATACCAATCATCAAGGCAGCAAAATGGATCAGTAATTTCAAGCGTGCTTCCTAGGTTATTTACAAGAATATCAATGTTCCCAAATTCTTGAGACATGTTTTTAATAATATTCGTGGGCGCATCTTTTTCTGTTAAGTCAGCAGCAAAAGCATAATGTCCTTTTTCCGTTCCCCCCATAGTCTGCATTAATTCTTGCAGGTGTATCTCGTTTCTCGAAATAACTGCGACTTTCGCTCCTTCCGAAGCAAGTGCTTTTGCTATTCCGTATCCAATACCCTTTCCCGTTCCAGTTACAAGCGCTCGTTTTCCCGCCATTCCAAAATCCATATCAATGCAGTTGAAGCGGTAAGAGTACCCTTCGAGGGTTAAGGGCATGGACTCGACGTAATATAGGACGAACACTATCAAGGGCAGTTACTAAAATAGCAGAGTCTCTATAATTGATATCAGTATCAGGGAGACGAATAATTGGCAAAAGATGAGGAAAGTTTTTTCCATGTCTTCCTGGATTGTCATCAAGAATGCCTTCCAAGAATCCAAGGTCGCTGTCCATATGGTAAGCCAAAATAGGAAGCATCTGTGCTCCGCCATATCCCCAAATAGGTTCCTCGATATGAGCAAGAGTATCTGTAAGAGTTGCAAGTTGGTTTTTAAAGAGCGAGAATGCACGAAGCGCAGTTTCAGGAGTATTTTTCTTTTCCGCAACGATAGCTACTGAAGGACGCTGCTTTGTAAACGCCATCAACATTGTTCCACTCCAGAAGGAAAAATTGAATGTATGGGTAAGGTAGGTACAACCAAGTTCCTGAATGAGACGCTTAAACGACGCTACGCTGTAATAATTAATATGCTGATGAAACACCTGATCGAATCGGAGCGCCGATATCATAGAATCCGTACCCGGAACTTCAATAATAATAAGGGCATTGTCCGCAGCAACATCTACGATGCGAGCAAGTTCTGCCCCTGCCTCATTTACATGCTCAAACGTATGCGCAGAAACTATGAAATCTGGTTTTTCAGGAAGTTCGGTGCCCCAATTAACCTGTTCTACATACTTTCCGATGACACGGATACCTTCAGGAGAGACATGGTTTTTCCCAATCCATATAGGGTCAACTCCGACTGCCTGATCCGCTCGACTACGAAGCTTGCGCAAGAGATACAGGTCGCTGCATCCCACATCAACCAAAAGCCTGAAATGCTGCTGACCAGCTACGCGATTTACAAATTCTGTAAAAAAATCATTACCGCCAGACGCAATAGGGCTTACTCCTCCTCGATGGGTATATGTGTCTTCATATAAATATTCAGGATCGATAATATATTTCAGCTGGCCATGCCCGCACTCCAAGCACAGCATCCATGTTTGGTCTACCTTTGGGAAACGGTCATCTCGCTCATGCCCTTCTACGTAAATTCCCGTAAGAGGAAGTTGCGGTAGGTCTAAAACAGGAGCCAATGAAATACTTCTACAAATCGTACAACGCTGTTTATGCGTTACCGATACTGTTCGAATGTTTTCTGGAATCATAAGATAAAGCGAATAGAAGTTAAGCAACGTGAATATATTCAAGCGGCTGGGCTTGAATTTCATTCCAATACCGCTCAACCCAATCAACGGTTGATTTGAGCCCCTGATCCATCGTGATAACGGGATACCATCCGAATTCCGTTCGTGCTTTCGTGGAATCAATCACATATGCCCTATCTTGTCCCAAGCGCTCTTCTACAATACTTACCGCATCATCAAAATTTGTTCCCATATAGTTGCAGATGGTTTGCACGACGTCACGTACCGCAATACCGCGATCAGGAGACAAATGATAAATCTCGCCTGGACGACCTAAGAGCGCACCTGCCAAATATCCTCGAGAAACATCTTTAATATGAATATAAGACTTCACTGCCACTCCGCCTCCGTGCAAAGGAATTCTTCTTCCCATCCTTTGATAAATAACTGTTCGGGGAATAATTTTAAATAGTTGCTGATGCTCTCCGTATACGTTTGTTGCGCGCATGAGCACGAGCGGGAAATTAAAATTCTTATAGAACGTCATAAGTGAAAAATCTGCGGCAGCTTTCGATGCGGCATATGGCGTTGTGGGATTCATGGGCGATGCCTCTGTCACGTTCCCTTCGCACGTTCCGTATACTTCAGGAGAAGAAATATGCGTGTATTTCTTTAGGCTTGGCAGCGTTTTAATTTTGTTAATAAGCCGAGTTAAGGCAACAACATTCGTCTCATACCACTGATCCGGATGCTCCCAGCTTGGTGCAACTTCGGATAACGCAGCAAAGTTAATAATATAATCCGGCTGCGCATTCATGATTAAGCCAGCAATCGCATCCGTATCGT